>Ga0114973_10003262_pt1 | contig 11519 bp, 16 predicted proteins | sample M_140807_MF_Meta_FD_87025 | JGI IMG/M metagenome (GOLD analysis project Ga0114973, IMG submission 87025) | Freshwater microbial communities from Lake Montjoie, Canada to study carbon cycling - M_140807_MF_MetaG | ecosystem: Environmental > Aquatic > Freshwater > Lake | place: Lake Montjoie... | reverse complement strand
TAAGGTTGTTAAACAACAATATATTAATGACAAAATAGGGGATAAGGCGGCAGCTACAAAAGCGGCGGCGTATGTTAAGAACCTAGCTAACTTTGAACAAGTTGGTGAAATGGGTAAAGTCCTAGGTGGTTTTTACATGTTCTTTAGACCATCTATGACAGGTGCCGTTAGAGCAATTGAAGCAGTATCGCCGGCATTTAGGAACGTAGACAAAGTAATAGAAGAATTACCAGCACATATTTACGGTAATGAACAGGCTAGAGAAAAGTATAGAGAAGAATACACTGCTAAAAAGCGTAGCGCTCAAGTTATGACAGCGGGGCTCATAGGTTTAGGTTTTGTTGCATACTCATTAGCTAGAATGACTGCCCCAGATGACGATGACGGTAGAAATGAAGTAGACACAGACAACATTGATTTATGGACTAGATTTTTAAGGATATCAATACCTAAAGAACTAACTGGGCTAGAAAAAAATATATCGTTTCAGATTCCTTGGGGGTTTGGTTTAGGAGCATTTGCTGCCATAGGCGCTCAATTAGCAGCCGTAGCACATGGTAATACTAGTTTACCTCATGCAGTTGGTAACATAGCCACACAGATTAGTTTAGATTCTTTTATGCCATTGCCTATATCTCGTATGGATGCAACGGAAACTCCTATTGCTTGGCTTGTAGATTCTGTGACACCTAGCGTTGGCAGACCATTAGTTGAGTTTGTTATGAATAAAAATGGTCTTGGTCATGAAATTAAGAACGATGCTGCGTCTAGAAAACTAGGTGATGCTTATACTGGTGGCGACAACATACCTGAAATATATAAACAAGCCGCAGCTTATATGGCGGAAGCAACACTAGGTGCAATCAATATATCGCCTAATGTACTTTATTTCTTTGCTAATAGTTATATGGATGGTATATCTGTACTTGCTGAGCAGTCCTATGGCACACATGATTTGCTTACTGGCAGAAAAGATTTTGACCCTAAGACTGATTTAATATTACTTAATTCATTTATTGGAAGTAAGTCTAGCGTAGATTCTAGAGAATTTAGTAAGGTAACTAAACAGATTGAAAAGATACAAGAAAAATTAAATATGTTTAAGGACAGAGCGCCAGAGGCATATGTAGAATACATAACAGAAAACCCATTTGCAGAAATTATATCAGAGTCTTATAACAAGCAAGTTAACGGGGAATTAAGAGACCTAAGAGCTGAAGCTAATAAAATTAGAACAGAAAGAATCTATACTCCAGCCGAAAGAAAAGACTTATTGCAAGTCAATTTGAGGATGCAGAATATAATTAAACGAAACATGATAGAAGAGTTTAAAGCTTTTGGTATTGAACCTTAATTTAAACGCCAAGCCCTTACCCCAACCATATCATCTTTAATTGTAACGAAAGCTTTTACCCGAACACCAGCTCGTTTAGAACCACAATCTATAGCATACATTAACTCTGCTGGGCGCAAAGTGGGGATAAAGAAACTATCCCCTACCGACATTCCTTCAAATGGCAGTAACCACTCAGGCTCAATCAATTCTTCTGGTGTCATTCTTCTACGATTACTTTATCTAAGTTAGTTTTAAATTCATAAACCCAGATGTTTTCAGGCTGAGCCGCACCTTTCCAACCAGTAGTAAGCCTAGTTTTCTTAGTGCCAACCAGTATACCTTTTTCAGACATATCACGTTCAAACTCAGAATAGTTAATGTTTTTACTTCTAAGATAGTCTTTAAACTCGGTCTTAGATACTAGGTAAGTGCCTTTGTCTTGTTCTACCCTTGCAACTAACTTACCTCTAGGTTCCATCTTAACTGCACCATCCCTAATATTAAGCTGGTTTTGAACGTGCTGAACCATAAAGTCACCAAGCACGGATTCATAGTCATTGCGGTTTACTTTAATAATATTTTCACGGATATTTATCATCTCATTTACAACATGTTTATAGACTCTTTCAATATCTAAAGTAATAATTCCTGACTCCGATGCTATGGTCCCTGCGGTAAACGTTGACATAATTAAGTTCTCATAGAAACGATACGTAGAGTCATCGCCGAAATCGCCAATAAATCTAGCCCTCCACATTTCCATCGTGTTATCAATATAATTATCTCCTACACGAAAGACTTCTCTAATGAAATCTGGCCCCGCCCACCCAAAGTTTGTTCTGAATGTATCAAATATTTGACGACCAAGTAAACCACCACCATCACCCTGCAATATTTCAGGCTTCTTAACAATAAACTCAAGTATCCTTGCAGACTCACCGTCAGGGCTAGATTTAATACCCTCCAATTTACCGTAAACAGATTCATTAGTGGTAAAGATTGCAATTAAAGATGCTACCATTTCATGTTCACGTTCCGCATTTACTGATGCTTGCATACGAATTTTAGCTTTACCGTGTGATACTTTATGAATAAGCTGTGACATAATTTTAGGGTCTTTGTTACCAACTTCGTCAATGCCCAACATTAAATTATGTAATCCAAGATAGCGACCTGTCATACCATTATCTGTGGAATCAAAAACGCTAAGTTCTTTTGGGTTACCAAAAACGCTAAGTCCAGCATACATAGCACCTGTCTTAGCAGTGCCTGACCTACCTAGTAATGATACGGATACACCTGATGTTGAAGTGTATGGCATAAGAGGAGAACCAAACCCACATAGCATAGTAAATGCATGCATCTCAAGTCCGGGTCTGTTTAATTGGTCTGCGGCACTTCTCCATTTTTCATAACTACCAACAGGGTTTAAAAACTTAGCAATACTTCTTACATAAGGTGAAGCCGCCGCATCTACAATCCTACCTGTATTTTCTACTTCTTTATAGCCAATAACAAAGCTACGTTCTGACCAATCTGCTTCTGTCTTTTCTATTGTCCAACCCATTTGCATACGCATAATATCTGCCTTCTCTGTATTCTCTAAATACTGACCCCACTTAACTAAATACTTTGTTAAATACCCTATGTGTTCTGGGTCATATAAAACACCGTTACTCGACATAATTTCTTTGAGTTTTTCTTGGGCATAAACTGATTTCATTGGTAGCAAAAATTCTCTTATACCATCCATAGGCAAAGTAAACCGCATCATCATACAGTCACCGTCTAGTTTACTAGTGAGTCTTCTAAAAGGCTGTAAATCATGGGCTAGTAATAATACTGGGTCTTGCGTTATAGATTTCTTTTCCTTCTTGTCATATTTAGGTGGTGGCATGTAGTAGATACCGCCAAGCTGACCTTTTATAAACGGTTTTAAGAAGTCTGGTAGAGGTGTTACTTCTGTCTCCACCTGCCGTACTGAGTCCTCCTTGGAGGGCGTGGCTGCTGGTGTAAATTCTTTTCCGAGTACGATGGGGGTTTTGATTTTTCCTCTGTGCTTACATCCTTCGCAGTGTTCTGGGAAGTTATCAATAAACCATTCGCAGGTTCTAGGGGCTTCAAAAGAATTGGCAGTTTTTGTTGTTTCTTCGGCATCATAATTTTTATATTCGTTAGACATCTCGTGAATAGCGGTATCACCGTCTGCACAATGGATAGCAATTGTAAGCCCTGCCGCCCAGTGGTCTCTACTCACATCATTTTGATTTAAAAGCATGTATTTGATTTGGTTACAACCGCCCTTATCATTTACGCTTTTATCTGCTAATTCATTAAAGGTATATTTAAAATTGTCCATGTGTAACATGGCTCTTGTTTCATCATCTAAGCCTTTACTAGCTAATGCCAATACATCTTTTACTTCTGGTTCAACTAAGCCTAGAAACTCTTTAAATTCATCAAAGTCATAGACATTTAATTCTTCACTAACTACGGTTGCTTCTCTAGGGGGGTCGTATCTTTGATTAAAAGTATTTGGGCAACGCATTAACCTAGCGCCATCCGCCGTTACATTTTTATCAATACTGATATGTTTAAGGCATAAATACTTAAGTTTTTCCGCATATGGTTTCCACTCAGCGTAAGGTATGTCCCTATCCATAATCCAATAAGCATGCATACCACCGCCTGAATCTACATATACTGGTTCAGGTAAACCTGTAGCTTTTAGTAAATCATTAATAGCATCTACTGTATTTTCTTTGTTTTCATACGCATCTTTACCGTGCGTATCTACATCTATAAAAAATGACCTACTATATAAACAGAAATCAGAATCTCTCTTTTCTCCATTTTTGTTTTTCTCCCCACTAAAAGTTGCTGGGGTTATGTATACATTTTGTTTTTTATTCTTAAAATATTCAACGTGTTCAAAAACTTCTTCAAGTGTTTCACCGTATTTGTGTTTAACCGTACCGCTTTTAGTTATACCTGCAACACAATAAACACCCTGCTTTGGTAATACTTTGTCATAGAATTGTTTTAGCATATGGGCAGAGTTTAAAAAAGCGGATTTCTCCGCTTCGGTTAATCAAAGGGGTTTTACCCCTACTAGTTATTTATTTCTTTTAAGTACTCTTTAGCTTGCAATATGTTTTTAGCTGGTAGTTTTCCTTGTTCTAAATCGGTTTCTAAAGTTTTTATGAATGACTCAACTAACTTACTATTTTTGTGTCTAATAGGACTGCCACGGAACCAGCTATGAATAGTCATCCTAGATACTTTTAAGACCTTTGCTAGATAAATCGCTGGTAAATTAGCTTCAATACAAATCTTTGCTAGCTGGGTACCTAATGTATTATCTACTATATCTAATGAATCAATTAATTCTTTACTGTACTTCCGTGGCATACTTATTCCTTATTTTTTAGACCATTTTTTAACAACATCAGAGATGTCTTTTTCTTCTACCACAGGTGTAGCAACAGAAGCACGTTTTACTGGGGCTTCAACCGCTTCCTCTTTAACTTCTTCAGTATCAGCAGTCTCAACACTATCAGTCTGAAATACACTCATCTTGATAGCTAATTCAGCCGCTGGACTTTTAGCTTGTCTTGCTATTATATCTAAATCAGCTTCAGGAACTGCGGCAACTGGAGAAAATAAAACCTTTGGTGTAGGAGATTTTGTATCGAAAGCCATCTTTGTTACTACACGGCTCGCCGCTACATTGTGTGACGCTAAGTGCTGGATGTAAGGGCGGAAAGGCCATCTATTATTATCTTCTTTACCGAAGACTGAGGTTGCTGGTAAAACTAACTGCATTACATCACCCGCTGGGTCGTTAGGCAATACAACCGCAGTTCTCCATGACAGTTTGCACTTAGTACCTAAACCGTTATCACCTGAACCTTTTGCACTATTTGGGCAACTATTACAACTTGTTGCTATTGGAAACTTAACATCTTCATCAGGCTTATCGGAATCAGATGACCAGCAAGCTGGGCTAACCTTTTCACCTTCTTTGTACCCTTTGTCATAAAACATACGAGATGCTTTGTGAGCCATCTTAACTATAATAACATTCATGTGACGGTCTTCAATAGCACCGATTTCTTTACCACCAGCGTACTTACGGAATACACCGCCTTTAATTGAGATGCGTCTACCACCACTTCTACCGCCACCACCAGCTACGGCTAATGTATCTTCATCGAGACCAGTTCCAGACAACGCTGGGTTATTTGCTAATAGTGTTGCTAATTCGTTTGACATATAATTTCCTTTAACTGAATTTAACTTAATTTGAAGGCTTACGGACTGTTATACCGAATTCCCTCATTACATTCACACCGGGCGGCAAACCTTCATTTGCATGCTCAGCCATGAATTCTTTAAAATTGCCCTGATGTAATCTGCTTTCAAACAACTCGATTGCGTCATACTCTCGGACAAACTTATTAAAATTATCTCTGTCAGAACAAGTAAATCTTTCTTTAAGAGACTTGATAATTGTACCTTCTGTTGTCTTAATGCTTGTAGCATTGGTGTCATTACATATACCTAACATCATTTGTTCTAGCTGAGATAAATCATTTTGAAACTCTTTATCTTTTATTTTCCACTCAGCTTCTATTCTCTCACGTTCACTTCTAATTGTCAAGTATATTTTTACTAATTCGTCTGTATTACTCATACTCCTAACTCCTCTCTATATAGGTCAACTAACTTTTCATGGGTACTAATTTTATTTTTTAACATACTATAAATCTTTCTTTCTACTTCAGAGCCTTGTAGATGAACTACAGTCATACTATTAACTTGTCCTAAACGCTCTATACGAGCCACGCATTGAAGGTAAGTTTCTACGCTCATTACAGGAGACCAAAAAACAACAGTATCTGCGGCGGTCAACGTAACACCATGTGATGCGGCTTGTGGTTGTATTAATAAAACTCTAGGTAACTCCGCAGTTTGAAAGCGATTTATAATTTCACCTCGTTCCCTAGCTGATACACTTCCGTCTATGATTTCATTGCTAACTCCTTCCTGTATTAAATGTTTTCTAACTAAATGTATTGTGTGAGTATAAGGTATAAATATAATTACTTTATGTTCTGTTTCATCTAGCACTTCCATCAAAGTATTAAGTCGTGGGCTAACGTCAAACTCTATTACTTCTTTTGTATCGGTATACACAGCGCCACCTGATATTTGTAGTAACTTAGATAACTTCGCCGCCGCATTAACTGCGCTAATCTGTTCACCCGCCGCTTCTACACACATCTCATGTTTAATAGCGTTATAGTATTTTTGTACTTGATAACTAAGTGGTACTTCTCTAGTCTGATACATAATCGGTGGTAGGTCTAGACAGTCTGCTTTAGTAAATCGTATGGCTGGTTGTAGTGCATTAAACACTTCATCTTTTGCAGTTGGTTTTGGAACCCATTTAAATCTAGTAAGTTGATGCATTACTCTGTCACGCCACGCGGTAAAGTATTTAGGTACGTTTCCGGGAGAAACTAATTTAGCGAGACCGAACGCATCTAGCGGTGACTGAGACGCTGGTGTTCCAGTTAGCATCCATAATTTTGTATCAGATTTTATTACTTTGGAAAGCGCCCTGAATCTTTTAGTGGTTGCAGTTTTATATGCGTTGGCTTCATCGACAACAACTAAATCAAACTTGGCTTTTATGATATCTTCCAGCACTATGTTTACACCGTCATAATTCATAATGACAAAATCATAAACACCATTAATAATCTTTCTTCTCTTATTAACATCCCCATATGCTACACCAACGCTTCTGTGCATAGCGGTTTTAAATATATCTGCTTGCCATGCTGAATACATAATAGATAGTGGGCATATAATCAATACTCTTTTTACTTTACCCAAACTCATTAAGTAGTCCGCCGCCCAAATTACAGATGAAGTTTTACCTGTACCTGCCTCATTGAAGCAGAACGCTTTGTCGTACAATGTAAGGAATGATGCGGTTTTTTCTTGGTGGTTAAATGGTGTATACATACCTGGCCAAGAATATTCTTTACTGATAGGTGACGGTATGTTTGTACCGCCTATGACCTTTGCCAAATGTTTAACTTCTTCTAACCCATAGTAAACTAGAACATCTGCAATCTTGCCATTATCATTTATTACTTGGCTTTTTTCTATGTAGTTTGTTATGTCTGGTACTCTACTAGATTCAATCTTAAATCTTAACGCTTCGTTATCAACTATTTTCACATTATCCTCAACTAAATAAACTAAACTGGTGACTCCTTACGGGAGTCAATCGGTTAAACCTGCCGTGCGAAAGAGGAGAAGTAATAACTTCAGGACACCGTTTAACTGACATGGTTATAAAGGGAAACCTAACCCTCGCCATCTACTCATGCCTTATGATGACTATAGCAACTATTTCATTGACCCATCAGACTTTCTTTTAAATGACCTATTTTTGTGTGGAGATTCCAAGCGTACACCGTCTTTGTTAGAACCTCCTTTTGATAGTGCCTTAACATGGGCGACATCTTTTCCAGTTCTATCAACTCCTTTTGCATCAAGCTTACGTCTTGCTTTCTGTCTTTCCATTCTATTTTCATGCTCGCCACGGGCTTTCTGTTGTTCATATTCTTTTTTGTATGGTCTTGGTTTGTTAACGTATGGCATCATCGCTCCTTATGAAATTCACATTTTTTAACTGGACACCAACCACATAATCCAGTAGGGTTAGCAATCCACAAATTATTATCAAAAGATATTTCTAGTCTTTTCAAATCACCTAAAAAGTAATCCCATAATTTATCAATATCTTTTACATCATATTCCTCTGGCATAAAACTATCATGCATAACGAATAACAAACCAGCTTTAATTTTCTTTACTTCAGGAAAATGTATAAACGTCAAGATTGCCATTAACTTCAATTGCTTTGGGTCTGGGTATTTATTACTCCCAGTTTTGTAGTCAATTATGTAGGCAGTATCACCATCTATAATTAATAAGTCTATTATACCTCGAACCCACCTATCTTTAGAATCAAAGTTACATATTTTTCTGTCATAAGTAATGGCTAATTCATGCTCAGGGTATTTCGTTCCTTCAATTGCTAGTAAACTATCTAACACCGCTTTAAATCTTCGGTAGTTTTTCTCTAGTGGTTTACTTTCTTTTACATAATCTTCACATGCTTTATGAACTTCTAAACCATACAACATCTGTTCTGTTTGTTTTTTCTCGTAGTTCTTTAATACTTTTATCTCATGATATTGTCTAGGACAGTTTAGATATTCTTTTAAAGAAGAGTAAGACCAAGTAAATTTCATAGTAAGTCGTCCATAGAAGAAACATTATACCTAGCTAAAAGTTTTTTACGCACATTTTCCTTTGCCCTTTTTTCTATATTAACTACTGTAGCGCGGCTAATATCTAAAGCTTTTGATACTTCTTCCTGCGTCATGTCAGATTCCTCACTAATCATTTGCAAGTGTTCACTTTGTGACAGCCATTTACTTATGTATTTTTTAAACTCAAAGTCATTCATTTTTAGGGGTGTTAAAAGTTAAAATAGGTTTTTCTAGGGATTTACGCATCATCTCTAGTACAGTTTCTATTTCGCCTAGAGTCTCACCACTTATTGTAGCATCACAGTACCCCATTGGCTTGCCTAGAGTATTGTAGTATACCTCGTTAATTTCTAAGTACTCTTCTTGTGTTTCTCCATCTTTATGCTTGACAACTCTATAGTTCCACATCTTTATTCTCCTTGAGTTCAGGTTTGACATATGACTCAGATGTATCTAACGCCCGTCTAATTACGGCAAGAAAGCCCTCACCAATTAGATACTCTTTAGCATCTTCATCCATGTCCAATGTGCAGATAGCACCGCCATCGTCTAACTCTTTAATCATTTTTACTTCGATATTCATTTTGATTCCTCATGTTTTTGGGTTAATTGATACTTCAAGTCTTGGTTTGCTAAACGTAAATCCATAATCTGTTCTTCTTGTTGCCTAATTATTGTAGCTAGTTTATGGTTCTGAGCCTCAAGAAAAGTACGTTCAGCCTTAAGTATTTCATTCATTTCTTCGTGATTCATTTCTTTCCTTTCGTTGCTTTAATGGCTACGGGTGTTGCTTGTTCGGCAACAATTTTTGATTCTCTATGTAATTCCATTGCCTCTGCGGATAAATCTTCTAACTGTTTTGAATATATGTCCATCATTTCAGCACAACCCCACAACGGGCTACTATATGCGTTGTCTGAAACGTTCTCAGCAACTAACTCAATAATTGCCTTAATTGAATCCATCCGAAAACTTACCGCTTCAATCTTATTTGCTAAATCCCAATAACTCATCACTCCCCCCTGTAGATAAATAAAATTAAAAAACACACAACTAATATAGAACCGATAACATATTCTTCCACCATACTTCCCCCTAAAATTGATACCTATAAGTTAAAAAATAGACTACAAAATGATACCTATAATGCACAAAAACGATAACGGATGTACAAAATGTGTAACAAACCACACATTTATTCAAAATTCATGAATACCGAATGACTCATAAATGAATCCTTAACCCACTTAATGCTCAACTTATGAATCATTACCGTTCGGTAATTAAACCCATTCTTACACCCGAATACACCCAATATTCCCGAATGATAAATAAACTGCACTTTAAACCACTTAACACTCAATATATTCCCTATCGGGAAACCCTAACTTTTTGTAGGGTTTGTAACTACTTGTTAGAAAATCGTACTGTTTTTTCCTTTTTGTCATTTTTCACAGGCTTTAGCCAGTATATGGACACTTCGCTTTTTCTTTAAACTTATTTAAAATTTTGTTTGAGTTAATAAAAGAACAATTTAAACCTATTGACTTCCTGCCTCTCATTTCTTGCTCTGAGATTAAGTGGTTAACAAATTTAATTTTCCCATCATACATTGGGGTCATATGTACCATTGGCTGACCGGCTTTAACAAAAATGTTTCTTGCTCTCATAATATTGAGCGCAAAATTTATGTTAGTATCTGACTGGTTATAGTAATCTACAACTCCCGGAAGTATTATGATGTCATCAAGGGTTTCAGAGTTATATGTTGGTTGAGACCATACCCATTTGATGGATTTTTTACAGCTTAAAAACCAAGGTGATTGTATTTTTAAATGTGCAAACTTATCTACAGGTAAAAAATCTCCTCGTTGCTCGGATGGATGTAAATCTATTTCTGTTAGTGAATCCGAAAACTGCCACCTGTAGCTTGCATCGGGAGATACTTGAATTGCCAAGTCAGACCACATAGGTATAGTGTATGAATACTTATATAGATTTAATAACCCAGTACAAGTTTTCATTGTTGGTCTTGAAAAAAAGTCTATCTTCATTTCTTTTGGTATTGTATGCCACCAATCGGGCATATGTTTTAAGGATGTTTCAATTGGGAATGCCTCGTATACTGTTGCATACTGAGTAAAACAATCCAACACTATTTCTTTTTCTTTAAATTTAAATATCATTTTTCACTCGCCTTTTTTAGTATCGCCCGTGCGAAATCTATTTGGTAGTAGCCCCAGTTTTGGTATGTATTAAACACTTCATTAGCCACTTCCATAATTTCTTCGTTTGTTAGTTCACGCACTACCTTGACCTCAACACCTTCGTCAACCCTAACGTCATAGCAAGCACAACCACGCTCGGCACAACCCTTTTCTAGTATCATTGTTTCACCTCCGACAGTTCCTTCATACGCACTAACAACTCAGCCAATGGTTCAATCATCATGGCACGAGTACAACTAATGTGGATAGGGTTAAACACTCGACCATTATCCGACTCCTCTTGGTAGTTTAAGTAGTCCTCAAAGAATGATTTGACTAGGGCTTGTAGTTCAGTTTGCTCAATCTCTTGCCCAATATCAGATAACTTTTGTAGTGCTAGTTCTTTAATGTATAACTGTCGAGTTTCTTCTAGTCTTTCTCGCAATTCATCAATCTCTTCTTGCATTACCTGTTGAATCTTTGCGTTAGTAACAATTTCACCATCTTCAAACTTTTCGCAGCGTTCAGCCCACGTTGGTATCATGTTGATCCTCTACAAAGTCCAAGTGTCCATCAAAGTTAAACCCACAACCACGCAGAAAGGTTTCAAAGTTAAGC
>Ga0114973_10003260_pt1 | contig 11525 bp, 10 predicted proteins | sample M_140807_MF_Meta_FD_87025 | JGI IMG/M metagenome (GOLD analysis project Ga0114973, IMG submission 87025) | Freshwater microbial communities from Lake Montjoie, Canada to study carbon cycling - M_140807_MF_MetaG | ecosystem: Environmental > Aquatic > Freshwater > Lake | place: Lake Montjoie... | reverse complement strand
ATACCAAGCGCTGGAAGGGGCGAGCGCGCTATTCGTAGTCACCGAATGGCGTCAGTTCCGGAGTCCGGATTTCGACCGTATTCGCGGACTGCTGAAGCAGCCGATTGTTTTCGATGGCCGCAACCTTTACCAGCCGCAAGTCTTGGCGCAGAAGGGCCTTGAGCATCACAGTATTGGACGCCGTTCAGCCTGATTGTGGATTCGAGGCCCAAGGAGCGGCTTGAAGCGATCTGAGTCGCAGGCGTCCACTCGTAGGCGCCTTGTTTTCAAAAAAGATCTACGAAGACGAGCATGCAGCCAACCTCTTACATCGTCTATTTGTCGCACGGATCCCAAAAGTTCTATGACCAAACGATGTTCTCGGTCATGACTTTGTTATGGTTGCTGATCAAGGAAAGGCGGGATGACATCAGGGTAGTGGTGTATACCGATCGTGCTGAAAAAGCGCCGCAGCATCCACTGGTCCAAGTGGTTGAAATTGAATCTGCTATGCTCAAAACATACCGAGGCCGATTCGACTATGTGCATCGGATAAAACACTGCGTTTTATTGCTTGCAAGCCGCGAGCTGCGAGGGCCTTTTTTGTATGTCGACTCAGACACCCGCTGGCTAGCGATACCCGATCAAGCACTGTGCACCCTCAGAGAAAGCAAAGGCGACACACATCCGCATTGCTGTATGCACGAGATCGATGGGGCTTTTTCGGATACCCATTTCCCTGACTACCATCGATTTGTGACCGAGCATGCCAATGAATTGAAAGCAGAAGGCATTCATCACCTCGACCGCCTGCTTAATTGGAATGCCGGAGCCATCGGCATGCCTGAAGGTAACACTGCATTTTTTGAAGAAGCCTTGCGTCTAAGTGACTTCCTGTTCACCCGAGTCAAACCCCGCAACTGGGTCGAACAACTCGCCTGGTCCATGCTTGGTTGTGATCGCTGCCAAATGTTTGCCCTGGGTGATTGTTTACATCATTACTGGGGCTACAGTTACGAGGCGCCGATCTACTTGCGGCGATTCTTCGAGGCCCTACCCGCCCGAATCAACTCTGAGCAACTCGCCGAGGCTTGCGCAACCTATCCTTGGAGCCAGGAGGCATTGATCGAGATACAGAGCCAACCCAAGCATGTATGGATCAGGCGCTGGCTCAAATTTAAGAATTCTTTGAAAAAAAGAAAAACAGAGTCCTTGATTAAAAAAGCATCATTTGGAATTACGTAACTCAGTATGTTTTCCCTGGTCTTCGTATTTCAAGAAATTTTAGGTTGTTTAATCTGGCTCGAATCATTTGATCGCTCGGCACGGTACAAAGCGTCAAGCTTGAGATATTTGTAATAGGTTGATTCTGCGTTATAGATCGCTAACATGAGGCCATTGCGACCATCCAAAAAGCCAGCCCGTATGACCCACGTTCGTACGAAAGCCCATATCCCGTGGAGGATGGCCTTGCGCAGAGATGACTTGACCCCGCGCCGAAAAGCATCTTTGGCATTGCCACTGGCGTAACGGTTCAGTTTTTCGAGAACATCATCCAAATCGCGGTAACTTTCATGGATCAGACTGGTCTGCAAGTCGCCACGGGTTCCATCGACGGTCATATGGGCGTGCAGGAAGTCGTCGGTAAAGCCGGCCTTCGCCCTTCGGACCAAGCGCAATGTGTAGTCGGGGCGCCAGCCAGAGTGATAAATGAACTGGCCGCAGAAACTGGACAGTCGAGGCAGCCGGTACCCGTCGAACTGGGCGGCCTGCAGGACCGCTTTAATTTCCGCCTCCAAGGCGGCTGGAATACGTTCATCGGCATCGAGCGAAAGCACCCAGTCATATCGCGCAAGCGCAATACCACGCTGTTGCTGAGGCCCGTAACCGGGCCAATCGGTTTGTACAACCCTGGCACCGGCTGTTTGTGCGATGGCGACCGTCGCGTCCGTGCTGCCGGAGTCCAATACGATGATTTCATCGGCAAATGCGGCGCTCCGAACACATTCTTCAATATGATGGGCTTCGTTTTTTGCAACGATAACGACGCTCAAGGTGTTCATGGATCGGTCGGATGAGGATTGCTGTTCTAAGTCGAAATTTTTCTACGGCAGCAGGGGGCGCTGAGCGATATGCGATCGCCATTGTTGAGGAATTGGCGGCGCAGCACGAGATACACGTTTTTTGTCAAATGCGCGATCACGATCTGCCAAATGTGGTTTACCGCAAGGTACCCCGTTTCTTTGCCCGCCCCCGTTGGCTGAACCAACTCTTTTTCTCAGCCTACACTTGGGCGTTGACCCACAAGCAATTTGATGTGGTGCACTCCCACGAAAATACCTGGCATGGAGATGTTCAAACAGCCCATGTCTTGCCGGTACGTACCAATCACTTTACAGGCATCCGGGGCTGGCGGCGGTGGGCAAGATGGTTCCAAGTGTTGAGCAGTCCGCGATTGCTTGCCTATCTTTGGCTCGAAGCGCGTCGCTTTAGCGTTCGGCCGCACCGCGTTGTTGTCTGTGTCTCCAAGACCTTGCTTGAGGTGATGCAGCAGGCATTTCCGGCAGCGGCGGCAAGAATGCAAATCCTGGCACCCGGTTTGCGTGACATCCCAGGGCAGGCGTCAGCTACCGAGCGGCTCGCCGCCAGACAGATTTTAGGTTTGCCAGAAGATCTCTATTGCGTGCTGTTTATCGGTCGGCAGATTCGAAAGAAAGGGTTGCCGGCGCTATTGCAGTCTCTGCAGGCGCTCGGCCCCAGATTCTATCTATTGGCAATCGGGTCGACAGAACTTGAGGGGGAGATGCGCGGCTTGGTCCGGGCTGGTGGTCTGGAGAGTCGAGTGCGGATTCTCGGCTCACTCGCCCAAATTGAACTGGCTTATCGGGCGGCTGATTGTCTTGTCCATCCTACGCTCGAAGACACCTATGCGATGGTGGTGCTAGAGGCGATGTCGCACGGCTTGCCAGTGATTGTCAGCTCTGCCCAATATTGCGGGATCAGTGCCGAACTCGTGGACGGCATCGATGCATTGATTCTGAAAAATCCGCAGTCTGCGCCTGACTTGACACAGGCAATTGAGCGCTTGGCCGATGAACCGACTCTGAGCGCAACCCTTGCGCGGGCCGGAGTTGCGTTTGCCAGCCGGCGTTCTTGGAGAAAGGTGGCTGCCGGTTATGAAGCGATCTTTCGCGGGATCATTGAGTTGCGTAAAGACTCCGCGCGAACACGCTGACGCCAAATCCAACCCTGCGATAGCACTCGACTGTCCACAGATGTCCTTAGTCACTCCGCCTCGAAAAGTCTTGATGATCAAGGCGCACAGCATGGGCATCGGCGATATTTTGCGCAGCAGTGCCGCATGGCGCGCAATGAAAGATCAATGGCCCGGCGTTGAATTGCATCTCCTGTTCCTCAGTCGCCACGCCGGATACCCTAGTGAGGATCTGATCAGTCGGCATCATTTGCTCACCAGTGCCATTTTTTTGTCTGTGCGCGAAGGCGTTCCCTACGGCGACGATGTCCGTAAGGTGTCGAATTTGAAAGTCTGGTCTCAGGTATGGCAGTTGTCCAAGAGGATAAGACCTGACTTGATCATTGACTTCGAATGGGCCGGAAGCCGGACCTCGTTGGTGAGTTGGGTAGCCAGATTGGCCAGTGGTGGAAAGAGCGTCGGCATTGCTCAGTTTCCACTACGCAAATGGTTTTACACCTTAGCATCCCCCTCAAGCGCCCGGTTCGCCAAGAAGCAAGGCTTGACGGAACCCTTTGATTACACCTGGCGTGATTTCGTGGCCTTGAGTGCCCTCGGGGTTGAGCGTGGACAAACCGCGATCGAATTGCAAGTCCAGCCTGAAATAATCCATCAGATACAGCACCTTCTACCGGCTCGAACAGATGCTTTACGCGTGGGCCTTAATATCGGTTGCGCAACCTTTGGGGCATCCCACAAAAGGATGTCCCTGCCCTTGTTGGCACAGTATTTCAAAGCCTGGTTGGCAATTCAACCCCTGGAAATCGTCCTGACCGGGGCCCCCAACGAACACCCGATTAATGAAGACTTCATACGTGAGATGACATCCATCGAAGCCAAACCCGCTCGGATGATCAATATCGCGGGCCAAACTGATATGAGAACGTTGCCTGCTCTGATCGATGCCTGTGATATGTTCGTCTCGACCGACTCGGGGCCCTATCACATGGCCGTCGCCTTGCGTAAACCGACACTATGTTGGTTGGTATACGCCGAAGTAACTTCTTACCATCACCACCCCTGGGTGCGCTGCTTGGTCAATCCGACGGAATCCCTCTTTATCCAGATGGCCATGGAAGTTAACACGAAAAAACCATCGAGACACACTTAGAAAAGCGTCAATCAACTAGTAAAACTTTGAGTTCAGTGATAAAGAATTAGTCAAGCGACGGACACGGTGACGAAACGACAAAGCGAAATGGTGACAAAACAAGTGCCCTGTTTGCCATGAGTACCAAGGCTAGTGATCCAATAAAACTCACGATCAACTTAGAGAAATGGAAAACCTATCTAACAAGCAGGCCGGCTTTCGCCCGTTAGACCGATAGATCCTTAAGCGCCTAAGGGGGTGAAGAAGATAGCCATTCGAGACCGAATCAAACTGTAAGCTATTGAAAAACGCAACAGTGTCATCAAGGCGACAAACCTCATCGAAAGATTTTAACGCAAAGCCTATCCACAAAAAACTTTGGGCGTTCAAAACATTGCCCTGGCAAAAGACCCAGACAATAAAACGCACACTCGCACGTTGAGTGCATCGATCAAAGGAGGTGCGACCAAAACAGGTTCGGCGCAAGATCAAGAAAGAGGAATCAACTATCAAGCTGATAAAGCATGTTCTCAAAATTAACGCCCAATAAAAAGCTCGACGGATCTCGCAGGCGCATCGCGTAGACCCAAGAAATCCACACTGATATTAACGCCATAGCCAAACTATTAACAACCGATCGCAAGAGGAAGCCTAGCGCTTGACATTCATAATTCAAGCAAAAACCGATTGCAACGGCACTGCTCTGTCGAGTTCACCGATGATTGCACCACGGCCCAATTTCAGCAATAATTCGATGCAGCACGCCAGCGAAAATCACGGCGATTACTCAGTCCCTCGCCCCTCCTGTTGACCCATACGCACCCTGCGTCCACAAACGTGTCCAAAAATGAGTTTTGAATTTTTAAAACCCAATGCGTTATTGCTCAAACTACGGGATGCGAGAGCAAAGAGAAGAGCCCTGAGAAGAGCTGAGGGGTTTAAGAATTCCAGCACCCAAGAAATATTTTCTGAAATTTACCGAAAAGGTTTGTGGGGAAATTCCGAAGACCCAGAACAGCGCTATTACTCAGGCAGTGGGTCTCATGATAAAAATTTAACTTCCGTTTATCTAGAAAATATCGAAGCGCTCCTAAGGAGCTTACCCGACAAACCAGACGTGGTGGACCTCGGGTGTGGGGACTTTTCGATCGGATCAAAGATAAGGCAATATTGCAACGCCTATATAGCCTGCGACATAGTCCCCGAACTCATAGAATACAATAAGAGAAAGTACCGAGATCTGAATATTGATTTCAGAACACTTAATCTAATAACAGATCCACTGCCAACCGGCGACATCGTCTTCATTAGACAAGTTCTTCAACATCTCTCAAATGAACAAATCGGCAAACTCATACCAAAACTCCCCGCAAACTACAAATATTTGATTTTGACCGAACACCTACCGAAATCAACCGTCTTCGCACCAAATATAAATAAGCCAACAGGGCCAGATATACGTATCGAGTATAACAGCGGCATCGTTTTAACCAAACCACCCTTTAACCTTCGCGCTCTCAACGAAAAACTTATGTGTGAAGCAAAAGATAGCGACGGCCGAATTTGCACGACACTGTACCAACTGAACTAAAGACAGGTAAACGCCCATGAAAAGACCCAAAGACTTTAGGGAGCATCCAACTGCGCAAAAGAGGGGGATTCTAGAGCAATCTTGTGGCGCTTTCGAAAAATTGAAGCAGGAAACTCAAACTGAAATCAGGGGATGACTTTTGATCGCAGAATAGAATTTCAAATACCCCGACGATCGAAATCGGCCTCGACGCAAACGACCTGAATGCAAATGAACTATTTGCAATAGGAATTTGAAAGGATCAATCCCTACAAACTCAAACAAATAGTACAGGCGGGTAGGAAGGCAACGCACCAATCCACAAACCCGCCTAGTACCCAAGATACACGAGGCAGTTGATCAACACTTGGCGGGAAAATGGCGAATGAGCGCTCATACGACAGCAGACCAACGAATTCTGACGATTCAGGGCGCGCGATGCAAGCCTTGCCAAATTCCACTTCCCTACACAAGATTCCGTAGAGATGCATAAAAAAGTCACACTGCCAAAATCATTTGCGCCGTTTCAAACGAGTCTCTTAATTAGGCTTGGCAGAAACAATGACGGCGGATATCTCATCGACTCTAGAAATATCCAAGCCTCCACGGTTCTAATCGGAATGGGACTAAGCGACGACTGGAGTTTTGAAGCAGACTTCGTCAATTTAAAAAAATTACCTGTATATGCCTACGACAAGTCCGTCTCAAGAAAATTATTCGCGAAAAAGTTTCTTAGGTCTATTTTTAAATTTCGAAAACCGAACGAAATGATACGAAACTTCGAAACACTGAGGAACTATAACAGCTTCTTCAGGGGGGACATACACCATATAGAAAAATTTGTCGGTGAGAATCCAGACGTAAATTACGTTTCGCTCCAAGAGGTTTTAGATACTGTTGACCCATTTGCAAAATCACGAATATTTTTAAAAATTGATATCGAAGGCTCGGAATACAGACTGCTGGAGGAAATTCTAGCGAACTCCGTCAGAATAGAAGGGATGGTGATTGAATTTCATGACGCCGATCTCCATGCCCAAAGAATCGAATCGTTCATTCAAAACTTTTCATTGACCCTCATCCATGTACATTCCAATAATTGCGCATTCGTTACCAAAAACGGCTCACCCACCGCGCTTGAGTGCACGTTCACCTCGCAACCCGTGGGAGACTCAATCGACCTTAAATCCCCGCATGTACTTGATATGCCGTGCACGCCCGGCTCGCCTGAGCACGCAATAGTTTTTAGATGATCAATTTCCACCCTTGAGCCGTAAGATCGCATGATCATAGACGCCTTCCCATTTTTTAATGAAATCCCCCTCCTACAAGTTCGATTGAATTATCTAGGCCCGTCAGTGGATAGGTTTGTCATCATAGAATCCACCATTGACTTCGCCGGAAAAAGTAAAGAAATTTTGCTCACAGAAGATTTAATCCAACGTTTGCCATATGCCGAGAAAATCAGGGTTATCCATTGGAAACCCAGTTCTTTTTTTATAAGGAGCTTCTTTAAGTTCTCGGCCGCCACAAAATACCGCCGAGGGCTATGGCAAATCCAGCACCTGCAGCGAAATCATTTGTTAACACTCCTCAGTGAATACAATCTCGAAGATTTTCTTATCTTCGGCGATTTAGACGAAATCCCTGACGCCCAGTTTCTCAATGACCAGGATCACCTAAATGACTTGCTGAAGCAGAATCCAATCTACTCTTTTGATCAAACTATGTATTACTACAATATTTTTTGTATAAAGGAATTATCATGGCGCGGCACTGCATTAACTAAAGTTCACACCGCGATCGCCCTGACCCCGAAGATCATTAGAAAATATAGACTTGACTACCCGCTGTGCGCAAAGGGCTGGCATTTTTCCTATTTTGGTGATGCGAAAAAAATAAAACAGAAAATCAACGCGATCGCGGATGTTGAAAGACTTTCAGCTTTCAAGGGCATCTCCGAGGATGACATTGCACGTCGCGTAAACAAAACGGTAGATCTCTATGATCGTCCTGACGCTGCCATGGTGTCGACGGAGCACCCAGAGATCCCTAGTAGTCTAGTCGCATGGATCCGCCAATATCTGCCAAACTGCGCCTAGAGGAGGGACTTTGAGAATCGTAATTGACAATCGCCATATGGACTATTCCGGGGGGGGTGAACATGTTCGAATGATGATTTCCCTACTTTCGAACAGTGCGGAGATTTTTGTTACCAAACGACCCGAATTCTACGGCGCAAATGATTTCGCGATTACGAAAATCGACAACCCCCCAAAAAAATTTAGATACGATTTTGTCCCCGACTTATTCATATACATAGACTTCCGAGGATACATCAAACCCATTGGGCGAGCCAATGCACAAGTCGTTTTTTATGGTTTAAAAAAATACACGGCGGGATATGACTACGCAATTTGCATTAATGATTTCGTTGCAAGATCCGTGGGCGATAATTTTTCTGACACGAAGCCGGTAGTGATTCCTCCTTTTTTTGATTCCACAACCTACTCAGCGATTGAAAAGCAAAAGAAGCTGATTAACATCGGAAATTTTTTCAGAGAGTCCGATGGGCATTCAAAAAACCAACACCTACTAATAGATTGGTTTTTGGATTCAGGCCTCGTCGAATCCGGATGGACTTTTGATTTTTTTGGCTTCAAAAATAATGACGATTATTTTCAAGAACTCGAAACAAAGGTAGCTCGTTCCCCCGCGATTCGCTTGCATCCAAATTCTCATCGAAGCGACATAGTAGTTGCACTGTCTCAGTCACGCTTTCTTGTTCATGCGATGGGCTATGGTCGACTAAAGCCGGAACAGACAGAGCATTTTGGGCTCGTTGCAGTCGAGTCGTTATTATCAGGGTGCCGGCCGATTGTGCATCGCTCCGGTGGATGCCACGAGATTGAGGGAACTCTCAGTTATACAGACTTAGAAGAGATTAAACCTTTGATCCAGAGTGACGATCTCGGCGGCGACAAGCTTCGTGAGTTTGGTCTGAACTTTAACTACGAGAAGTCACTGCTCGCAACGGAGAAGTTCTTAAATGAGGTCAAGGCTTTGTTGAAAAAAAAAGGAGAAGCGAAGTTTTTTCCTGATCGTCTTAATCTGTTGAGATACATGCTGAGAAAAAAGTAATCCAAATTATATTTTTATTATTTGCGCTACGGCCGTCATACATCGAACTTATTTATTAAATACTTCCATCGAAGCTTTTTTAGAAAACCCTTTGGAAGATCTTTTTTTAGTGAATCCATTCGGATTTTTCGTCTCACTTCGAGGGTTCGATTGTTTTTCGAATCTTGGGTGTAGAGCGGATCCTTGAGTATCATCAAGTTACAGACCCTAACATGGAGGAATTTTGCATTTTTATGCCGGCCTACAACTATTTTTTTGTTTTTCTTGATATTTTTTTTAAGTTGATCAGACAAGGCAAAAGTCGCGCTTCCCTGGTGATAAACAAACACGTCCTCGCTAATGGCCTGCCCGTGGCCAGCTTCTCGTAGCCTGAGGCTAAAATCAAAGTCTTCGTAATAACCCATTCCGAAAACCGTATCCAGGCCGTTGAGTTGCCTCCACACTGAATGACGAATTGCGATGCAAAAGAAGTCGCATCGATAGGTTGGAATCAGCAGTTCGGTGGGGTTTGTATTGAGCCACGCCCCCAGATCTAGCCATTGCTGCTTGGTTTTGCTGGGGTCATAGAGCCTTTGTCCATTTCCGGCAGAATTTGTTACGGGGCCTATCATCCCGATTTCAGCGGGGGCTGTTAGTAGCACGTGTTTCAGAGCGTCTAACGCGTGAGCAGGGAATTCCGTGTCGTTATTCACTAAAAGCAGCCACTCTCCTGTTGCCAATGCTGCGGCCGCATTCATGCCTCCGGCATAACCTAAATTGGTAGCGTTTTGTACAAATTTTATTGTGTCAAACTTTTCACACCATTTCTTGGTTTTTTCGCTACTGCCATCGGGTGAAGCATTGTCGTAGACGATGAATTCAAGTTCGTGGTCACCGTACCAGCGGCGTAGGCTTTCCAAGCAGGGCTGTGTGGTTCGCTCGAACTGATTATAGGCCAGTACGACCACGCTAATAAAAGGAGCCCTCATAAATTAGGATGATCGATCGACCCGGCCCAGACAATCAGTTGCCTCGTCGAGGACGCAGTTGTGTAGGGAGTCGGCTTGCCAGTGTCGGGTAGGCCGTTGAGTTTCCAACGCTCCCACAGTTGAGTCAACGCCTCTGACAAGGCGGCGGAGGCGTTAGTACTGCGGCCCCCATTTTGTAATGAGCATTCAGCAACTTGATGGCCTTGATCCCGGATCAATTGTGCCATTTGTGGGTTGTCGTGTGACGTTGCCAAAATCGGTCGCTGCATCCAGAGGTACTCGTAGAGCTTGGATGGAATATATTCGGCGCACATCGCGTCCTCACCATGCACCAAGGCCAGAACATCGCATTGGCGCATAAGGGCCAACACCTGATCGCGACCACTGCGGCCTGTAGCGGGGTCGACTTCGATCCGGCCAAAGAGCCGGATACGATCCCATACTCCCAGTGACTGTGCCGTTTGAACGGAGGGCTCATCCAGGGAACCGCCATAAATGTGTACCTCCAGATCCTGATAGGCGAGGGGTGAATTCAATTTGATCAGGGCCAGCGAATGAATAAATGGCAAAAAAGTGCGTGTTTGCGACAAGGATCCAAAATGTCCTAAGACCATTGTCTGCTTAGCCACATAGGGCGGGATCACGCCATGGAACGGGTTGTCGACCCCAGGCAACATTACCCGTCCTTTCAGACCTAAAACGGGATGGCGCTGCAGGGCACTGGCCATGGCTTGATCAGTGAACCAAATCGCAATGTCGGCGGATGTGCAGATGCTGCGCTCAACCTTGGCATACGCTTTCTGTCGCCGCGTTTTGGACACGGCACCCGGGGGAACCATCGGGTCATGAATTTCAGCCAACCAAGGCTTACCCAGCTTACTTTTGAGGGTCTGTGCCGCCATGTGAGCGGCGAACGGCCCAGCGGTCGAGTAAATCAGATCGAAAGGCTTTTCCTTGGCGAGCCGCAGGCCAGCACGGGCTGCGCTGTAACACCAACTCCAAGAGCTTTCGACTGGCTTTAAAAGGCGTTCCACAAAAACAAAAGGCAACAGAACGATGCTGACCAGTAGCATCAGAGATCGGTAGGCCAATCTTGATTTCAGCCGTTGCCGCAACACGTGGCGCAACTCAAACTTGAACCCAGAGGGCCCAGCTGACCAAACCTGATGGTGTTCGAAACGATCGTCTAGGTGCCCGGTCACCCCGCTGATAACGACGACTTCAACGCCGGCCTCCAGTAAGTGCGGGATCTTGTCTGTAATGGTGTGGCTGGCCGCCCGTCCATCCATGTTGAAGGGGTGCGCGAGGATCAACCAGCGCCGACGCGATGAAGGGCTAGCTAGCGGACGCACGGCGGAGTTTCTCATACAGGCTTGCGCTAGCCCAGTTGCAAACAATTTCCAAAGCTGATCGCCTTCGGGTCAATAGGACGCTGCGACTGATTTCGGCCGTTTGGGGAAGTCGACAGTCGGTTCATAAAATTCGCCCGAAAGGGGCACTTGCGGTACCCGAACGACCTCGAGT
>Ga0114973_10003256_pt1 | contig 11527 bp, 9 predicted proteins | sample M_140807_MF_Meta_FD_87025 | JGI IMG/M metagenome (GOLD analysis project Ga0114973, IMG submission 87025) | Freshwater microbial communities from Lake Montjoie, Canada to study carbon cycling - M_140807_MF_MetaG | ecosystem: Environmental > Aquatic > Freshwater > Lake | place: Lake Montjoie... | reverse complement strand
TTCTGGATTGATGAACTTTATTATCTTTTATTGGTGGGTCCATTTAAACGAATTTCAGCTTTCTTAGCTGTGGTGATAGATCCGAAAGTGGTCGACGGTTTGGCTCTGTTTCCAGCAAGAGTCTCATCGGGTGTTTCCATTGTTTTAAACGTGCTTCAATCGGGACTTGTTCAATTTTACCTAACGATTCTTCTTTTGGGGGGACTCTGGGTGTTGTGGCATTCGATGAAAGGGTGGGTGATTTAAAGTGACCGACTCATTATTACCCCTTTTACTTTTTGTTCCCTTAGTCGGAATTGTTCTTTGCATTCCCTTGGCAAGACAACTTTCAAAATGGATCGCACTGCTCACATCTTTATTAGGAGTTTTTCTTGCGGTTGTTTTGTATCAACACTTTGATGCTGAGAACTCGGCAAAGCTTCAAATGGCATGGTCGCTTCCTTGGATTCCAAGCTATGGAATTAAGTTAGGTATAGCTATAGATGGATTGAGTTTTCCACTTATTCTTTTGACCAAAGTGATGATGCCGATTGCGATACTAGCTAGCTGGGGTGAAGAGAGAAGGGTCAAAGCTTTCATGAGCTCTTTTCTTTTTTTAGATTTCGCGATGACGGGAACTTTTCTCTCAACTGATATCTTTTTGTTTTATGTCTTTTGGGAGCTCATGTTGATTCCAATGATTCTTCTGATTGGAGTCTGGGGAAGTCAGAATCGTATCTATGCAGCCCTTAAGTTTTTCCTGTTCACTTTTGTGGGCAGTGTTTTGATGTTGGTTGCTATCTTGTGGATGTTCGGAGCTTACAAGGCACAGTTCGGGGCGTTTACAGGAGAAATTTCAGAGTTCTCAAAAATAGTATTTTCATCGGCTCCAGTATTCTGGGGACTTTCTACGCAGGATCTCATTTTCTGGGGGCTGACTTTAGCGTTTCTTATTAAAGTTCCCCTCTTTCCACTCCATACCTGGTTGCCCGATGCTCACGTTCAAGCACCGACAGGTGGCAGTGTGCTTTTGGCTGCTATCTTACTTAAGATGGGAACTTACGGGCTCATGAGATTTTCTATCCCTATTTGCCCCGAAGCTTTTGTGAAAGCGATTGGTGTGCTTTCAACTTTAAGTTTGATCGGTATTGTTTACGGTGCTTGGGTCGCTTTTCAACAAACTGACATGAAAAAATTGGTCGCTTACTCATCTGTGAGCCATTTGGGTTTTGTGGTTCTTGGTCTCTGTGCTTTGAATCGTGAAGGGGTTACAGGAAGTGTACTCCAAGTGATCAATCACGGAGTTTCTAGCGGTGCCCTGTTTCTTTTAGTGGGAATGCTCTACGAAAGACGTCATAGTCGAAAATTTGAGGATTTTGGTGGTTTGGCGTCCGTGATGCCGAGATACGCTTTTTTCCTGGTTTTTGTCGCCTGCTCTAGCATGGCCGTTCCCGGACTCAATGGATTTGTCGGTGAGTTTTTGATTCTCCTTGGAGCCTTCAAGGCCAAACCGATGTGGGCCTATATTGCTGTGAGTGCCGCTTTATTCGGCGCACTTTATCTTTTGATTATGCTCCGACAAGTTCTTTTTGGACCGCTGACCTCAGGAGAAAATAAGAATTTAAAAGATCTTACTTTAAGAGATTGGGCGAGCTTGGTTCCTATTACTGCCATGATTCTCGTTTTGGGAATAAGCCCCAATTTTCTTTTGAAAAAGATAGATCCTGCTTTGGATAGTTTTTTGAAAACTGCAATAAAGAGATCGACTTTGGATGCCGCAGCCCATGGAAAGCGAGATGAGAGGGTATGAATTCTGTAGTTGATTACTTTTTAGTTCCGATACTGCCTGTGGTGGCTTTCATTGCTTCGGGCCTTATTCTCATTGTTATTCAGTGTATCGGATGGCCCAGCCTAAGGCCCCTAGCGAAATTACTAGGGCTCTTGGGTCCTATCGGATCTATTTTAGCTACTTGGTATCTTTTTAAGTCTGCAAATCTTGCTTATGCCAATGCAGCATTTGGAACTCACGAGGCCTGGCTAAATGAATTTATTCAGTCGTACCAACTCGATTCTATAACTTTAAGTTGGTACTGGGCGATCGGGGCCATCTCATTTTTTTCTTTCCTATTTATTGAATCCTATTTTAGGGACCTTGAAGAGTTGCCTGAGGTTCTTATTCTTCTCCAGTTTATTTCGGCAGCCATGATGCTATTGGTTTCGGCAAATAGCCTTCTGATGGTGTTTATGGCTTTAGAACTCATGTCTTTACCGACCTATGTTCTCGTGGGGATTGAGAAGGAAAGACACTTTGGAGCCGAGGCGTCGCTTAAGTACTTCCTATTTGGCTCTTTTGCGACAGTATTATTACTCTTTTCGATAGCTTTAATTTATTCCTATACTGGAACACTTCAATTAGCTCAGATTTCCAATTTTTTAATGACCCCAATTGGCGGGGAAAACACTAGTGGGATCATGGTTCTTGCAGCCTCGGCTTTATTTATTGTGGCCGTGGGTTTCAAATTGGGTGTGGCTCCGTTTCATATGTGGCTTCCCGATGCTTATGAAGGGGCCTCTACTGCATTTACCGGTTTTATGGGAAGTGCAATTAAGCTTGCCGGTTTCGGGATGGCTTTAAGACTTTGGTGGGGAATGCTAGCCCCCATCTCTTCCCATTGGACTGCTATTTTGGGAACTCTGTCGGTTCTCACCATGTTTGTAGGTAACTTAGGTGCTTTGAAACAAAGAAATTTAAAGCGACTCTTTGCCTATTCGAGCGTTTCTCATGCGGGTTATCTTGTGCTGGGGCTCATCTCTATTTCTAAAGTTGGCAGTCAGTTGAACTCTCAGAATCTTTTTTATTACTTGGTCGTTTACGGGTTTATGTTCTTAGGCGTGTTTGGAATTTTAGCTCTGATTGAAAAACAAACCGGGAGTACCGACATTTCAAATGTGGAGGGTTTAGGTTTTTCACACCCAATTCTTGGGCTTTGTCTGGCGATTCTTGTTCTTTCGGCAGCCGGAATCCCACCGACCGCAGGCTTTTTAGGGAAGTATCTTTTATTTGCTGATGCGGTTCGAGCTGGTCATACCCCTTTGGTGGTGATGGCTGTTTTAAGCAGTGTCATTGGTGTTTATTACTACCTCCGGGTTCTCGTGGCTCTATATATGACCGAACCTTCTCATAAACTGACCCTTTCAGTAAAAAATGGCGCGGTACTCATTGCCATTATGGCCTGCACTCTTTGTATGATCTTTTTCGCTCTTTTCCCAAATCGGTTGGGAATTTAATTTTAAAATTTAAAATTGATAACCTAATGAGAATGAGCCTGAAGGGCTAAGGCCAGCAAAATCTATTTGAAATGTAATGTTCATGGGAAGTTCGATTTCTCCACCTAAGAAAAGATGTGGCCTCAAAACAGTTCCGTTTTGAACTTGAGGTGAAATTGTTTTGGTGACAGTGGCATTTGCCAATAGAAGTCCTAACCCCACGAAGGGTTTTAGTCTCACAAAGTCTTTACTAGCTAATATGCCCAATTCAAAATCACTGCCCTTGAAGCTTTCTTTAAATCCGCTGAGCTTTGTGAAACTGAGAAAAAGGGCTGCCGTTGCAAAAGAATCTTTTTCTTCGAGATAGGTCCACTTCCCGAGAAATCCGACGGTTCCCATAGTATCTAAAATGCTTTCCGTAGAAATATTTAAGGATGCTTCAAGGCCCCTTCCTAGCCCTTTGGTGATATTAAGTTTGGGCGAGGGAATCAGGACGGGGAGACTGGCAGAATTATTTCCCAACTCACTGATTGCCCCTGAAGGGACAAGAGTTGTTTCGAGTGAAAGTTTTAAGCCTGGAAAAGTGGGATAAGCTTCAGCTGAGCGCATCACTCGGGTTGCATTGCCAAATCCCAAAGTTCCAATCAATGTATTAAGTTCATCGGGAGAGATACCCTTGGGCAGTCGTGCAGCCGCAGAATGCTGAGTCATCCCTATAAGCGTCAACAAAATCACTTTAGCCAAAAAAGATTCGCGGGATCTTAGGTATGCCCTGATAGATTTTAATCCTCTATAAACAGGACGGATAAAAATGTTTTTTAGAGTTTGAGTCTTAGGCGTCTTCGGAAAGTGAAAGATTTCCACTGGGGAAAATTGGACCGTATAACGACCGGTACGAATCTCTATTTCTGTCTTTTCCAAAACAGATTGCCAAAGCTCTCGACTATTAGGTTGTTTGTTTTTAAAAGCTGTCATTTCTTTCAATAAAGTATTGTTTAATTTTGTTGTGCATTAAAATTTTGTCGCTGGTCCATGTGAATATTTGATTCTGATCGAGAATTATATCCTTATTAGGATTAAATTCATGTTCCACCAAGATTTGATCTCTTTCATAATACTTTCTGTCAGAAAGTTTTCCGTGGGGGAGATGTTCGATATTTCCCTGAACATAACCGATATCTCCTTTAGTTTTTTGAGACCCATCCCAAGCCCAAAGAAGAAACTCATTTCTACAGTAGGGGTTTAGTCGTCCTATCATTTCGTGGTCCCAGGCATTGAGCCAAGATAGGAGTTGATAAGTGTCACTACTTCCTAAAACGTGTTTATCAAAAAAGCCATTTTTTAAAACCTCTCTCCGAGCCGCCCACGCAATCCCTACTTTAGGCCAGGGTTGAGGCCAAGGAGCCTCTAAATCATTTAGAGACTTATATTTACCAAAGCCTATACCTTGATTGACGGGTTCAGAATTGCTGGGTTTTTCATAAATGTAGTCAAACGGTTGAACTACCGGGTGGACATCGAGCTTCTTCTCAGTTTCCTGAAACCAGTTTTCATTTTCAAAGATGATATCAGCGTCCAACCAGGCGACTTTATCGACATGATTCGGGAGGGATTCCAGGGCGATATTTAGTAATCGCTCTTTTTGCCACATAATGTTTTTTTCTGTGCCTCTGATTTGGATGGAATCGTCGATAAAAAACTTTTGGTCATTGAAAGCTAGTTCTACTGTGACTATTGGATGATTCAGCTTTTTTCGGAATTGAAAATAATTATGTTTCAATCTTTTTGAATTCGCAGGATTGAAAAGACAGGTAATTAGGCCAAGCATTTTTCGCTCGATTTAGAAAGGCTATGAGTTTGTGCCAAAGATTGCGAGTTGCTTTGATTCTTATAAATAGAAAGGCTTCTAAAAAGAGAGATAGTACATTTTAAAATGTAGATCGAAGTGTTTTTAATCAATCTTGAAGGACGATTTACAAGGCGTGACTGAATTGGGATGAATTGAACCCTCCTTCCGGTGAGATAGGCGTGGATAAGAGTCTCGATAGTGTACGAGTGTTTGTCTCTAAGGTTTATTTCTTTTGCAAATTGGACACTCATAGCTCTAAAACCGCTGGTGGGATCGGGAGAGTGATTTCCTACCAAAAGACTCACAATCAAATCTGCGCAAAAATAGAGGGTTCGCTTCCATTTTGGTAGAAATACCAGTTTTGAGCTGAGTCGGTCCCCAATAACAAGGTCAGCTTTTTTTGATACAATCGGCTGAATCATTCGATGAATTTCGGAAGCTTCATATTGGTTATCGGCATCGGTATTAACGATGATGCTTGCTCCACGAGAGATAGCGGCTTGCACGCCCGCTTGAAATGCGGCTGCTAATCCCCTGTGTTTAGGGAATTGGACAATATAATCTGCTCCGGCTTTTTGAGCCTTTTCGACCGTTTTGTCTGAAGATCCATCGTCGATTACCTGGACTTCGACTGAGTCAATGCCCACATAGGATCTAGGAAGTAAACTGATCGTGTGAGCGATATTCAGTTCTTCGTTCCAGCAGGGTATTTGAATAACTAATTTGGTCATTAATAGTTCTTAGTATCGGCTGATTTTAATCTCTACAAATTGAAAAAGTACAGGATTTAATCGTTTGCGCAGCGCCCCAGCAATAGGTGAGTTTTGTGAAATAAACGACGGGCATACAGGCGAGATATCTCCAAAAACGGAGGGTCGAGTAAATTTTAAAGGTGGCCCATGCAGCAATAAAGGGCGATAGCACTTTCAGCGCAAATGAGTTGCGTATCCAAAAAGGAGATCCAAATTCTTCAGAATATTTAATTCTTACTTTAATATTGTTTTGACCCGATTGATGCCAGTGCTCGAAAAGATCTTGCCAGTTTGTCCGGCTGGGTGAGTGAGTCACTGTTGCAGAAGGAAAAAACTGTAATTTGTAGCCAGCCCGTTTCATTCGTAGAGCCCAATCGCTATCTTCCCCACCAGCTTTTAGAAACGATTCATCGAACCCGCCGATATCTAACCAAACCTTCCGATTCACACTTAAATTCAATGTGGGTAGAAGAAATTTCTCTCCCGCTGGCTGGTTTGAGGTGAACTCGTGAAACATGGATAAATTATCTGAGAGAGTCCAGAAGTTTATGGATTCGATGTTAACTCCGCCCCCAGCAACTAGGTTGCCTTCCATTTGATATTGACGATGGGTTTCCACCCATTGAGAACTGGGAATGCAATCTGAGTCGGTAAAAAGAAAAATGTCCCCTTTTGCTTCTTTTATTCCGATGTTTCGGGCTGCAGCAGCACTGGCTGGTCGGTGAGTGGAGATAAATCGGACCTTGGTAAACCTTTTAGTAATCCCAGCTTCGTCTAGTCCTACGACAAGAATTTCATCTTCGTTTGAAACCTGATTTACAAGAGATTCTAGTGTTTTATCCAGGGTCAAATTATTCAGCGTAGGAATGATGATAGAGATAGACGGCATAATTTTTTTCTAACTCTTAGAAGGTAATTTTTCTGTTCTTGTCTTTTTAAGACAGCATAAGATAGGCTTCATGAGTCGACAAGTTTTATGAATCTTAAATCCAAAAAGATTAAAATTAGTGTTATCGGCCCTTCTTGGCCATTTCGTGGCGGAATCGCAAAATTTACGACCGAGCTTGCCGAGAAACTTTCTCGAAAAGGGCACTTGGCTTCTTTTATTTCCCCTGAAAATCAGTATCCCAAAATTTTGTTTCCTGGGAAGAGTGATAGGGACGAGCAATCCTGTAAGCAGCTATCTTTCACCAGATCTCTTTACTCTTATTATCAGCCGTGGACCTGGAAAAAAGTAATTATAGAGATTGAGGCTAGTGAAGCCGAGTGTATTGTAGCTCCTCATTGGAGTATGACGTCGGCCCCTTTTTTGAGTTATTTAATTCGGAGATCTCCTAAACCCGTTATTCCTATTGTACATAATTTTTCTGATCACGATTCTTTACCGGGAGGCCCACGAATTATGGAGTGGGTTTTAAAAGGGGGAGCTGGTTATTTGCACCACAATCCAGAGTTCTCCGAATTGAGCTTTTTTAAAAAACGGGCCGATAGAGTCAAATGCCATTTGCACCCCGTAACGGAAACCAAGCGCTTGGGAATAACTTCAGCTAAAAAGCAATTTGGAATTCCCAAAGGAAAAATCACCTTTTTATTTTATGGGCTGATTCGAAAATACAAAGGGTTAGAGGTTTTTTTAGACGCTCTGGAGCTTTTACCTGAGAGCTCACCGATAGCCTTACTGATAGCTGGCGAACCCTGGACGGGAAAAAGAGAGTTAGAGAATCGGTTAAATAAATTGTCTAAGAAATTTTGGATTCAATCTAAACTCGAGTGGATTTCCGAGGAAGAAACGAGAATTTGGTTTTCTGCTGCTGACGCGGTTGTGTTGCCATATTTACGGGCTACTGGGTCGGGTGTTGCAGCTCAAGCTTTTGCTTTTCAAAAACCCATTTTAACAACTCGGACCGGAAGCTTGGGGCACCTAGTCAAAAGCGGGGTTAATGGCTTGGTGTGTAAACCCGGGTCCCCTGAGGAGTTGGCTAAAAACATTAAAAGGTTTTTAAATCCTAAGATGCGGGAAAGATTGAATTTAGGAATGAGGAACGTTTTACCTGAAAGTTGGGAAGACTACGTGGAGAGTTTGGTCTCCTTAGCTGAAAATTCGGTCGAAGAAAAAGTGGAAAAAGGAATCCGCGTTCATTGAAGTATTCGGATTGCCAAGTCGTATAATCTCTAGCAAACTGCGCTTAAGAATGGCACAGAGTAACCTTTTTGATCAATCTAGCAGTCCTACTCCTAAAGAGTTGTCGGACCAGTTTTTTAATTATTTGAAAGTTGAGAAGAGTTCCAGCGATTACACGCTTCTCAACTATGAAATTGATCTACGCCATTGGTTCAAATTTATTTTTGACAGAGCCCCAGGAAAGTTTTCCTTGGAAAGCTTTACCGATTTTAAATTGCTCCGAAGTTATCTAGCTGAGCAGGGGGAAAAATACTCCAAAGCTACAGTTTGTCGGCGTCTTTCAGTTATTAAAGGTTTTCTAAAATTTTTGCATCGAGAAGGTTACATCGAAAAAAATGTGGCCAAGCTCATTGCTCAGCCTAAGATGGCTGAAAAACTCCCGAAAGTATTAAAGCCTGAAGAGGTTATTCGTCTGATTGAGGGAACTCCTGGAGCTACACTCCGTGAAAAAAGAATTCGCGCTGTCATTGAGCTTCTTTACTCGACGGGAATTCGGGTTTCTGAATTAGCAGGAATCATTTATGAAAAAGTTGATTTTAAGGGCTCGCTTGTCACTGTGCTTGGAAAAGGAAACAAGGAGAGAGCTGTTCCGATAGGCCGTCATTGTATGGTGGCTATTAGAGATTATATCGACTCGATACCTTCGACTCAAAAAAGAGGCCCTAAGACACCTCTATTTATGAATCAGGATGGCGAAGCTATTTCAGTGAGAAGTATTCAAAGAAACATTCGAGAGTTTGCTGTTCAGACTCTAGGCCCCATAGGGCTCGAAGTGACCCCTCATACTCTTAGACACTCTTGTGCGACTCACCTACTTTCCAGAGGGGCGGGGTTAAGAGAAATTCAAGAGCTTTTAGGACATGACTCTTTAGTGACGACTCAGAAGTATACCCAAGTTGATACGGAACGGCTCAAAGCCTCGTATCGAAGATCTCATCCCAAAGAGCTTGAGAGAAGAAAAAAAGAGAAAGAGTATTAGTGTGGAAAAGCTACGTTCATTTGAAGATATTGAAGTCAAATTGGTAGGAGCAGTGGCACAGCCGTATGAAGTGGCTGTTGCTTCCGCACGGACATGCTATTCCGGCAAAGGAATTGTTTACCCTTCAGATGTTTCGTCGAATGAAAAAATGGTCGCACTTCGAGATAAAATAGCTTCTTCGACAATGGATGCGGGGCATTTGACGACGAGACAACATGCCCATTTTGTTTTTGCTATTTCAGGGGTCTCTAGACAATTTATTTGGAGCTTTCTTCACAGCCATCCTTTTTACAACTCCGAACAGGTGAGTCAGCGATATGTAAAAGTGAAGCCTGGAAATTTTTTGATGCCGCCTTTAGAGGGCAGGGCTCAAGAAATTTATTTGAAAACAATTTCTGATCAGACTCAGGACTATGAAGATTTAATCAAAATATTAAAAGGTCCTTTATCAATCGAGTATTATGATCGCTTTAAGTCGAGAAAAAAGTACGCAGATAAATGGGATGGTTCGGTTGATAAAAGATGCTATGAAGTTGCCCGCTATGTTTTAGGGGTGGGAACTACGGCCTACCTGTATCACACTGTGAGTGCCTTAACTCTTCTTCGTTACGCTAAATTATGTGATTTGTTCGAAACGCCCGTTGAGCAAAAACAGGTGATTAATAAAATGCTCGATTGTGTGAAGGCAATAGATCCGCTTTTTGCAAAAGAGATTCCTGATCCCTTGCCCGTCGAAAAAACGGTTGAATATGAGTTGTTAAAACAGTTCAAGGATAGTTCTCAAAATCAGAGAGAAGCTTTTATAAAAGATTTTGATAATCGGTTGGAAGGTAAAACCTCAAAGCTTGTGAGTTACACTCATGGAGCTGAGCAACTGCTTGCGAATGCTTTAAGGACTTCGCTAGGACAACTCAAGAGTGAGTTGTCTGACGAACAAGCTTTAGAATTACTTTTGGATCCTAAAACTAATCCCATTTTAGCCGACACTTTGAACTCTGGCACGGTTGAGAAGCTGAGTCAGCTTTTTCACCATGTGCATTTTACTTTTCAAAAGAAAATCAGTCATACAGCTGATTCCCAAGATCAACGTCATCGCGCAGTTTTAGCGAGTCGTCCGGTATTAATTTCGCATTACAGTGGCAAACCGGACTATGTCACCCCTTATGGAATTCAAGATTGCAGTGAAGCTCTTGAGCTTTACACAAAAAGCATGGAAAGATCTTTCAAAAGTGTAAATCAGCTTTTGGAAATGGGAGTGAAAGAGGAATATGCTTATTATCTTTTACCCAACTCTTTAAGTATTAGAATGGTTTCTACCGGGGATCTACAAGGGTATCAGCATAAGTGGAAAATGCGTTCTTGTTACAATGCCCAAGAGGAAATTTTTAGAGCTACTATCGATGAAATTACCCAAGTCAGAGAGCTCTTTCCCAAAATTGGCCAGCATCTTAAGGCCCCTTGCTATTTAAGACAACGTGCTGGAATCACCCCGTACTGCCCAGAGGGGGACCGATTCTGCGGTCTGCCTGTTTGGAAGTATGAAATAGAGCAGTATCATCGCAAAAGCATATAATCCTAAGTTTCTGTATTTATTAGATAAAACTAAGTAAATTCTTATGTGGATTTGTGAGGTCTATTTAGAGTATCTTGCCGCCCATGCTGGACCCCATTTCCTTATTTAAAGAACGACATGGAGACTTAAGATATTTCTTTGCTCCTATGGCTGGGATTTCGGATACCGTTTTTCGTTTGTTGATGCGTGAACTTGGAGCTCAATGTGTGGTTTCCGAGCTTTTATCTGCCGAAGGATTGATCCGAGGCGGACAGAGAACCCGCGATATGATGAAATTCGATGACCGGGAACGTCCAGTAGGAATTCAGATCTTCGGTCATCAGATCCAGTCACTGGCTGAAGCTGCAAAATTTGTTGAGGCTGAAGGGGCCGATTTTGTCGATATTAATTTTGGTTGTCCAGTAAAAAAAGTTGTCTGTGATGGAGGAGGAGCCGCTTGGATGAAAGATCCCGTTAAGCTGAGTGAGCTTTTACGGACTGTCAAAAAAGGTTTGCGAATTCCTCTCACCATTAAAGTACGAACGGGCTGGGATGAAAATTCGAGAAATGTGAAAGAGGTAGTTCAAGTCGCAGCCGATAGTGGTGTGGCTTGGGTGGCGATTCACGGACGAACACGAGCTCAAGGTTATGCGGGTCTCGCTGACTGGGAGTTGATACGAGATGTAGCGATTCATAGTCCTATTCCCATTATTGGAAACGGCGATATTTTGACGGCTAGCATGGCCAAAAAAAGAATCGATGAGGGTTATGCCCATGCCGTCATGATTGGAAGAGGAGCTTTAAAAAATCCTTGGATCTTCCGAGAAATTCTTGGAGAGAAAGCCGAAACGAAAAACTTTATTCCGTTAATCAATCGACATATGGATCTAGCCATTGAGAAAAAAGATCGGCATCGTGCCTTTTTATCCTTGAAGAAATTTTTAGCCTGGTATGCGGCAGGTTTCCC
>Ga0114973_10003255_pt1 | contig 11533 bp, 8 predicted proteins | sample M_140807_MF_Meta_FD_87025 | JGI IMG/M metagenome (GOLD analysis project Ga0114973, IMG submission 87025) | Freshwater microbial communities from Lake Montjoie, Canada to study carbon cycling - M_140807_MF_MetaG | ecosystem: Environmental > Aquatic > Freshwater > Lake | place: Lake Montjoie... | reverse complement strand
TCATCCTGCTCGACATCCGTATGCAGGGCAAGGACGGTCTCGCGGCTCTCGAGAAGATCCGTGCCGACATGCCGAGCGTACGGTGCGTGATGCTCTCCACGTTCGACAATCCCACCTACGTCGCCCGTGCCGTCGCCGCCGGAGCGCACGACTACATTCTCAAGGGTTGTACCCGCAGCGAACTGATCAACTCGATCACCGGCGCCGCGGCCGGTCAGTTGCCGATGCGGGCGGGCGAGTTGCGGCGGGTTGCCACCACGATGGCCAACCGCGTGGCCACAGCCGACCCCGACATCCCCCTCACGCAGCGAGAAACGCAGGTGCTCCGCCACATGGCACTCGGGCTTTCCAACAAGGAGATCGCCCAGTCGCTGACGATCAGCGTCGAGACCGTCAAGGAGCACGTCCAAAACATCCTCCGCAAACTCGCCGTGAGCGACCGCACGCAGGCCGCCGTCTGGGCCGTGCGACGGGGCCTTGTCTGATACGAGTCGCGGTCTGATACGAGTCGCGTTGATGCTCTCGCGTTCACGAGGCTCGGGGCTTGCTGGAGCGAGGCACGTGCTCAACGAGCGCGAGGATGGGCCTTGTCGAAGGCGTCGAGAAGGCGGCTGGTCGTCACGTGGGTGTAGATCTGCGTGGTGACCAGACTCTTGTGTCCAAGGAGTTCCTGGACGCTCCGGATGTCGGCGCCGGCGTCGAGCAGGTGTGTTGCAAAGCTGTGCCGCAGGGTGTGCGGGCTCGCCTTGCCGGCCAGGCCTGCCACAGCCAGGTGCTTTTCCAGGAGCCGGGCGACGCCCCGCACGGACAGCCGTCCGCCGAACTTGTTGGTGAACAGCGGGCGGCTCGTGGCGCGGCCGCCGACGGCTGTGGGCCGCGCCGCGAGCCAGCTTCTCAGGGCCGCCTGGGCATGTGATCCCACGATGCCCAGGCGCTCGCGTCGCCCCTTTCCCCGGATGCGCACTGTGGCATTGCGAAGGTCGAGGTCGCCGTCGTCGAGGCTGACGAGTTCCCGGACGCGGCATCCCGACGAGTACATCAGTTCCAGGATCGCACGGTCCCGCAGGCCTCCCACCTGGCCCGGTCGTGGGGCCGCCAGCAGCTGAGAGATCTCGTCGCCGGTGAGAAACTTGGGGAGTTTCCGCGGCTTCCTCGGGCTACGAAGCGGCTTGGCGGGATTGCCCCGCACCCAGCCCTCCCGCTGCCCAAACGCATAGAAGCTCCGCATGCTGGCGAGCTTGCGGGCCACGGTGGAAGCCGCGTAGCCCGCGGCATGCAGGCCCGCGGCAAACCGTCGCAAGAGCACGCTGGAGGCGTCGCCGGGCGCCCGGCAGCCGGCCGAGGCGAGAAACTCTTCCAGTTGGAGGAGGTCCTCGCGGTAGCTCTTCACCGTGAGGGGCGAACCGCCACGTTCCGCCACCATGTGCCGAAGAAAACGCTCGGCCGCGTCGCCGAAGGCCGTGCGGTTCGGTGCGGCGCTGGCCATGGGCATCGGGCCCGTCGGCTCAGGCCAACCGGTCGGCACGCCGGCCGAACGGCAGCCGGGTCGGACGCGGTGTATTCTGCCGCACCTTCTGGCCGAGGACCGCGGCGTCGTACCACGAGAAACTCAGGTCCGGGTTGGCGGCATGCCGCGCCAGAGCCTCAAGGGCCTGGTCGCGGCTGTCATCGTCGTACAGGAAGACGTAGCGTTCGACCCCTTTGACGAGTGCGATCACATTGATGTCACGGGAGGCCATGAGAGTCCCCGGGCAGAACGCCGTGGCCGGACGACTGGCCACCCGTTAGGGTATCGGTCCGTTCCTGGCAGCGACCGCAGGGTTCCGCGGCGCGATCCCCAAGTCTCCGCGATCGGGCCAACCGCCCGCGAAAATGGGGCGATGTGGGGCTTCTCCGCACAACTCTGGGAAGGATGTGAGGGCCGCAGCAACTGCCGGGGCCCTCGACCTCAAAACAAGCTGGCGAAGCTTTTGAGCGAGACTGGCTCCCGGCTCCAGAAGGGCTCGCCGTAGCGGGTACCGATCATGCTGCCCCACCAGGCATCGGCGGCCGCCACGCGGTCGAGTGTGCCAAGGCCCTCGCCCCGCGGAGGAAACTGGCTCGCATAGCAGTCGAGGCTCCGGCACTTGCTCTCCCACGTGGCCGAGATGTCGACCACAAAGGATGGCTGCCGGACCGCCTTGAGGTGCACGCAGCCGTAGTGATAGACCCGCTCGGGGTGCCATGGCTCGCCGGGAAGATCGCACTTGGTGAGTTTTGCCCAGAATCGCGCGGCCTCCACCAGCTTCGTGGCGGCGACGTGGTCGGGGTGCGCGTCAACCCAATGCGGGGCGAACAGCCAGCGTGGCCGAGCCATGCGGATGGCCCCTGCAAGCTGTCCGCGGGCGGCGAGCGTGGCCCGCAGTCGGCGGTTGGGCAGTCCCAGGTTCTCCCGCCACGTCACTCCGAGGGCGGCCGACGCGGCGGCCGTCTCGCGGCTCCGGATGTCGACCGACCCCCGCGGCGTCGGCTCGCCGTCGGTCAGGTCCAGGATGCCCACCGACATGCCCTCGCGGAGCATGAGTGAGATGGTGCCACCCATGCCGAGTTCGGCGTCGTCGGGATGCGGGGCGATCACGAGGGCATCGAGCATGCCGGGGCTCCGTGTGGGTGGAGCCGCAAACCTTGCGGGCGGCTCGGAAGGATGATCATACTTTCGCCGCCGATGACTGCGCCCCCACACAGATCCCCCGCCTCGTCCTCGACGGCCGACCTGTTCGCCGCCGCCTGCAGTCACGCGCGGCGCACGGCCGTGCTTTGCAGCGTTGAGTCGCTGCTCGGCTGGGACGAGCAGACCATGCTGCCCAGGGCCGGCGGTCCTCATCGCGCCGACCAGGCCACCGCCATGGCCGCGGTCGTCCATGGGCTGCGGACCGACCCGACCCAGGCCGAGCGGCTTGCGGCCCTCGCCGCTTCACCGATGGCGACCCGGGGAACGCCACAGGAGCGGGCCGCGATCCGCCTGCTGAAGCACGACGCCGACAAGCAGTCTCGGCTGCCCGTGAGGCTTGTTGAGGAGTTGGCCAGGGCCGCCGTCGAGGCCCAGCAAGCCTGGGTCGAGGCGCGGGCCTCATCGACATGGTCCGCGCTCCGGCCGCATCTCGTGCGGATGTTCGCGCTCAAGCGGGAGCAGGCGGCCTGCCAACGGCCCGACCTGGATCCGTACGACGCCCTGCTCGACGACTACGAGCCTGGGGCCCGCTGGCGGCGTCTCGCGGAACGGTTCGCGCCGCTCCGCGCCGCCGTCGTGGATCTCGTCGGAGAATGCGGCACCGCCATCCGCCGGCCGGATGAGTCGATCCTTACCGAGCGACTCTATCCCGTGGAGTCCCAGCGGGATTTCGTTCGCGAGGTGGCGGGACGGATCGGATTTGATTTCGGCCGCGGCCGGCTCGACACGACGGAGCATCCCTTCTGCACCACGCTCGGCCCCGACGACTGCCGGATCACCACGCGGTGGAACGAGCGGTCGCTGCCCACCGCACTGTTTGGAGTGCTCCACGAGGCTGGTCATGGGCTCTACGAACAGGGCCTCTCCCGCGAGTGGTATGGGCTGCCTCCCGGCGAGGCCGCCTCGCTCGGTATCCACGAGTCGCAGTCACGGCTCTGGGAGAACCTCGTGGGACGGTCGCGGCCATTCTGGGAATGGTGCTTTCCGTTGGCACGAAAGGCGTTCCCTGCCCCGCTCGGCGATGTTGATGTTGACCGGTTTCGTGAGGCACTTCTGGCGGTACGACCGTCATTCATTCGGGTCGAGGCCGACGAGGTCACCTACAACCTGCACGTGTTGCTCAGGTTTGATCTCGAACGCGCCGTCATGCATGGCGACCTGGCAGTGGACGACCTGCCGGCCGCATGGAACGACCGGTTCGAGCGAGACTTTGGCACCCCGCCGCCGGACGACGCCCACGGTGTGCTCCAGGACATCCACTGGAGCGCGGGCCTGATCGGCTACTTCCCGACCTATACGCTCGGCAACCTCTTCGCCGCGCAGCTCATGGAGGCGGCGCGGCGGGCGGTTCCCGATCTCGATGACCAGATGGCCGCCGGCCGGTTCGTTGACCTGCTGGAGTGGCTTCGCCGGGAGGTGCATGCGTTCGGCCGCACCCTGGAATCAGAGCCGCTGGTGGAGCGGGCGACGGGTGGCTGCGTCTCGGGAGACTGGCTCGTGCGGAGCCTCCGCGACCGCTATGGACCCGCCTACGGCCTCTGACCGCTGCCCGCCCGCGGGCGGCGCCCCGCGGGAATCCCGCTGGTACAATCGGGGCCGTGGAGTGGGAGGCCCCTCCTTTCTGGCGTGCGATTTCTCTGAAGACGAGATCCCGGAGCGCGAGCGATGGCTGACGACGGCAAGGACCACGGCGACGACCACGAGACGAAGAGCGAAGGCTTTGATCCCTGGGCCGACCTCGAGGCGGAGGGGGCTGCCGATCTGGGGGAGGGGTCTTCGCTCTCCTTTGACGATGCCTCGCTGGATGCGGGGCTCGATGTTCCGGCCGACGAACTGGCAGCAGAGAGCGGCACGGCCGACGAAGCCTTCGTCACCGAGGTCTCGGCGGATGGTGAGGCGGTGGAGGACGACGCCTTCGTGAACGCATGGCTCAACGAGCCGACCGAGGAAGCAGCCCACTCGACCCCGCTCTCCGTGTTCGCTCCGGATGATCTCTCGGATGTCGGCGGGGCGGTCGGCGGCGATGCAGCTGAATCGGACTGGCCCGGCGATCCTTCGGCAATCGAGATCGGCACCGGGCAGTCGGGCGTAACGTCGGCGAGTGACATCGACGGGATTGGGTTCGGGGTCGCCGACGCTCTCCTTTCGGAACCGACTGGCGAGGAGCCTGTTTTCGACACGGCCTCGGTGGACGATACGGACTCGGAGGGTGTCGAAGCGGTCGCCTTCGCAGCGATAGAAGGCGACGAACCGGCCGAGGAAACCATCATCGACTTTGGCACCGCCGCCGCCGCTGCCACGCTGGCCGCAGCAGCCGCGGACGGCGACAGCGTGGCCGTTGCCACACAGCCCGGTCCAGCAGCCAACGGCAGGCCGCGAAAGCGTGGGCCGCTCCGGCAACTGCTCGGCGTGGTGCTTGGGGGCTTGCTGGCGATCCCGGTCGTACTTGGCATTCTGATCGGCCTGATGTGGATGGGATGGAGTGACACAGCCGGGATTCGCAGGCTGATCCCCGAGCAACTCGCCTTCCTTCTGCCCCAGGCGAGAAACCCCGTCGCGATGGGCACCATGGGCGGGCCAGACCTTGGTGCGGCGGCTTCGCTCAACGAACTTCCGGTCGTGGCTGATGAGACTGGAGCTGTCGCGGATGAGTCACCGTCGTCGTTGCCGGACTCGGAGCCTGCGGCTGACGCAGTCGTACCGCCGGTCGTGACCGAGGAGCCGGTCGTGACCGAAGAGCCGGTCGTGACCGAAGAGCCGGTCGTGACCGGGGAGCCAGCCGCGACCGAGACGGCATCGTCGTCGGATCCGCTCGCCGCGGTGTCCGCCGAGCCGGCGCTGACGGAAGAGCCAGGAGCGCTGGTTGCCGACGACGGAGCGGTGACCAGCGACCCGTCGCCCGTCGCCGATCCGTCCGCCGCCGATCAGCCCGTCGCCGTTCTCGCTGAGCCGTCCTTCGACGACCTCGCCGCGATCTCCCCGCCCGCGACCGAAGATGTCGCTCCAGCGACGGCCGTGGCGCCGCCCGCTGCTGCTGTCCCCGTCGTGCCGGAGCCGGAACCGCTCGATCTCGGCAGCCTCGAGGCAGCGGTTGCGGAAGCCACGGCCGCTCTCGACGCTGTGGAGGCGGTGGCCGATCCCGCCGACCCGGTCCGTAAGACGCTGCTCGTGGACTGGTACAAGCGTCTCGCGCGGGTCGCGCAGGAACTCACCACGCTCGAGCATCTCGCGGCCGATTCGGGCCGGCCTCTCTCGGCGACTCCCGCCGTGGCGGCCGAACTCGGCGGTCACATCCTCGCCACACCAGACGTCGCCGACGACCTCGCACGGCTGGCGCGGAACTGGCTTACCTACTCCCGCCGCGATGGTGACGGTGTCGTGATGCCGGCCACGTTCTCCGGCGCGCGTCGCGTCGGGCCTTACTGGTGCTCCCGTGTATCGATCGCAGAGGCGGGGGGTGCGTCCCGCGAACTCTCCGTGATCTCGCGGATCGAACCGGTCGCCGGGCCGGGCGATGCGGTCATCGTCATGGGCCTGGTGATGGACGGAGGCGTGCTCTGGGCGTCGGAGTTGCTGTCGGCATCGGCGGCCTCCAAGCCGGCCGCGGTCGCTGAGCCCGAGCCGTTCAGTCAGCCGGGCCCGTGAGCCCGTCTGTGCTTCCGTCGCCGGAACCTCCTGCCTCGGCTGCCGACATCGCGCGGCAGGTGGCCGCTGGGCGGGTGCTGGCGGCCGATGTGCTGGCGGCATCGCTGCGACTGCATGAGGAATGGGCTTCGCGGCTCAACGGGCTCGTGCAGCTGCGGCGCCGCGAAGCGGAGGCTGAGGCGACTGCGATCGACGACACGATCGCGAAGAGGGCGTCGGGCGCCGGGCCCCTGGCGGGCGTGCCGGTGAGCGTGAAAGAGTGCTTCGCCGTGCGTGGGCTCGCGACGACGCTCGGTATTCTCAGCCGACGCGGTCTCGTGGACCGTGAAGACGCCGACATCGTTCGCCGCGTTCGGGCCGCTGGGGCCGTCGTGATCGGCAAGGCCAACGTTCCGCAGGCGATGTATCTCCACGAGACGGATAACCCCGTGTGGGGCCTGACACGGCATCCGCTCGACGCGTCGCGTGGTCCCGGCGGCTCGAGCGGCGGAGATGCCGCCCTGGTGGCGGCTGGGGTGGTGCCGCTTGGTATCGGCAACGATCTCGCCGGCAGCCTGCGGCAACCTGCGAACGCATGCGGCATCGCCGCGATCATGCCGCGGACCGCCGCGCTTGGCGAAGGGGGAGGATTCGACACGCTTCCTGGCCTGCAGGCAGTCCGCCCCCGCGCCGGCTTTCTCGCCCGGACTGTCGACGACCTCGGACTCGCCGTTGCCGCGGTTGGCGCCGCCGGTCCGGCGGCCGCGGTCCCGTCAAAACCGCGGCGGGTCGCGTGGTGGGATGACACCGGCCCAATCCCACCGTCACCCGCCGTCTCTCGCGCCGTGCATGAGGCGGTGGCACGGCTCGAGTCTCACGGGCTCGAGGTTGTCCACGTGACCGGTGACATCGCCACTGAGGCGGCCTGGCTACTGCTCGGGATCGTGGCCGCCGACGGTGGCGACGACGTGCGGAGGCTGTTCGCTGGAAGTCGCCCTACGAAGGGCGTCGGGAAACTCCTCGCCATCGCCCGCCTGCCGCGTCGCTGGCGGCCGCTTGTGGCGGCCTTGCTCCGGCTCACGGGCAACAGGAGCGAGGCGGAAGGCGTGCTGCGGACAGGCCGGCGCACACCGGCGGAACGTGCGGGCCTGATCGCCGCCCGCGACACGCTGGTGACGCGGTTCTCTGCGGCCGTCACTGGCTGTGATGCGGCGGTCTGCCCCGTGTCGGCGGTGCCGGCGCTTCGCCAGGGGAGCGCGGCCCGGCTCGTGCTCGCTGCGGCGCCATGCCTGCTGGCCAACCTGTTTGACCTGCCAGCCGGTGCCGTGCCGGTCACGACCGTTCGGACTGACGAGCAGCGGCACCGCCCGTGGAGCCTCGACCCAGTGCTCCGTGCCGCCGCCGCCACCGATCGCGGCAGCGCCGGTCTTCCCGTCGGCGTGCAGGTGGTTGGCTGCCCGGGACGCGACGAGACCACCGTGCTCCAGGTCATGCGGCTGATCGAGGCCGGCCGTGAGCAGCCTACGCGTTCATGCGGGCCGCGATAACGCTCGACATTCGGTCGATGGCGAGCACCTCGCAGGCTGCGCCCGCGTCGATCGCCGCCTTCGGCATGCTGAACACGACGCTCGTCGCCTCGTTCTGCGCGATCGTGTGCCAGCCGCGCGTGCGGAGCTTCATCAGCCCCCTGGCTCCGTCGCGGCCCATGCCCGTCAACAGGACGGCAGTGCCAGTCTGCGGCCAGTAATCAGCGACGCTCTCAAAGAACACGTCGACACTGGGGCGGAAGAAGACGTCGCGGGGTTCCTGGCGGTATTCCAGCGTGCGGGCCTTGGTGAGCACGAGGTGGTCGTTCGTGCCGGCGAGCAGCACGTCGCCAGCCAGCGGCTGCTGGCCGTGCTCCGCCACGCGGACCGCTCGGCCCGTGCGGTCGCCGAGCCACTTGGCGAGCCCCGGTGCAAAAGCCACATCGACATGCTGCACGATGACGACCGCGACGTTCCAATCGTGGGGTAGCGGGAACAGAAGGTCGGAGATCGCCTTGGGCCCTCCGGTGGAAGCCCCCACCACCAGCAGCCGGGGAGGCGACGTCGAGGCCGCGGCTCGGCGGGCCCGCCGGGGGTCGGCGGTCGCCCCCACGAGTTTGGCGATCGTGCCGATCTTTTCCACGAGCGCACCGGCCCCGGAAACCTCGCCTGCGGGGCCAAGCATCGGCGTATCGACCGCGTCGAGGGCTCCGTAGCCCATCGCGTCGTACACCAGGGAGATGTTGCCGCTCACGGTCGCCGTCACCACCAAAATCGCACACGGGGCGGTGGCCATGATCTGGCGGGTGGCCTGCGAGCCGTCCATGTGCGGCATCAGTAGGTCCATCAGGATCAGGTCGGGACGGTCGCGCTTCGCCATCGCGATCGCCTCGACGCCGTCGCTCGCCGTCCAGACCACCTCGTGGTCGGGCAGGCTGTCAACCACGCGCCGCAGAGCTTCGCACGCCGCCTTCAGGTCGTTGACGATCCCGATTCGCATGGGCCGTTCCTACGCCGTTGCCTCGCCGATCAGATCGATGATCGTATCGACGAAGGTCTCATCGTGGAAACTGCTTTTCGTGAGATAGCGGTTCGCCCCGGCATCGAGCCCGCGGAGCCGGTCTTCCTCCCGGTCCTTGTAGGAGACGATCACGACGGGCGTTTCCCGGCGGGCCGGGTCGGCCTTGATGAGTGAAACCAGCCCGATCCCGTCCATTCGAGGCATGTCGACGTCGGTCACGACGAGGTCGTAATGGGTGCCGCGGATCGCGTTCCAGCCGTCCATGCCGTCGACGGCGACGTCGACCGTGAAGCCACGGGCCTGGAGCAGTTGTCGCTCGAGTTCGCGGACCGTGATCGAGTCGTCCACCACGAGGATCCGCTTTCGCTGGCGGGCCTGTTCCGCCATCCGCTCGAACTCGACCCTCGAGAGTCGGCGGCCCATCAGCACGTTGTCGATCGAGCGGACGAGATCCTCGACGTCGACGATCAGCACCGGGTCGCCGTTCTCCAGGAGCGACGCGCTGTTGACGTCGGGCACCTTGCCGAGCCGGGGGTCGAGGGGTCGCACTTCGAGGTCGCGCTCGCCCAGGAAGGAGTCGACGATCATGCCGAACTGCTGTCCCCGGTCGCTGATCACCACCACGGGCATCGGATCGGCCGGAGGCTGCCCCGTCGTCTCGAGGATCTGGGCGGCCATCACCAGGCCGATGGAGACACCGTCTCGGTCGAAGTACTGGCGGCCCTCCACCGTGCGGATGCTGGCGGCCGGACAGAACAAGATCTGGTCGATTCGCGTCAACGGGAAGGCGTAGGGCTCGCCGCCGATCTGCACGAGAAGCGCACGGATCACCGACATGGTGATCGGAAGCTGGAGCGTGAACGTGGTCTGGCGGCCGGTCTGGGTGGCCACGCGAACGCTGCCCCCCACGTTCTTGACCATGCTCTGCACGACGTCCAGCCCCACGCCGCGGCCCGAGATCTCGGTGACTTGGTCTTTGGTGGAGAAGCCGGGCAGGAAGAGGAACTCCAGCAACTCGAGTTCGGTGAGCTGATCGGCGACCTGGCGGGCGACGAGGCCGCGGGCCACCGCCTTCCCGCGGAGGTGTTCGACGTCGATTCCCCGGCCGTCGTCGGTCAGTGTGATCTGGAGCATGCCGGCGCGGTGACGAGCCTCCAGACGGATCGTGCCGGCCGGGGGCTTCCCCGCCGTCTCACGGTCGGCTGGAAGCTCGATGCCGTGGTCGAGCGAGTTGCGGATCAGGTGGGAGAGCGGGGCCTCGAGCTTGTCGAGGATGTCACGGTCGACGCCCGTCTGCTCGCCGCGGACCTCGAACCGGACCTGCTTGCCGAGCGTGCGGGCCACGTCGCGGACGAGCCGGGGAAATCCGCGGATGCCGTCGGCGAGCGGCCGCATGCGGCTGACGATCACCTCGTGGTGGAGCCGGTTGGAAAGGTCCTCGTTGCGGCGGGCAAAGCTCTCGAAGTCCTCGACGTGCCGCGTGAGCGCCGCGAGGGCGGCATCGGAACGCTCGCGGATGGTCGTCAGCATCGCGGTGATCGTGCCGGGCACGGCGATGTCACCGGCCTTGAGTTTCTCGTCGAGGGCGGCGATGGCATCGCAGATGTCCACTTCGGATGCGCGGAGTTGCAGGAGCGAGTCGACGAACGGCCTGAGCTGCCGCGTTTCCACCAGTGACTCACCGGCGAGGCCGACGAGACGCGTCAGGCTGTCGGCCGAGACTCGGACCACGCGGTCGGCCTGCTCGGCCGGCCGCGTGGCCGGAGAGGGCGTGTCGGCCGGTTTTGTGGGCGTCGCCGGGGCGGCGACCGCATCGGCCATGGATGTCCCGCCCTGCATGCTGGCCGGTTCGGGTGCCGGCACCGGCGTTCGCACCGCAGCCTGATCGGCGACCATCGTCCCGAGATCATCGACGAGCCGCTCGGCCCGGATTGGCCACTCGCTCGCCGGTGAGAGGGCGTCGTCTGATTTGGCGATCGCTGACAGAAAGTCAATCCCCGCCAGGATGCGGTCGGCGTGCTCCGGCTTCACACGGAAGGTTCCCTTCCCTGCGCCGACGAACACGTCTTCCAGCGCATGGGCGACGCGAACGGCGGGGTCGAGTCCCACGATGCGGGCCGCACCCTTGAGCGAGTGCGCCGCCCGCATCATCGACTCCACGGTCTCGGGTGACCGCTCCAGCTCCTCGATGGCGAGCACGCCCGCGGAGAGGACCGCCGTCTGGCTCTCAGCCTCCAGCCGGAAGAGTTCGAGCATCGAGAATCCGCTCAGGTCGTCAGCCACGGCAGCCTCCGCTCATGACGACACCGCCTCGCGCAAGGCCTCAAAGAGGCGAACCTCGTCGAGGAGCGCGACCGTGTGATCCTGCCACTCGAAGAGCGCCGACGAGCAGCGGGCCGCCGCCTGACTCACCGTCGACGGCACGGGCCGGAGATCGGCCTTGCCGACGCGGTGCACGCCGGCGACCTCGTCGACGCCCACGACCAACCGCTCCGTTGTCTGGCCCGACGCACGCTCCAGCACGATCAGTCGGCCGGCCCCGTCCGCGGGGCTGCCGGCCTGAGGCGGTGCCGCTGGCGGGCCACCCGGCAGCCCGAGGACCGCATGGAGGGACACGCAGAGCTGCAACTGCCCGCGGACGTTGACGATGCC
>Ga0114973_10003254_pt1 | contig 11536 bp, 9 predicted proteins | sample M_140807_MF_Meta_FD_87025 | JGI IMG/M metagenome (GOLD analysis project Ga0114973, IMG submission 87025) | Freshwater microbial communities from Lake Montjoie, Canada to study carbon cycling - M_140807_MF_MetaG | ecosystem: Environmental > Aquatic > Freshwater > Lake | place: Lake Montjoie... | reverse complement strand
GGCGGCTCTAATTCCTCCCCCCAGGGGGAGGTGGACCGGGGCGCGCGCCCCGGGTCGGAGGGGGTCAGCTGAGGGGCCGCTGACCCCCTCACCCGGCTTCGCCGGGAGCTCCCCCTGAGGTGGAGCAATTGGCTCTCTAATTCCTCCCCCCAGGGGGAGGTGGACCGGGGCCAAAGCCCCGGGTCGGAGGGGGTCAGCTGAGACGCCGTTGACCCCCTCACCCGGCTGCGCCGGGAGCTCCCCCTTGGGGGAGCAATTGGCGCTCTACCCGGGGGAACGCAGTGCGTCGGAGGGGGGTCAGGAAACCCGGTCGGCGTCCGCGCTCAGGACGCCGGCTTCCCGCAGGGCCGCTGCCTTCGCACCGTCCAGGCCCAACCACTCAGCGAGCACCTCGGCATTGTGCTCGCCCCGATGGGGAGCCACCCCGCGCACCCCGCTCCTGGCCGCCGAGAAGCGATAGGGGGACTGGGGGATGGGCCGGGTTCCGCCCTCACGATCGTCGAGGTCGACGATGGAGCCCCGGTGGGCCAGGGTCGGCTGCTCGCGCAGTCGGGCACCATCGCGCACCTCGCCCCAGGCGATGTTCATGGCCGCCATGGCGGCGGTGACCTTTTCCCAGTCGGTCAGGCCCATCATCAGCTCGCCTACCGCCGCCCGGCGCAGGGCGATCTTGCGGTCGAGGTCGGCCACGCCCTCTCCGGGGTCCTTCAGCTCCAGCTTGGTGGTCAGCTGTCGGAACAGGTAGCGGAAATCCGCCGAGACCAGGATGGGTCCGGCGCCCGTCTCCCAGATGTCCGGCGGCAGGTCCATGGTGTCTTCGGACCCCTCGGCCTCGTAGTGGAACTGGTCGTCGGTGACGAGGGTGGCGTCGACCATGGCGATGTCGATGTGCTGTCCGAGACCCGTGCGCTGCCGCAGGATCACCGCTGAGAGCAGGCCGATCAGTCCATGCAGGGAAGCGTTGGTGTCGGCCACGGACAGGGGCAGGTCGGTCCGTCGGACGCCGTTGCGGCGGGCCTGGCGGGCGATCAGTCCCATCTCGGCGTGGACGATGGGGGCGTAGGCGGGGCGGCGCGACTCCGGCCCGCCAGCGCCGAAGCCCGAGATGGACAGCATGATGAGGCGCGGGTTGGCCTGCGACAGGACCTCATAGTCCAGGCCCAGCCGGCCCATGACATCAGGCCGGTAGTTCTCGATCAGCACGTCTGCGCCGCGTACGAGGTCCAGCATCAGCTCCCGGGCGCCCGGCGCGCGCAGGTCGATGGAGATGTTGCGTTTGCCGGCATTCTGCTGGTGGTAGAAGCCCGGCACGCCGCCCTTCACCCGGCCCCAGAAGCGGGTCACGTCGCCCTCCGGGGGCTCGACCTTGACCACGTCTGCCCCCAGGTCTGCGAGCAGGCGCCCGGCGAAGGGCCCGGCCAGGACCCGGGAAAGGTCCAGCACCTTGAGGCCGGAGAGCGGATAGTCGGCGGGCGCCTCGGTCATGTTCGGTCCCTCATGCTTTGAGCAAGCGGTATGCTAGAGGCGCGCCGGTCGGGGGACAAGGGCGGCGGCGGCGGTTGACGACCCGGCCCCGGACTGAGCCTATGCCGCCAAAGGTCTGCGCACCCGGGGAGGACGCGATGGTTTCAACGATGGTGCCGACGGCGGACAGGCGACTCGATCGCTCCACCCGCTTCTTCTACGGCCTCGGTTCCATAGCCTTCGGGGTCAAGGACAACGGTTTCAGCTACTTGCTGATGCTATTCTACAATCAGGTGCTCGGCGTGCCGGCCAAGCTGGTGGCCCTGGCCCTGCTCACCGCCCTCGTGTTCGACGCCGTCATCGATCCGATGATCGGCCACCTGTCAGATAACCTGCGCTCGCGCTGGGGCCGCCGGCACCCTTTCATGTACGCCGCCGCCCTGCCCGTGGCGCTGTCCTATGCCGCCCTTTGGAACCCGCCCGAACTCTCAGCCCAGGGCCTCTTCCTTTACCTGACCGTGCTGGCGGTGGTGATCCGCGCCTTCATCGCCTTCTACGAGGTGCCCTCCTCGGCCCTGGCGGCGGAATTCACCTCGGGCTACGACGACCGCTCGGTCCTGCTGAGCTACCGCTCCTTCTTCGGCTGGATCGGCGGCCTGTCCATCCAGGCCCTGGCCTTCGGCGTCCTGCTCAAGCCGGACGCCACCCATCCGGTCGGTCAGCTCAATCCTGAGGGCTACGCCCGCTACGGACTGATCGCCTCGGTAATCATGCTGGTCGCCATACTGGTGTCCACAGCGGGCACCCATCGCCACATCCCGAGCCTGCGGGCGCCTCCCGAGAAACGCACAAAGACCCTCAGCCAGACCCTGGCGGAGGTGCGCGAGACCCTGAACAACCGCTCCTTCCTCTTCCTGCTGGCGTCAAGCATAGCCACCGCCCTGGCGGGTGGCCTGGTGGCGTCGATGAACGGATATTTCAACACCTTCTTCTGGGGTTTCAGCGCCGCCCAGATCTCGTTGATCACCCTCGGGGTCTTCGTCTCGGCCTTCGTCGCCCTGCCGACTGCGCCCCTCCTGTCCCGCCGGCTGGGCAAGAAGCGCACCGCCATGACCCTGGCGGTTCTGTCCCTGGTGATCGGGATCGGACCGGTCCTGCTGCGCCTCGCCGGCCTCTTCCCGCCCAATGGGGACCCGGCGGTCTTTAGCATCCTCTTCGTCACCTCAATCGTCGGGGTGACCTTCGGCATCATTGCCGCGACCATGAGCGCATCCATGATCGCCGACGTGGTGGAGGAGGCGGAACTGAAGACCGGCCGGCGGTCGGAGGGCCTGTTCTTCGCGGCCTCCGCCTTCGTCGGCAAGTCGGTATCCGGCTTCGGAATCCTTGCCGCCGCCCTGCTCATCGACGCCATCGGGCTCCAGCCCGGGGTGGCGCCCGCCGACATGCCGGCCGACGTGATCCACCGCATGGGTGCCGTCTACGCCCCGGTGATCGTCATCCTCTACCTGATCGGGTTCGCCCTGCTTTCGGGCTACCGGATCAGCCGGGAGTCCCATGCGGCCACCCTGCGCGCCCTGGCGGCGGACGCTGAGGAGGCCATCCCTCCCGTCGCGGTGAAGGAAGACCACCAATGAACCCAGGCGGACCCTCAAAAACGGTTGGCGAATAAGATCCGCCTGACATACTCAGTCTTCAGATTATCGCTGCAGGCTGCGGCGACGGATGTGATTGTTGGCCAGAGAGAGACTGGCCCGAGAAACACAGGCCAGAGAGAGACAGGACAGAGAGCATGAACACCATCACCCCCACCCCCACCAAGGCCATCTTCGGACTGGACCCGCATGACGACCTGAACGACCTGCGGATGAGCGACAAGGCCACGCCGCTCTACGAGCACGTCAAGCGCTTCGTCCGCGAGACCGTCGCCCCGATGTCAGAGAAGTTCCACAAGCTCGGCGAAGGCCGCGCCGACCGCTGGGGCTATGTCCCCGGCCAGCTGGAGCTGCTTGAGGAGGCCAAGAACCAGGCGAAGAAGGAAGGCCTCTGGAACTTCTTCCTGCCCGACGCCGATACCGGCGAGGGCCTGTCCAACCTCGACTATGCCTACATCGCCGTGGAGCTGGGCAAGGTTTCCCTCGCCTCGGAAGTGATGAACTGCTCGGCGCCGGACACCGGCAACATGGAAGTGCTCGAGCGTGTCGGCACGCCTGAGCAGAAGGAAAAGTGGCTTAAGCCCCTGCTGAACGGCGAAATCCGCTCGGCCTTCGCCATGACCGAGCCAGACCGCGCCTCCTCCGACGCCAAGAATGTCGGTATGCGCGCCGTGCTCGAGAACGGCGAGTGGGTGATCAACGGCGAGAAGTTCTACATCTCCGGCGCCGGCGACCCGCGCTGCAAGATCATGATCACCATGGTCAAGACCAGCCCGGACGCACCGCCCAGCCGCCAGCAGTCGCAGATCCTGGTGCCGATCGACACCCCCGGGGTGGACATCCTCGGCCCGATGCACGTCTTCGGCGAAGATGACGCGCCCCATGGCCACATGCACATCCGCTTCACCGATGTGCGGGTACCGGAATCGAACATGCTGCTCGGTGAGGGCCGCGGCTTCGAGATCAGCCAGGTCCGTCTCGGTCCCGGCCGGATCCACCACTGCATGCGCTCGATCGGCCAGGCCGAGCGCGCCCTGGACCTCATGGTCCGCCGGGGCCTGTCCCGGGAGGCCTTCGGCAAGAAGATCTCCTGGCTGGGCGGCAATGTCGAGATCATCTCCAGGGCCCGGATCGACATCGAGGCCATGCGCCTGATGGTCCTGAAGGCGGCCAAGGCCATGGACGTCCTCGGCAACCGCGAAGCGCGCGTCTGGGTTCACATGGTCAAGGCCATGGTCCCCGAGCGGGTCTGCCAGATCATCGACCAAGCCATCCAGATGCACGGCGCCACAGGCGTCTCGCAATGGACCCCGCTTGCCCGGATGTACACCGGCCAGCGCACCCTGCGCATCGCCGATGGCCCGGACGAGGTCCACCACCTGGTGGTCGGGCGCAACGAGATCCGCCAGTATGAGGGCGGCGGCGAGGACCAGACTTCGGGTGCCGTCTCGCGGAACTGACGGAACTGACGGAATGCAAGGACGGCGGCCCGGCGGGCCGTCGTCCGGTTCCAGGGGAGGCCCAGATGTCCGAAGGCGAGGCCGAGATCACCGAGGTGCGCGCGGCGCACCGGTTTGACGAGGCCCGCCTCGAGGCCTGGCTGGACGGACGGCTGGAGGGCTTCCGCCGCCCCCTGACCGTGCGCCAGTTCGAGGGCGGTCATTCCAACCCCACCTTCCTGATCCAGTCGCACGACCGGAGCTGGGTCGTGCGCAAGAAGCCGCCCGGCGACCTCCTGCCCTCGGCCCACCAGGTCGGCCGGGAGTACACGGTGCTCAAGGCCTTGGGGGACTCCGGCGTGCCTGTGCCCACCGTGCGCCTTCACTGCGAGGACACTTCGGTCATTGGCTCCGAGTTCTTTGTCATGGACTGGGTGAAGGGCCGGATCTTCCTCGACCCCTCCCTGCCCGGGATGACCCCGGCCGAGCGCAGGGCGATCTTCACCGACTACCTGAAGGTCCTGGCCCGGCTGCACGCGGTCGACCCCGCCGCAGTCGGCCTGTCCGACTATGGGCGGCCCGGGAACTATTACGAGCGCCAGATCAGCCGCTGGGTGCGCCAGTACAAGGCCGCCCAGACGGACGACCATGCCGACATGGAAAGCCTGATGGCGTGGCTGCCGGCCAACATGCCGGCGCAGAGCGAGACGCGGATCGTCCACGGCGACTTCTCGATCCGCAACTGCATGCTGCACCCGACGGAGCCCAGGCTCGAGGCCGTGCTGGACTGGGAGCTGTCGACCCTTGGGGACCCCTATTCCGACGTCGCCTACACCACCCTCTTCATGATGGGCGAAACGTCCCAGAAAACGCTCACCGACCTGGGCATTCCCTCCCAGGCCGAGATGTTCGAGATGTATTCAGAGGCCTCGGGCCGCCCGCCCCTGAAGGACTGGAGCTTCTACCTGGCCTTCACCCTGTTCCGGATCGCCGCCATCAACCAGGGCGTCTACAAGCGCGGCCTGGACGGCAACGCCTCGTCGGACCGGTATGTCGAGGCCTATCCCTCGATCCAGCGCTTCGCAGCCAGGGCCTGGTCCATCGTCAACGGGGGCCCCGCGGTTGTCTGACGGCCTGCTGGAGCGCCGCAACCGGGCCTTCGGCGCAGGGGCCGCCCTGTTCTACGAAACGCCCCTGAACATTGTCCGCGGGGAAGGCGCCTGGCTCTTCGACGCAGAGGGGCGTCGCTATGTGGACATGTACAACAACGTCCCCTGCGTGGGGCATGGCAATCCCCGGGTGGCCGAGGCCATTGGGCGCCAGCAGGCAACGCTGAACGTCCACTCCCGCTACCTGCACGAGGACATCATCCGGCTGGCCGAGCGGGTGGTCGGCCTGCATGGCGACTTCGCAGAGAGCGTGATCTTCTCCTGCTCGGGGACCGAGGCCAGCGAGATCGCCCTGCGCATGGCCCGCATGGCCACAGGCCGCCGGGGCATCCTCTGCACAGACGCCACCTACCACGGCAATACCCAGCTGGTGGGCGCCATGAGCGGGCTGCCGGCGGGCTCGGACCGGTCGCAGGGCTTCCGCAGCTTTGCCTTCCCCCAGACCTTCCGGACCCCGGAGCCGGGCCTGTCCGGCGAGGCCCTGACCGAGGCCTACCTGGCTGGCCTCGACCGGGCCATGGACGCCCTGGAGGCCGCAGGCGACGGGATTGCGGCCCTGATCGTCTGCTCCATCCTGGCCAATGAAGGCCTGCCGGACATCCCGCCCGGCTTCATGGGAAGGGCCGCCGCCCGGGTCCGGGCGCGGGGGGGCCTCATCATCGCCGACGAGGTCCAGGCCGGGTACGGGCGTACCGGCTGCTGGTGGGGCTACGAGGTCACGGGCTTCACGCCGGACATCGTGGTGACGGGCAAGCCCATGGGCAATGGCGTACCCTTGTCGGCCACCACCGCCTCCCGAAGCCTGATTGAGACCTTCCGCTCGAAAACCCGCTATTTCAATACCTTCGCCTCCAGTCCCCTGCAGGCGGCGGCGGGCAATGCCGTACTGGACGAGATCGAGGCCCTGGGCCTGGTGGCCAATGCCGAACAGGTCGGGGCCTTCCTCAAGGCGGAAATGAAAACCAGGGTCGGACGCTGGCCCGGCGTGGCCGACGCTCGCGGCTGCGGCCTCTTCCTGGGGGTGGAGATGGTCGGGCCCGATGGCGCCCCTGACCTCGCAGGGGCCCGGGCGGTCTGCAACGGCCTGAAGGACCGCGGCTTCCTGACCTCGAATGCTGGCGCCTTCAACAACGTGGTCAAGATCCGCCCGCCCCTGGTCTTCAGCCAGGTCGACGCCGAGGCCTTTCTGCCCGCCTTCGACGCGACGCTGGATGCCTTGCATGGAGCGGGATGAGGCCGAGAGGCTCTTCCTTGCCGCCGCCTGTGAAGCCGCTCTGGCCTTCCCGGTCGCCGAGCCCCGCCTGACCCTCGTCACCGTCTCCGAGAACGTCACCTTCCGCCTGACGGATGGGACGACCGGCGAGGACTGGGTCCTGCGCCTCCACCGGCCCGGCTACAATTCGGCGGCCGAACTGGAGGCAGAACGGGTCTGGACAGCCGCCCTGCGTGCGGCAGGCCTGGCGGTGCCCGAGCCCCTTCCCGCCCGGGACGGCCGCGCCTTCGTCCATCAGCCCGTCGAGGCGACGGGCGAGACCCGGCTCGCCGGGGTGACCCGCTGGATCGCAGGCGAGGTCTTGGAAGGTCTCCTCAAGGACCCGACCCGAACGGCGGAGCGGCCCGGCTGGTTCGCCTGCCTCGGCGCCCTGGTCGCCCGCACCCACCTGCAGTCGGAGACCTGGACCCCGCCGCCTGGCTTCGCCCGCGGCCGCCTGGACGCCGACGGCTTGATGGGCCCGACGCCCCGCTGGGGCCCCTTCTGGGATCACGCGGCCCTGACGGGGGAGGATCGGCACCTGGTCCTGGCTGCGCGGGACGCCCTGCACGCCCGCCTTTCCGCCTTGCCCCAGGACCCGGCGGTGTTCGGCATGATCCACGCCGACCTCCATCCCGGGAACCTGCTGGTTCGGGGCGATGACCTCGCCATCATCGACTTCGACGACGCGGCCTTCGGCTGGCGGATGTACGACATCGCCGTGGCCCTCACGCACCAACAGGCCGCGGCGGACTTCGCGGCCGTCAGGGACGCCTTCCTGTCAGGATACCGAAAGGTGCGCGCCCTGCCGGAGGCCGAGGCGGCGCAGCTGCCCCTCTTCCTGCTGGTGCGCGACCTCGTCCAGCTGGGCTGGCTGCACGAGCGTCCGGAGATCGACCCTGGCGACTGGCTGCCGAGCCAGATCGCTCAGGTCCGCCGGCGCTGCCAAGCCCTCCTGGCCGAATGACTGCCGGACGGCGTCATTGCTCCCGCAAAGGGGAGCTGTCGGCAAAGCCGACTTAGGGAGCCCAGCGGCGCCTCGGCAGACCCCCTCCGTCCCGCTGCGCGCACCACCTCCCCCTTGGGGGAGGAATTACGGAGTCAATTGCTCCCCCAAGGGGGAGCTCCCGGCGAAGCCGGGTGAGGGGGTCAGCGGCGGTTACTTGCTTTCGGCCAGGGCCTTCATGTTGCGCAGGGCACCCTCGAACATGGCCCGGCGACGATCCATGTCGGCCTTGCGGGCGGCGGCGTCCGGCAGGCCGGAGACGTCGTACATCAGGGTGTAGTCCAGGACAGAGGTCTTCGCCGTGACCGGCCGGGCCTCCACGAAGCCGTGGTAGAGGTCGTAGGGGCGGCCCTCCACCGGGGGCTGGGTGTAGCCGTAGGACAGGGCGGTGCGCGCCACCAGGATCTCGGTGACCCGGCCGCCGGCGATGGAGCGGACAGAGCCGATACCGCCGTCACCCTGGGTAACCTTGCAGTCGATCTTCATCCAGACGCCGAGGTCGCACCAGCCGCCCACCTTCTTCCAGACCTCGGCCGCCGGTCGGTCCACCGGCTGGCTCATCTGGATGACGGCGTATTCCGGGCTGGCCGCCAGGGCGGCACCCGGAAGGGCCAGGGCGAGGGCGGCGGTGGCAAGGAAGCGCTTCATGGAGGGACCTTTCAGGTCTTCGGGGCGGCGGCGAGACGGCGGGCGGCCTCGTCGCGCAGGCTGCGCTTGAGGATCTTGCCCGAGGCGATGCGGGGCAGGGGTTCCGGCGAGATGTCGATGTAGCGCGGCACCTCGAACCGGGCGAGGTGATCCTTGAGGAAGTCACGGATCTCGTCGGTGTCGAGGCCCGGATCGCCGTGGACCGTGGCGCCCACCTCTTCGCCCAGCCGCTCGTCCGGCACCGCGTAGACCGCCGCCTCGTGGATGTGCGGATGCTTGAGCAGGGCCGCCTCCACCTGGCCGCAGCCGATGTTCTCGCCGCCCCGGATGATGAGGTCCTTGATACGGTCGACGATGAACAGATAGCCCTCGTCGTCCAGATAGGCGACGTCGCCGGTCCGGAACCAGCCGTCCTCGAAGATCTCGGCGTTCAGCTCGGGGCGGTTCCAGTAGCCCTGGAACAAGCTGGTCCCGCGGATCAGCAGCTCACCCCGCTCGCCAGCGGGCAGGGTGCGGCCCTGTTCGTCGAGGATTTTCAGCTCTAGCACTGCAGAGCAGCGGCCCGAGCTGGCCGGGCGGTTGAGGTATTCCTCGCCGCCGATGCCGGTGCCAATGGCGTTGGTCTCGGTCATGCCCCAGCCGGTATTGGGCATGGCCTGGGCAAAGGACGAGCCGATCTGCGCCACCTGCTCGGGCGCCCGGGGCGCCCCGCCGCCGCCGACGGTCAGCAGGCTGGAGAGATCCCGGGAGGTCCGCCTGGCCTCGCGCACCAGGTCCCCGGTCATGGCTGCCGGGGCGGTAAAGCTGGTGACCTTCTCGCGCTCGATGATCTCGGCCGCCAGTTCCGCGTCCCATTTGTACATGCAGACCATGGCGCGCTGGGCCCGGTAGCACTGTAGGAAGATAGCGTTGGCGCCGGTGACGTGGAACAGGGGCACGCCCAGCAGGGCGACCGGCTGGCGGGCGGGCGGGACGGGCTCGATCCCCGCCACGAGGCCGCCGGCGCGGACGTCCAGCTCCCAGGAGAACAGGGCCGAGATGATGTTGCGGTGGGAGGACACCACCCCCTTGGGATGGCCCGTGGAGCCCGAGGTGTAGAAGATGGTGGCGTCATCCTCAGGGGCGATATCGACGACCGGCAGGGTCGCGCCCGCAGCCTCTGCCATCAGGTCCTCGTAGCGCGCGGCCTTACCCGGACGGTCCGCCCGGACGGCGATGACCGGCAGGTTGAGGTCGGGCGAGCAGCCGGCCAGGCGGTCGAGGCGCTCCTGGTCGGCGATGAAGACCTTCGCACCGGAGTCCTTCAGGCCATACTCCAGCTCATCCGACTGCCAGAGGGCGTTCATGGCCACGGCCACGGCGCCGATGGAGGTCGCCGCCTGGTAGACGATGACCCACTCGGGGAAGTTGCGCATGGAAAAGGCGACCCGGTCGCCCTTGCCGACCCCAAAGCGGGAGACAAGGACAGCAGCCAGGCGGGCAGCGTCCAGGGCGACCTCGGAGAAGGTCAGGCGCTCCTCGCCATAGACCAGGAAGGTGGCGTCCGACACGGCAGCGGCGAACAGCTCGCGCAGGGTGGGCGGGGCTGCTGCGAAAACCTTCCGCAGGTAGCCGCCAATCTCGAGGGTGGCCAGTTCGTAGGGTTGGCCTGGGGCCGTGAGGATGGCGAGGGCCTGCGCGCGGTTAGCGGGCGGTAGGGAAGCGGTATCTGTCATGACGGGTCCGGGATCAGAAGAGAAGGCGGGCGAGTTTCTTGCGGTGGAAGGCGGCGTCGCCGAACTGGGCCGCGTGCCAGATGGCCCGGCGACGGTAGAGCTGGGCGTCGCAGTCCCAGGTGAAGCCGAAGCCCCCATGGAACTGGATCGCACGGTCGGCGGCGAAGCTGTAGGCGACGTCTGCGGAGGCCTTGGCCATGCGAACGGCGATCTCGCCGGTCCCCTGTTCGTTGAAGCAGTGCGCGGCGCTGTAGAGATGCGAACGGGCCTGCTCATAGCGGGTGTAGGCGTCGACGATGGGATGCTTCAGCGCCTGGTAGGAGCCGATCACCTTGCCGAACTGGGTGCGGGTCCGCAGGTAGTCCAGGGTGTCGTCGATGCAGGCTTGGGTCCCGCCCACCATGTCGGCGGCGGCCAGGAGATTGGCCGCCAGGTGGATGTGTTCCAGGGCGGCGACTGTCCGGTCCGGATCGAACCGCCGGTCAGGGCCCAGCACGATTCCGTCGAGGGTCAGGGCGAAGGACCTGCGCGTCCCGTCGATCACTGTCTCCCGGCGAAGGGCACCGGCGGGGAGGTCATCCGGCGTCAGCAGCACCAGGGCGGGGGTGCCGTCGATCCGGACGGAGGCGATAATCCGGTGAGCCTCGGCAGCATCGGTGACCAGGACCTTGCGCCCGGACAGGGCCAGGCGGCCGTCGGCCTGCCAGGTCGCGTTGCAGGCGATGGCGTCCGGCTCCCAGTCGGTATCCAGCTCGGCCAGGGCCAGGGTCGCCGCCTCGCCGGCTGCGATCCGCGGCAGGGCCTCGCGCTTCTGGTCCTCGGTCCCTGCCGCGATCAGGGCCTGGGCAGCGAGGGTCGTGGAGACGAAGGGGCCGGCCATGAGCCGGCGTCCCATCTGCTCCACCAGGGGGACCACCTCTGCGAGGCCAAGCCCAGAACCGCCGTAGGCCTCGGGAATGGCCACCCCCAGCCAGCCCAGGTCGCCCAGCTCGGCCCAGACTGCGGGGTCGTGGCCAGCCTCTGCCTCCATCAGGCGGCGCACGGTCGCCACCGGAGAGCGCCGCAGGCAGAAGTCCGTGGCGACATCCAGGAGAGTCGCCTGGTCCTCGGTGAAACCGATCCGTCCCAGATCCTTCATTGACCTCGCCTCCCTAGGACTTCGGCAGGCCGAGCACGTGCTCGCCGACG
>Ga0114973_10003253_pt1 | contig 11541 bp, 7 predicted proteins | sample M_140807_MF_Meta_FD_87025 | JGI IMG/M metagenome (GOLD analysis project Ga0114973, IMG submission 87025) | Freshwater microbial communities from Lake Montjoie, Canada to study carbon cycling - M_140807_MF_MetaG | ecosystem: Environmental > Aquatic > Freshwater > Lake | place: Lake Montjoie... | reverse complement strand
TATATAAAAAGGCAGAACTAAAATACATATTGGTGAAAGATATTGAAAGAATATTAAAAGAAACATCAATTGACTGTCCTCTAAATTATCATGCTAATGTTTTTCCAGAAGAGGTTGAAAAATATAAGAACTGTGTTGTACCTGCAAAATATAATTTATTGACTGATAAACAAAAAGAGAAAGTAACATTATGTCCCGCTGCATGTGATTTTCAAGATTGTTCTTATAAATGTTCCAACAAAAAACTTAACGATGAATATTATGATGAAAAAAATCATTTATATACTAAAATTTCAAAAAAAGAATTAGATTACACTACATTCACTACTGTTCTCAAACGTAATGAAGTTAAATTGGTTAAAGAAAAAATTAAAGAACTCTTCAAATATAAATATGTATATACATTAAATGAATTTGAAAAAATTATTAAATCTGCCTATAATGATGAAAAAGCTGAACTATTTGAAGATTTCTTCATTTATCAAGCATTAAACGAACTTATCCCTCTCGATGAAAACGATTTTAATAACTTCGAAGACACCATCTATGATAAATATAATGTCCCCGGTTATCTTATATATCGTAATATCTATTATATTTTTCAACCATTCGACCAAAATGAAGATGTCCCAATGTGGTACCGTTCTAATTATCAATCCGAATTGTATAACTATCTAACCATATTTGACTATCTAAAAAATTCTGACAAATTTAATAAAGAACTTAATAAAGATAGTTCAGATGATGGTACGGCTAAAACTATTGATACAACTGCATTATTAACTGTTAAAAGCAAAGCATACGATTATTCTAACATTGAATATTATAATGAAAAAGAAGAATTTGAATATGTGGGTATTATTGACAAAGGGTCTGCACGAATTAAATCAAATAATGAAAATAAAGAAGATGTATTTAAATTACGATCTTCCAGAGAAAAGATTTTGAAAAAAAAGAGAGGTATTGGTATCCCAAGTATCAAAGGTTCGGTATGTAATACGAGCAAAGATAAAAAATTGTTAGTAAAAATTGCTGAAAAAATTGGTATTGAAAACATTGATGCATATGTTAATGACACACGATTTACTATTTGCGATCAAATCAAAAACAGATTATTGTTCTTAGAAAAATTTAGTACTAATAAACAGAAAAATAAACTCGTATATATGATTATACCTGCTAACCATCCCAAATATACATTCCCATTTAATCTTGAAGATAGAATTAAATATATTATAGATCAATTACAATCTAAAATATCAGTATCTTTAAAAACAAAAGTTGAAAATATAAAGAATGGTATATTTGAGGATGTAAGGGACAAAGAATTTGCAAGATATAAACTAACTATAACTAATAAACCTGATGAAATCAGTGAATATTCCAACTTATTGAAAAAAAATAACTTTTCTTTGGAAAAAGATCAATGGACTACTATTATTGAATAAAAATTGAAATTTTTATTATCATGCAATTTGTATTATATTATATTTATATACTATATAATATAATGAATATCTCAAATACATCTAATAATATAATTATTGACGAAGTTGCTACTATACACTTAGAAACTCTTTCAATTACGGATCCAATAGAAGTAAATCAAATTGAAGTTAATATTGAGAGTGATACAGTCGATATATCCAATGTAAATAATATAAATGAAATATATGAAAATGATATTACTAAAAAATGGATCAAATTAATACCATTAAATAAAACAATTTTATTTGATGAATATAATCACAAAAATTTATTTAAGTTAGTTGCTAATGTAGAACTAGATAATGCAATGAAGTCAAATGGAACTAAACAAAGAAATACATTAATACAGTTCAGTCCAGTAATTTCCAATGAAGAATTTAAAGAAAAAACAACCGAATGGATCTATATTTTTACTATAAATGGAAGAATAGTTAAAATTGGAGGTACCAGAACTGGATTAAAAGGCAGAATAGGTAGTTATTTATGCGGACATCATGTTGAGGAACGTGGTAAGTCTGGAGATTGCTCTAAAACAAACGGATATATTTATAATACATTTGTTTTCTATCTAAATGCCGGATGCGAAATAAAAATGTATGCATTTTCTCTGCCAAATATTGAAGTTGAAGTTGATATATTAGGTATTACCACTAAAGTACTATCACAAACATATCATGCATATGAAAGTACAATTATGAATGCATATAAAAAAAATTATGGTAATATACCAGTATTATGTGATAATAGTGATCCCGAATATAGAGATTAATAATCTTCTATAAATTTTCATTTATATAATTTATTTCTTCATTAGTAATATTGAAATATTCATATATATCATTAATATTACCATCATATTCAATGTCTGGTTTGGGAAAATGTTGCAATATTCGTATATTATTAAAGTTTCCCCATCTACAAATATTATTTATAAATACATACAATGGATGCTCCAATATTTTTTTATATTTGATTGCTTCATCTTCAGTATTACATCTAATAAATACAATTGATTGTGTCATACCACAATTATCAATAAATACATTATATTTATCAGTTGTACTAATAAACACTTTAAATCCATCTTGAAATTTGTGAGGTCTTGATGCATATACTGTTTGACTTGGTGTATGTATCAATTTATATTTATATACATCTGTTTCTTCGCTCGAAATAAATTCTTTTTTAGTATAATGATGTAAATCACTACTTGTTCTAACATCGAATTTTTCTAAAAATCCATTATCAATTGTTTTTTCAAAAATACTATTCACTTTTTGACTATATAACATCGGTATATATTTTCTTTTCTTTGAAACAACCGTATCATTGTATTCATTTTTCTTCCAAATACCTGAAATATTAATATTTTTATAAAACGGTCTGTTTTGAATTACATACCATGTAAAACTGGAACCTATCTTTTTAAAATATTTTTTAGCACTGTGAATGTCTAAATGTATAATTTGAAGGCTCGTAATTATTTCAATTAATAGATTTCTATCAGCAAATGACATCCAATTATCTGGAGTAATAAATAGTAAATAACCGTCTGGTTTTAACATCTTTAATGCTTTTTCAATAAAATCTTTTATTAAATTATGATTTTTTGATGCTCTCTTTCCATTCTCTAATAATTTAGCATAAGGAGGATTTGCAACAATTAAATCATAATGATTTACTAAATCAAATTCTAAAAAATCATTATTTGATATTTTCAATTGATATTTATTAGAACAATATATTGATTTAACATTATTCAATCGATCATTATTAATATCATTAAATTCAATTATGTTCTCCAAAATATATTTATTATCATATCTTTCTCTCAACTTAAATGTTATTGGTAATTCAAAATTACCATTACCACAACATGGATCTAATATTTTTAAATTTTCTCGGTTCCATAATTCATCTGGAATTTTGCAGATCATCTCTTTAATACATTCAATCGGTGTTGGCTCATCATTACTGCTTTTATAAGTCGATTTATCTAAATTCAAAATAGTATCATAATATTTTTGAAGATCTTCAAATGATGAATTATCTATATTAGGACGTGAATTTGAAACTATATCTACATTTGGAGTTGCAATTATATTTTGTTTTGATCCGGCTGAAAGAGTAATTTCTTGAATAGATAATGAACCAATGTTTGATACAATGTCTTCATTTGAATTTGCAACTGCTTTTTTTCTTCGTCTAGGATTTTCTTGGTTTTTCACGATCGGGCTTTTTAAAGTAATACGTTCATTCATTATATATATATATCTGTTGTTTTATCATTAAATAGACTAAATGATTAAAAATCAATTTTTTATATATAAAAAAATTGATTTTCTAACTATATAACTTAAATATTATATAGTTATATAATTATATAACTATATAATGGCATTACAACAAATATTCGTCGATTTGATATTACACGATATTATACCTGCTGAACCGTGGCAGCTTAATAATGAATTATATTTACATCTTAAACAAAATCTAAAAAATAAAGTAGAAAAAAGATGTATCGACGCAGGATATATATGCAAAATAAGTGACATTGTTGATTATAAAGATGGCTATATGTTAGCTGAAGATTTTAGTGGCAATGTGATGTTTAAAATTAAATACAATGCAAAAGCATGTATCGTAGTTCCAAACATTCAAATCATCTGTAAAATAAATCAGATGGTAAAGGGAATTATAGTAGCACACAATGGACCAGTAGTTGTTTTAATCAAATATATTGATATCAATACGAATGTATTCAAGATAGGTAATACGGGTAATGTAGTTCATGTAAAATCAAACAAACAATTGGCTCAAGACGTCTATATAAAAATAACGGTTAAATCAAAAAAATCGTACAATGGAGAAAGTCAGCTTGGTGTGATTGGATATATTGAAGATCTTGCAACCGACGAACAAATTAATGAATATATGTATAAAGAGTATGATGACGATGGTAATTACATTAAAGCAAAAACAATAAAAAATATTGTTATGAATGAAGATGATGGTATAGATGATTTACAGACAATTAAACCAGAGAATGTAGTAGAAAGTGCAAAAGATAATTCCAAAAAAAATGATGGATATATAATGGATATATAAGAATTAAAATTAAAATAATAATAATGTGTTATAATTTAAAAAATATAATCTGAGAATAGAATAGAAGGATGGATGAATATTCATTAATATCATTATCAAGTATAATAGAAGACGGATTTAATAATAAGTCGAACCAGAACATGGAAGAAAATAATAATATGTTTCAAGACGAAACAATTTATCGTCAAAATGATGAAACATCTCATAAAAAAAAGATGTTTAGAAGTAAAGTATATTGTAGTAATTGTGGAAAATACGGACACCTATATAAAAAGTGTTTAGAACCAATAACATCAATAGGAATAATAAATTTATATTTAATGGATTTAAAACTAGATGTTTTTTTTATGAATAAATATGTAATAAAACACATAATTCAAAAATATAAACAAAATAATTACAATATAAAAAACATATTATTGCATAAATTTAATGAGAAAAATAATGTGTCTCTAATCAAAGATACAGATATTGAACCATATATTGAACGTGTTAAAAATAAATTAAAATTATTAATGATACGACGAAAAAATACTGTTGGTTATATAGAATTTGTTAGGGGCAGATATAACGAATTAAATAATGATTCTATATTATTTTTATTAAATCAGATGACACATGAAGAAATAAATTATTTGAAGTCAAATACGTTTGAGGATATATGGAATAAATTATGGAATGGGAAATTTATAGAAATATCAAAAAATGAAGTTCTTCATAACAGCATAACTTCAAATGTTAATACAGATAATCTTGATTCACATGAAATAAATATTATAAATGAAACTAATGAAAGCAATAAAATATCATCAAAAGATAAACATATATATGTAAAAGTACATATGAAAGAATATATTAGTTCAAACGAAAAATTTTCATATATTTTACAAAATAATATATTTGATCTATTAGAACCAAAATTACACATTTTATACGAACAACCAGAATGGGGCTTTCCTAAAGGAAGACGTAATATACACGAAAAAAATATAGATTGCGCTGTTCGTGAATTTGAAGAAGAGACTGGAATAAATGGATCCAATATAGAGATAATGGATAGGATATATCCATTAAATGAGACGTTAATAGGAACTAATAATTTAAATTACAAACATTTATATTATTTAAGTATAGGTAAGTTAGAAGATATAAATTTAGATTTACCGAGTCAGAAGATAGAGATAGGAGGTATTGGTTGGTTTTCATATGAGGAAGCAAGAAATATGATAAGACCTTATCATATTAATCGATTAAGAATACTGGACGAGATAGTATTATTTTTAGCACATAATTTAAAATATTATGCATCATATAACAAGAGTATATTAGAGTAAATTTTTGAGTATAATTTTTTGTAATGAAATAACATGTTTAGAGTCGTATTCGTTATTGAGCCATTGATTAATATCAATATCAACTTGTGATAATATTTCATCACGAAAGTCATTAAGTTTTTTTGAAAAATTACGTATAATATTTTTAAATGATAAATTATTATATTTAATATGTGTTATTAGTTCTTGAACGAGTTTAGATTGGGAAACATTTTGATATTTAAGTCTATAATAAACATACCACAAAGCCCATGCAGCGCAAAAACCCCCAGGATCCCCAATTTTTTTATTACTTTCAATATTTTCAAACATTTGAAAACCAATTTTTGGTAAGAACATTTTAGGTGTAATATATTTCATATTTTTAAAATATTTCAAAAAATAGTTTTTCAATATATTATCCAATAATTTACCGTTATAATTAAATCTTGGTGGTTCATCTGAACCATTTGGTTCAAATCGTTCTAATGTATCATTTCTTTTGTCATATATCAATATATTCGCATGAGCTCCATTTTCTAGTTCTATACCGATTGGAATTATAAAATAATTAATATTTTTATTTTTTAAAAACAAATTAATTATGTCTTCAAAATTGTCAGGAAAAAACAAATTTTGATACAACCATTGAATCTCAAAATTTAAAAAATCATATGTATTCTTCCTTATTCCCATCTGTGCATAATATTTCTTTAGTTCTGCATTTTCTATTATATTAGTATTGTTTAATGTCGACACTATTTTATTTTTTTCATGAAGCATCTTTAATCCACATATTATATCAATCGATGAACCTGTAAATGTCGTAAATAATATATTGATGCTTTGATCCATCTCTACCATGCAATATGCTGTCTTCTTCTCTGGTATTGACCGTTTCTTCTCTATTATGTTTTTTTTAATATATTCTTTGCATGTTTTTTCATCTTGTTTTTTTAAAGAACATTTATTTTCCCATTCATTAATATATTCAATTTTATTGTTTATAAGTGAATAATAGTAACTATCAACGATAATATTTAATAATAGATCAAATTGTTTGCTCTTACTTAACATATCAAATGGAATCATATTATCAATATTTTTAATAAAAATATTATTTTTTGTAATTTTCAATATATTTCTATAATTGTACCAAAGATCATTTTTTGCCAATATATGCCATATCGTGTTTCCATTTATGTCCTGTTTGTTTAATTTCGTTTTATTAAACAATAAATCAATATTGTATTTATTCAATCTATCCATAATTTCATCTGGCATGTTATTAACTGTATCATTCAATAGTAAATGTAATGGACTCATGCCATCAATGTTTGTTAAATTAAAATTTGTCATCTTGTTAATTAACATATTTGCAATCACATAATTATCTTCAATTATTGCTATATGTAGTGCCGTATTTCCGTTCGCATTCTGGATATCCAGATTTGGATTCTTTGTTAATAACTTTTTTGTTATATTTATATTGTTTAATGATACTATATACATTAATGGAGTTATTTGCTCGTCATTATCCATTATATCTATATTTATATTTTTATTACTATTTATTAATATATCAATTATCTTCTCATCTTCATAATTACACGCTAAATGTAGTGCAGTTTCTCCAATAATATTTTGAGTATTTATATTGACATTTTCAATCTTCATAAATCTCTCTATCATATAATAATTTTTCTTTATTATACTCAAATGCAATGGCGAATAACCATCATTGTTTAATTTGTTAAACTGTGTTATATGGACGATCAATATATTAAATATTGTCTCATTACTGTAATATACTGCGTAATGTATCGGCAAATTACCATTCTTATCCACTATATCTATTAATGGAATACCCGCTAAGTTCGTGTTCTTTAATAATATCTCTAATATATCCTTATAATTATATTTTATCGGCGTGTATAATATACTATGACCTTCATCATCTATAAAATCTAATTTACAATGTTTTTGTAAAAGTACTTCAATTAATTCAATATTATTATACATGATAGCGTATTGTATAATATATGTATTACTGTTGTCTCTCAAATTTACATCTATAATACTATCTTTCTGTAATAATTCAATAACACGAATAAATTCCTTATTTTTAATCAATTCAAATACATGAATATTTGTTTCCATTATTATATCATGTTATTAAATTTTTTCAAACTATTATATAATTGTTCCTTATTAATTTCTTTCCCTAAATTTAAATTTAAATCTTTTTCTATAAATTTATTATTAACATTATTACCATTATTCTTGACTACGCTAATCAACGGAATTTCCATCACATTACCTGTCTCTATTTTATTTATTTCTTTCGGTATGGATCCTCCTTGTAATAAAACATTGGATCCATCTATTTTCTCTTTAACATCATTCAGTTGTCCGGAAACTACTTCATTCGCAACTAAATTTGGTCTTGTTTTTATTTTTAATGGTTCTATTTTCTTGTCAAATATCGATAATCCACTATCCACTTTGTTTAAATTCACATCATACTGATTCGAAACTGCTATCTCTGTATTTGATGGTTGAAATTGATTGGTCTGCACCTCTATTTTATCAATCGCAATTGGTTGGTCCCCTGCATTAACATCTATATTTTGTATTACTCCATCGTTCTGTATATCATTATTAGGTACATCATCCATTTCATTTTTAATATTATTCCCGTCTTTATTTAATAAATTAAAATCTGGATTTTTTTTATAAGATGTAGTATCTTCTTGTGTTTTACTAACTAAATTTAGTTTTTCTAATAATTTGTATAACAATGTATTTGGTGAATAGTTCGGATATATGTATCCTAAGATTGAGATAAACATTAATATTGACACAATTATTACTATGGTTTTGTTTTGAATTGGAACAAATTTAGATGCATTTAATAATTGTTCGTTTGAATAACCAATATCTACATTATTTCTTTTTAAGATAGTGAATGTTAGATTGCTTATAAAGGTAAAGTCATAGTCTCCATTATATGAATCTGCACTTACAATATAACACAATACTATGAAACATAAGACGATATGCCATATCAGTAAATTCTTAGGTAAAATAAATCCTGTTATTACAACAAATATTAGCAATATATCAATCATTCGAATGCATATTAATAATAATTTATCAATTAAAGACGATTTATTAAATATATCAATGAAAACTGAATAATAATTATTTATGAAATTACCAAGATAGTTTTCCTTTTCTTTCTCAACTATTAAAATATCCATATTATAATATTATATATAGAAAATAACAATTATTATTCTACTCTAAATAATATTTCACGAAACCATATCACTATCAATATTATTATACACATATATATTACATTCCTTACCATCGACCTATTACACCAGCCTTCATCATACATCCTATTGTAGTAATCCATATAACTCTTTTTACTCATCATCTCCTTGTTTAATGACATATTTACCAGGTTATGCATCTTTATCCACCATTCTAATAATTTATCACGATTTAATAAATCATCATCTTTTAATGGATTGAGTTTCAAATGATCCATATAATTATGACTACATTTTTGACAAGGTAATACATCGGCAACAGAGTAAAGAAAGGAAGCGAATTTTTCTTTTTGTGTATTAGTTGGATTATTTGGGTATGATAAAACAACGGAGTCTAGAAAGAACCATGCTTTGGGACCCCATATTACAGGATTTAAATTATTTCTATTATTCAGTTCATTATTTGGAATATCATTATTCATATATATATTTATATATAATATATATATAAATTTTTTATAATATCTAATTTTTAACAGTTTTTACGTATAATTCAAGACATCATTGATGATAATATTTCTTAACGGTTTAAAATATGCATATTTGTCGATATATTCTTGATTTAATATATGCCTCATCTTCTCCATTATCCATTTCATTTTAATATTGTTTAAACCTAATATATTACTATCATTATCTGATGATAAATGATATATATATTTAATAGGTAAAATTGTGGTGTCCGTGATTTTTGACGATGGATAGATGTATTTTAAATTATAGACATTATCAGTTAGCAAATTATAAAATTTTTTTTCTTCTGGATGATAGATACTCATATTGGACGGTGAAGCAAAGAAGAAACATTTTATTATATTTTCTTCAAAAATTGGCTCTTTCTTAATACTAACATTTCTATCGAACCAAACAAAATCCTCACGATTAATTTTTAATTTACTCATTAAATTGATATATATACTTAACATCTTCCTAATTTTCTCATGATCTAAATTACGATTTAGAGCCCATAATACTATTTGTTCGAATTCATCATCTGTCACATCATTACGTCTTAACTTTTGTTTACTATTTTTTTTATATTTGCTTAAACCTTTATTATCAGACAATAAGTTTAACTGATCTAATAAATTAATTTTTTTAAATATATTATATTCGTCCTTTTTAATTATATCCCACGGACTGTTACTCCCTTTGTTGTTTGTTATTATCTTGCTTTTATAATTCAAATATATTCCCTTATTTTTTTCGTATTCGTTTTTAAGTTTATCATCTGTTTTCTCATCTAACGGGTCCCATATTTTTTTTAAATAACTGAGATCCATTTGTAATTTATTAAATATATTATACAATGTTACTAAGTCACCATATTCATTTGTAAATTGAGATATTGGATTTTTTTTTAAATCAAATTTTCTTCCAGTTTCGTCCATTGGAATTAATAATTTCATTTCTGGACCAAATGCTAATAATGCGGCAATTGTTTTACAAACTTCTTTTTCTATTTTTAAATTTGAACCATATATTAAAGCACTTATACAATTACGTTTCAAAGCCTCATCCTTGATGTCAATATCATTTATTTCTATGTTTTCCATTAGATTCATTAACTTGTCTGCATATTCTGTTTTATTATAACTATCATTTAAAAAATCATTATATTGATATTTTATTATATTTACTTCTAATAATTTGTCGTTTAGTAGTTTTAAATACATCCCTTTAATATTGTTTATTCTGAATTGTTTTAATTCGTCTTCAATTGAATATAATTTTCCGGTTATCATGTTTGAATACAGCAAATCATTCACAATTGTAAATATGTTTATTATCTGTTTATCATCTATCCAGGGATACAGTCCAGTTATGGCATGTCTTGAACCATAATTCTCACTTGGATGAATAATATGAAATGAACCGAATAAATCTGTTAATGATGCCATATTATAACCAGTCTCATATCGATCTTGCGGTTTATATAAAGAATCACTCAAAATGTCATTGTTTTCTGTTAATTTACTGTCTCCAACATATAAATAATATATAATTTCTCCTTTCATATTTACATAAAAATATTGATACACCATTATTTCATATATGTTTTTCCATATATTTACTTCGTAATTTTTTGGTTTCATTGACATTATATAATTCTCATCAAAGTAATAATTAATTTCTATTCCATCAACAGTACTCCAATTTTGATTAACAGTACTCATATTATATGGATCAAAAATTGGATGAATAAAATAATTTTCATCATTTTTAGATCGCATTAACTTAAAAATATCATCACTAATATTTCCAGTACATATACCCAATGGACTTTT
>Ga0114973_10003251_pt1 | contig 11542 bp, 7 predicted proteins | sample M_140807_MF_Meta_FD_87025 | JGI IMG/M metagenome (GOLD analysis project Ga0114973, IMG submission 87025) | Freshwater microbial communities from Lake Montjoie, Canada to study carbon cycling - M_140807_MF_MetaG | ecosystem: Environmental > Aquatic > Freshwater > Lake | place: Lake Montjoie... | reverse complement strand
GGTATTTTTTTATCTAAGCGTTTGTTTATTTTATTTATTCCACCAATAAGTAAATTTCAATACTACCGCTCTGTTTTTAACAAATACAGGTCCGATATAGTAGTTATCGGTATAGACTATAAATAAGTCAGAGACAGGTTTATAGCGCCATTGAAATCTTGTATTAAAGTTGATATTTTTAGTTTGCTCATTGTACTGGTAGAAGGCAGTAAAAAATAATTTATCTGTCATGGTGATATCTACCTTGGGCCCAATTAAGAAGAAATTATTATTTCCCCATGGTTGTGGAAGTTCTATATGATTATAGGTAGCGGCCACATCAAAATTGACATAGGGTTGAATACGATAACCGATATTGCCTGTAATACTTAATAATTTGCCATCGGCATAGTAACCTCCTTTACGTGCGGTTAAGTAATAAGTAAATTTATGTTGAGGTGCTGAAATCCAATCAAAGCCCATAGTAGTCCATTGATGTTTGGTATGCGCCGCCAAAGGTTGTTTGCCAATTCGAGTAGGATCAAAGGGCGCTAATAATTCTACATAATCGTTTTGAATGACAGAGGCGATAGTGCTCTTATCTCTAAATGTAATAAGGTAATTAAATAATTTTGTATTGTCCGTTAAATTGAAGTTTGAATTGTAATAATAAGTAGTGGTCAATTGAGGACCATAGCTTAAAATATTTCCGCCTTTTGGAAAATACAAGCGTGTAATACTGGGCGTAAATTTGATATAATTATTTCTAGGAATATAGCCCACTTCTGCATTGTAATTATTTCCCACAATTTCATGCTGCCATGATATGATCCACTTCCTACTACTGTATTGTAAATTACCTGCATTTAAATAATCATTACCTGTTTTATTAGGTGTGAATGATTTTATTAAAATAGTTTTACCTGTCCAAGGATTATTTTTTGGCGCTAAATTATATTCAAAACCAAAGTTTCTATTATAAGCATTTCCTGCTGCAGCATTTGTTGTGGAAGAAGGATAATCAAAGGCAGTCTTATCAATATAAAATAATTCTATACTTGATTTTTTAAATAACTTTCTCTGCAAAGCGAGTACTGAAAAATTTTGAGCTAAGAGCCCTGTACTTTTATCATCGCTTGTTTTCATATCCATAATACCGATACGCCAATTTTTATCTATTCTGCCACTCATTCTAGCACCAAAATCTATATTGGTATTTAAACCAATTCTTCTGGAGAAAAATGGACGAACATTTTCAAAACCTAAATTGGAAAATAAATCAGCATTTTCTAAAAAGAACTGTCTTTTTTCTGGAAAGAATAATTCAAAACGACTTAGGTTGCTTACTTGTCTATCTACTTCTACTTGAGAGAAGTCGGGGTTTACTGTTAAATCTAAATTGAGTGAAGAAGACAAACTAATTTTTGCATCTAAACCGTATGCATTTTTATTAATAGATGCTTGATTAATTTTTGTACCATCATTAGTGGCAAATTCTTTAGAAACACTGGATTTGAAATAAGGAATAAGTGAAAAATTATTTTGATGTTCAGGAAGAGGTGCATCCCAAACCAATGATCCTGTATAAGCTAATGAAGCAGTGGGGAATTGTCTAGGCATGGGCGCCCAGCTAGACTTCTCTGTTGTTTTTAAATCGTTTCTACTAAAGTTCACACCCCATTCTTGCACACCTGTTTTATATCTAATGGATTTAAAAGGAATGGCTGCCTCCCAAACATATTTTTCAGCGTCGTTATAAATTGCCGAGGTCCATTTATTATCCCAGTTTAAATCCACAGAACCTCCATCAAACATAGTACCATCCCATTGTGCGCCCACTGCGCTTGCACCAAAGGCAAAACCATTGGTTAAATCTCCATAGGTATCCATAAATAAAATAAAATTATCATTCTTTCCAAAGTTCCAATCTCTTTTCAGTGACTCTACCATATCTACACCGTCACCCACCTTGGTACAAATGGCAATAATGTATAAATTATTTTCATCGTAAGTCATTCTTACTTCAGTAGGTACTTTAGAAACACTAGTATCCATAGGTAGTACCATGGGAAACTTACTTACAGCCTGCGCTTTTAACCAAGACTGCTCATTCATCAGGCCATCCACTTTAATGAGGTCAGTTGCTTTGTGGATATAATATTTAATATTAGCGTTCTTTTTTTGTGCGATAGCTTGTTGAAAAGTAAATACTAAAAAAAGAAAAAAGGAAAGGCGAATTAGTTTCAAAGGAAGTTGGTTTATGGTTTGAATGGTAAAGGACTAGCCTTATTATCGAATGCTAAATTTAAAGTTTTTAACTTATTAAAATGTAATATCTTTAATACCACTTATGTAAAACATTTTAAATTGTATACTATGTCAGTTAATAGAAGAAAGTTTTTAGGTATATCGGCACTTACAGCCGGCAGCTTAGGTTTGAGCAGTTCTATATTTGGAAGACAGTTAGATGAAAGCGAAACTGCATTAAACTTACCCGAAGCCATTCGTAGCTTAAGCCCTCAAGTAGCAGACATAGTGCCTATTTCAGTGGCAGAAAGAAAAGCAAGAATTGCTAAAGCACAGGAATTAATGTCCCAAAATAAAATGGATGCCATTTTTTTAGAAGGCACTACATCTTGTTATTATTATACAGGCATGCGTTGGGGCCAAAGTGAAAGAACTTTTGGTGTGGTCATTCCTGCCAAAGGCTCTTTGGTATATGTTTGTCCAAAATTTGAAGAAGACAGAGCGAGAGAATTAATACTACCTGCTTTTGGAGATGAAGTCCGTTGTTGGGAAGAGCATGAAAGCCCTTATGCGGTGATTGTAGGTATTGTAAAAGATAGAACTGTTATACACCATAGCATAGGCATGGAAGAAAGAGTAAGATTTTTTATTGCTAATGGTGTAAAAAAAGAAGCGGCTGGATTTGAAGTAGTAGACGCCACACCTGTAACAGCTGGATGTAGAATGATTAAATCAGCTGCAGAAATTGCACTTATGCAAAAAGCAAGTGATATTACTATTGAAGCATATAAAGCAGCCTTTACTACTATTGTGCCTGGTATGTCACAAACATTGTTAAGTAATAATATTTCAGCTGCTTTTAAAAAATTAGGATTTAGTGGAGGCGCTTCTGTACAAGTAGGAAAATATTCGGCACTGCCTCATGGAAGTATTACACCTCAAACTATTAAAGAAGGAGATATTGTAATGATTGATGGAGGTACTAGTTGTGAAGGCTATGCATCGGATATTACGAGAACCATTGTGGCTGGTAAACCTACGCAAAGACAAATAGATGTTTGGAATTTAGAAAAGCAAGCACAGGACGCTGCTTTTGCTGCTATTAAAATTGGAGCGCCTTGCGAACAAGTAGATGCGGCTGCAAGAGCAGTGATTGAAAAAGGAGGCTTTAGTACTAATTATAAATTACCAGGACTACCGCATAGAACTGGCCATGGCATTGGATTAGAGGGACATGAGTGGACTAATTTTGTGAAAGGAAATAAAACACCCATTGCAGTAGGTATGTGTTTTAGTGATGAACCTACCATTTCTATTCCAGGAGAATTTGGCATTAGATTAGAATACTGTCTTTATATCGCAGAAGAGGGTGCAAAGTTTTTCTCGAAACAAAGTATTTCAATTGAAAAGCCTTTCGGATAATTTTTGTGGTTAATTATTAATTTAGTTTTTGTAAAATAATATAAGCACTTGGGGTGGCAGGTCGCGATGGGCTTGCTTGCACAGTCGTACTCGTCACTATACTACTTATATTTTTCACACTAAAATATAATTCTATATAATCGTTCTCGCCTAGGTCCACCAAATAATTACCTGTAAGTAAATTTTTTATTCCAGTACCTGAAATATTAAAATTAGTATTGGTATTTAAATAAGCCGATCCATTTCTTCTTATCCAAACACTTGCTTCATCTACGCCAATATCTGTTTTAATCATTTGAATAGCATAGTAAACCTTATATATGCCAGCATGCAGTACTGTAATTTTAGTGTGTTGAGCGCTTGTATTTGGCTGCACAGAAATATTATTTAATAATCCATTATAAGAAAATTTAAGGGCAGTGGCGCTAGATACTGCGCTAGCAGCTTGTTTAGCGGTATCATAAAAACTTCCATAATCATACACTACAGACAAAGAAGCCATATTATTTATTCTATTAGATAGACTAATGGTGTCTTTACTATTTAATTTTAAATTAATGCGGTTACTTAATGAAATAGTATCTACTTTTTTTAATTTATCATTAATAGCAGTTAAAGCTAAATTACTAATAGGTTTACTAGAATCGGGTGTATTATTTATTTTATCAATATTGTATAAAACTTTCACATCTTTAAGATTATCGAGGCCAGTGCCTCCTTGTGAAATACCAACAATTCCATTGATATTTTGGGCACTTACATTATCGGCATAAAAAGAGTAGGGTACATAATTAATTTTTTGTGTTCCCATATACATAAAAGATAAATCGCCCACTGTATCAATTTCTATTTGTACATATTTTTCTGCTATTGACCAGTTTATATTTTCAAATGGACCCACTGCTACAATTTTATTAGCTTCATAAGCACCTACCATAATGGTAAATAAGCCTAGTACATTGGTTCTAATGGGTGTTATTTCTTGGTATTCACTTTTACTTGAATTAGAATCTGATTTAATGGATATTCTTATATTAATGGGTTTATTAGCAAGTATATAACCATTATTGTCTCGAGCAATGCCTTGGAAGTTAATGCCCTTATTAGTTTGAGTGATTTGAGCAAAACCTTGATGGGTAATACTACCTAGCAAAAAGCAGCTTAAAAAAATAAATATTTGATTTAGTTTCACCTTATACTTTTATAATTTTTAAAATTTTCACTTGCGTAAATTTAGCAGCCACAATATAGTGGATGGTTATAAAGTAAATACCTGTATTTGCCGAAGCAAATGAAATACGTTTTGAAAAATCTACACCTGAATAATGGCCTTCTATTTTTTGTATTTTATTGCCATCACTATCTACTATATTAATACTTATAATATCAATACCAGCTTGCTTACAAGAAAGCAGTAAATAATTAGATACAGGATTAGGGCCCCATTTTAATTTAAAATCAAAGGCTCCAGGCTTTATCAATTCAGGGTTAAGCATTAAGCTAGGCTGTAAAAATCCGATAGAAAAAATAATTTTATTCTTTGAACACCATGTTTGAATTGTAAAGGGTTCCCCCAAACTCCAATCAAGCAACCAATTATTATTTGATTGATTTGTTGTAGAGGCAATCTCTAATTTTCCTCCAGCGCTATTAATAGTAGTAGGATCTAGTACTTGTGCTTGTGTAAAAAAAGGTATACATAGAAGACAAGAAAGAAAAAATATTTTTAACATCTAATTTTAAATTGCCTTTGATTGAAGGGCTTTCAAAAATATTTGAATAAAAAGGCAAAATCCTATTTTGCCTAATTGAAAATGGGCTCAATTTTCAGCGCAAATAAGCATCCAAAAAACTTATAATTATCGAAGGGCTTCTCAAATCTATAATACTGAAAATCAATCTTTTACATTTAAATACCTAGCCTCTAAGCAAAGCCTATAAAAATTCTTTCCTGCCACCCACCTTTTTTTGTAACTTAAATACAAATTATTAATATGAATAAACATTTATTTTCAGTTAAAACATTTTTTGTACTCGCCACTGCATTGTTCTGTTCAATGCAAACAATGGCACAAAAAAAGTATTCAGAAAAAGAACTGGCCGCGATGAAGCAAAAATTGTATACCAGTGTTGCAGGTCATGCAAAGGACGTACAAGTCATGGTAGATAAAGTTTTTAGTTTTGGTGAATTAGGTTTTCAAGAATTTGAAACCTCTGCTTATTTAACTAGCGTATTAGAAAAAAACGGATTTAAAGTTGAAAAAAATATTTCTAATGTGCCTACTGCCTGGATGGCTAAATGGGGAACAGGTTCTCCAGTGATTGCACTCGGCAGTGATATAGATTGTATTCCAAAAGCTTCTCAAAAACCAGGCGTAGCTTACAAGGACCCCATTGTTGAAGGTGCACCAGGACATGGGGAGGGACATAATTCAGGACAGGCAGTTATTATTTATGCAGCCATTGCCATGAAAGAAATGATGGAGAAAGAAAATATGCCAGGTACGATTGTAATTTGGCCTGGTGTAGCAGAAGAATTAGTAGCTACAAAGGCTTGGTATGTTAGAGATGGTTATTTTAAAAATATAGACGCTTGTATTTTTACGCATGTGAGTGGAAGTTTTGGATCTAACTATGGAGACAATGGAGGTAATGGACTGGTAAGTGTGCGTTTTGATTTTAATGGAGAAGCTGCCCATGCTGCAGGTGCTCCATGGCGCGGAAGAAGTGCATTAGATGGGGTAGAATTAATGGATATTGGTTGGAATTTTAAAAGAGAACATTTAAAACCAACGAACCGTTCTCATTATGTAGTAGTAGATGGTGGAGACCAGCCCAATGTAGTTCCTAGTAAGGCAAGCGTTTGGTATTATTTTAGAGAGCGTACTTATGAAGATATCAAAGCTAATTACGAATCGGGCATTAAAATTGCTGAGGGTGCTGCTATGATGTCGGGTACAACAGTGACCCATCAAATTTTAGGTACTGCATGGCCAGGACATTTTAATAAACCATTGGCTGAAGCCATGTATGCCAATATTAAAAAAGTAGGTATGCCTGTTTGGGATGATAAAGACATGGAAATGGCAAGAGCCGTGCAAACCTTAGTAGAAGCCCCTAAAAAAGATATGGAAGGCAAACCAATTGATGGATTAAAAACTACCATTGATACTATAAAAGGCTCAGTTCCTTTTTCATGGGGTGGAGGATCGGATGATATTGCAGATATTTCTTGGAACATCCCTACCATTGTATTGGGTTTCCCTGCTAATATTCCTGGCACTAAGGGACATCATTGGGCCGACGCCATTGCCATGGCAACACCTATTGCACATAAAGGTGCATTAGCAGGAGCTGAAGCTGCAGCCATGACTTTATTAGATTGTTTTACCAATCCTAAATTAATTCAAGATGCGAAAACTTATTTTACAGATGTGCAAAACAAAGACGTAAAATATATTCCCTTTATTAGCGCTACCGATCCACCTGCAATACATTTAAATAAAGAAATCATGCAGAAATATAGAGAGCAAATGAAACCTTTCTATTATAATGATGCGAAGTATGGTACTTATTTAGAACAATTAGGGGTGACTTATCCAACGGTTAAAAAACCTTAAGGGGAATGACTTACTAATTGGAATAGCTAAGTTGCTAAAAAAGTATTTAATTAAAAAGCTCGTCCGAATAAAATAAAATTATTTGGACGAGCTTTTTTTATGCTCGAAATTATTTTTTAAAATTCAATTACGCTTTTTTAGCAATTTTTTCTATAGCATACACTAACTTATCTAAATCTTGCAGTCTTGTGTACACATGTGGTGTAATGCGCACACAACTTATAATTTCCCATACAATTCCTACGGTGTGAATTTTATATTCATTGAATAAAGCGCTGTCTAATGCGCCAGGTGTCATGCCGTCAATACTTACACCACAAATGGCACAAGCGTATTCATCTTTTAAGGAAGTATTTATTTTTACTTTAGGAATATTTTGAACGCGTGTGGCCCAATAATTTTTTAAATAACGAATACGCTCTTCTTTTCTTTTGCTACCAATGGCTGTATGAAAATTAACAGCTTCCCCAATACCTTGTTCAATAGGAAAGCTTCTAGTACCAAGGGTTTCAAACTTTCTAATATCGGGTCCTTTGGGGTTGTCATTACAAACCAGTGGCCAAATTTTTTCAATATTTTCTTTTTTAATCCATAACATACCAGATCCAATGGGCGCCGATAAAAATTTATGAAGGGAGGCGCCGAAATAATCACAACCTAAATCGGGAATGTTAAAATCCATCAAACCAAAACTATGGGCCCCATCTACAATGGTTTCAATATTATGCTTTTTAGCTAAATCACATAATTTTTTAACAGGCATAATTTGTCCCACCCAATTCACCATATGGGTGATATGAAATATTTTTGTTTTAGGGGTGATGGCTTTTTCAAAAGCAGCTACAATCTCTTCCTCATTTTCAATGGGGTATTTAAAACTAAGTTGTGTGTATACAATACCTTCTCTAGAAGCGCGCTGTCTCCAAGCATTAATCATATTGGGATAGTCTTGCTTCGTACCAATGACTTCATCACCAGCTTTTAAATTCAATCCAAAAATAACGGTATTCAACGCTTCTGTTGAATTTCTATTAATAGCAATTTCTTCCGGGTCACAACCTGCTAGTTTTGCTAATTTATATCTAAGTGGTTCTCTTCCTTGATCAAGTATGCGCCACATAAAATAAGATGGACCCTCGTTGGTCATTTTATTAAATGATTCAACTGCTTCTTGCACTATTCTTGGGCTGGGGCTTACGCCTCCGTTATTTAAATTAATAAGAGAAGGACTCACCGTATAGCCTTGTTGAATGACCGACCAATAGTCTTCATCCATGGCTATCTCCTTCGGGCTAAGCATTTTCTTTTGCAAATTCATATGTGCAAATTCAGCAGCATGTGCTTGATTGAATAAACTGTTGGCTGAAAAGGCACCGGCCATCAAGCCAATGTGTTGGATAAAATTACGTCTGTTTGCCATAGGTGTATATTGAATACCTAAGTTAACTAAATATTGGTATATTTAAAGTATAAATTTTTAGTATATGAAAAGGATCATCTTTACTTACAGCTTAACAATCATTTTACTTATTTCAAGTGTACCATTGTTTGCTCAAACCAAGCCAGACAAACGCTTCGTAGGTATTGAAGCTGAAATTAATAAAATTCTAAAAGACAATCATGCAGCAGGTGTGGCAGTAGCAGTGGTAGAAAAAAACAAAGTTATTTTTGCCAAAGGATTTGGTTATCGTGATGTAGAAAATAAATTACCTGTAACCGCCAATACACAATTTGCAATAGGTTCTTGTACCAAGGCTTTTACCGCATCAGTTTTAGGTATTTTACAAAAAGAAAAATCGATTGATTTTGATAAACCAGTTACCACCTATTTACCCGATTTAAAATTTTATACAAGCGAACTTACTAATCATATTACACTTCGTGATATGATGAGTCATAGAACTGGACTACCTAGACATGATTTGTCTTGGTATATAGCACCCGATACTAGAGATAATTTAGTAAAGCGTATTCAATACATGGAGCCATCTGCTGAACTAAGACAAGTATGGCAGTATAATAATTTTATGTATTTATTACAAGGAGTCATTGGTGAAAAATTAACAGGAAAGTCTTGGGAGTCCAATGTGGAATCTAAAATATTTTCAAAAATAGGCATGACGAATTCTAATTTCTCTGTAAAAGATTTAGCAAAATACAATGAGCCAGCCATTGGATATAATGTCATTAAGGATTCAGTCATTCATAAAACACCTTATTATGATATAGCAGGCATGGGCCCTGCAGGCGCTATTAATAGCACTGTGATAGATATGTCTCAGTGGTTAAAAGTCTGGATCAATGGAGGCAAATTAGATACGGTTGAAATTATTCCAGCTTCTTATATAGCCGAAGCCACCAGTTCTCAAATGATAATGGCACCAGGCACACCTACTACTGAAAAACCAGATATTCAATTCAGTACTTATGGTTTTGCTTGGATGATGGCTTCTTATAAAGGACATTATAGAGTAGAGCATGGAGGAAATATTGATGGCTTTAGTGCAAGCACTAGTTTCTTTCCTTCTGATAGTATTGGTATAGTAGTGTTGGTGAATCAAAATGGTTCTAGTGTTCCCTCTGCTGTAAGAAATACCATTACAGATAGAGTTTTAGGATTAAAATATTTTGATTGGAACGCTGATGTATTAAAAGCCAAATCAAAGGCCAAAGAAAAAGCAAAGGAAGCAGAAAAGGCAAGTACGAGCAATCAAATAAAAGATACCAAGCCTTCACATGCTTTAGCTGATTATGCTGGTGTGTATTCCAATGATGCTTATGGAAAATTTGAAATAATTCTAAAAGCAGATTCATTGTTTGCTAAATTAAAAAATCAAAATTGGTGGATAGAGCAATTTCATTATGATATATTCAGACCTTATAATACGGAGGAGGGCATTGATACAGCCGATAAAAGCCCTATTCGTTTTCAATTTAATACAGGCTTAAAAGGAGATATTGAATCGGCTTCTTTATTTAATTTTGAACCAGCCATTCCAACTCCTATTAAATTTAAAAGAAGCAATGCTGCTAAGGATTTAACCTCAGATGATCTTAAAAAATATGTAAGTATTTTTTCTTTAGCGGGTGCTGAAATTAAAACTTATTTAAAAGAAAATATTTTATATGTATTAGTTCCAGGGCAACCAGAATATGAACTAGTTCCTGTGGGCAATGATAAATTTGATTTCAAAAAAGTAGCTGGCTATGGGGTTAATTTTGAAATGAATGATAAAGGAGAATTATTATCATTAACCTTTACACAACCCAATGGTAATTTTAAAGCCTTAAAGAAATAAAATTTTAACAAGCTATTTTTATTTGTTAGTTATTGATAGCTGCTAACAAAAAAGGTCCCTCCATTTCGAGGGACCTTTCTTAAAGTTGCTATATCATTTTAAATTTTCGGTAGGCTGTATCCATTATGATATGCCTTGGTAAAGTATTCTTTATTAATCGCATCATCGGTAAATAAATTCTTAGTCGCATCCCAGTTTACTTTTTTACCCGAACGATATGCAATATTGCCCATTTGTGCAATGGTAGCAATATGCGCTCCCTCTTCAATAGGACAATGCAAACTACCTGGCGTATTATTTCTTATAGCCTCTGTAAAGTTTAACCAATGTAAGTTCACACCATTGTCTTCACTTTTATGAAGTGGTATAGCTACTTTATTTTTGGCTTGTCTTTCTTCAATCACTTCCCAACCACCTCTATCTAAAATAAGGGTTCCGTTATTTCCAATGAAGGCAATACCATGATCACGACCATAAGAACCATTGTCAATACCCATGGCAGAATCCCATACTAAATTAAAATTATCAAATTCATATAAAGTAGTTAAAGTGTCTGGTGTTTCTTCTGCTAGTTCTGGGTAAGCAAATTTTCCACCGAGTGCACTTACACTTTTTGGATTACCTGCCTTCATGCCTTGAATAGCATAGTCTAATAAATGCACACCCCAGTCGGTCATCAGTCCGCCTGCATAATCCCAGAACCATCTAAAATGAAAATGGAATCTACTGGCATTGAATTCACGCATAGGGGCGGGGCCTATCCAAGTTTTATAATCCACGCCTGCAGGTGCTGCGCTATTGGGTACAATAGGCTGAGGACGCATCCAACCTTGATAACACCAAACCTTGGTGGTACGAATATTACCTAGTTGTCCTGAATGCACTATATCCAATGCATCTTTAAAATGTTTTTGACTTCTTTGCCATTGACCCACTTGTACTATTCGGTTATATCTGTTTTTGGCAGCAATCATG
>Ga0114973_10003241_pt1 | contig 11568 bp, 12 predicted proteins | sample M_140807_MF_Meta_FD_87025 | JGI IMG/M metagenome (GOLD analysis project Ga0114973, IMG submission 87025) | Freshwater microbial communities from Lake Montjoie, Canada to study carbon cycling - M_140807_MF_MetaG | ecosystem: Environmental > Aquatic > Freshwater > Lake | place: Lake Montjoie... | reverse complement strand
GAGATATTTGAGTTTAAACCTAAAATGGTGTTTGCATATGAAATGGATTGACAAGTTATTTGGTAAAAAAGAAACCAAAACTAAGGCAGTAAATAACATGATGGGTATGACCATCAACGCTAGTAATGCCATATTTCCAAGCTGGCAGACGATTGAGGCAATCAACCAGTACACAACAATAGATGACATTTACTCAGTAATCAGTTACTTAGCTGAGACTGCTGCAAGAATCCCATTCTATGGCTATGAGGTTGTTGATGATGTGGCAATGAAAGGGTACAAGAGACACGATTTTAAGAGCATGCAAAGTAAGTACTATAAGACTAAAGCTCTGCAAGATTTACAACAAGATGATATCTTTATGAAGATGCTTAACGGCATTAGTTATGAGGATAAGATTATGTACTACACAATCTTATACATTACAGGTGAGTTGTTTTTGTATAAAGAGGTGTTAGAGTTAGGACCAAATGCAGGGATGGTTACACTTCATGCATTAAATAACCAAAATGTAACGGTGTTGGTTAGTGATAGCTTCCCACAAAGAGTGACAGGCTATAGATACTTTGATGTAGGCTTTGATGGTACGTTTACAACTGATGATATTATACACGTAAAATATTATAACCCTACCATTACCAATGGTCAGCAGTTCAGAGGCCTTAGCCCATTGCAGGTGTTAACTAAGCGTGTAACTAGATTGGATGCTGGAATGAATGCATCAGTAGCACAAATGCAGAATGGTGGCATTCCGGGTATTGTGTTTGAGAAATCAGACTTTGCCATTGAGACATTAGGACAAAGAAAGAATGACTTTGCTAAGTATCTAAAGAATAGCAGTAACAAGGGTGCGCCATACTTCGCAGCTGGTGAGATGGGATATTTAGAGTTGGGGTTGAAGTTAGCAGATATGGAGGTAAGTGATTTACAAAAGATAGACTTTACAAAGATTTGCAATGCTTACAAGTTCCCTGAGGTGTTACTAAACAACACAGACAGCAGTACATACAACAACATGAACACGGCTTTAAAGATGTTGTACACAAATTCAATCTTACCTAACATACATTTGTTTAGGGATGCATTGATAAGGGGCATACTTCCAATGTATACTGATGGAGTGCAAAGAACCATAGAGATAGACATTAGCGACATACCAGCAATGCAGGAAGATATGAAGACACAAGCTGAGGCATTAAATGCAATGTGGTGGATAACTCCAAATGAAAAGCGTGAGATACAGGACTTTGAAATGATAGAAGAGGAAGCAATGAATCAGATTATAATAGATTCGGGAAAGCAGTTAATAACTGATTTAACCATCAATATTGATGATTTACCTTTGTAATTATGGAGAAAAGTATAGAGCAAATTACACAGATGATACACAGTAAAGTATCATTGATGTTGATCAGTGAGTTACCAGTGCCATCGTGTCCATTAAAGAAACAGCAAAGAGAGTGGAAGGTAGAGCAAGTAAAGAAAGCATTAGCAAACAAATTCGGTAATACCGGATTAGGCATAACCGTTAGTCTATGACACAACAGGAACAAACAGCATATTTTAACAGGTGGAGTAAGTTCCAACAAAGGTATGAAAGATTGTATGCGCCTAAGTTCCATAAAGCTTTAAAGATTCAGTTTGATGCATTTGTAAAGACACAGGACCCGATGATGTTGCCAGTGTTTCCAATCTATGATGTGTTGGTGTCATTGTATAAAACGGTAGGTCCAGCATGGGCAAGAGTAACAAGGGTTGAATCAATAAAGGCAGATGATAACTTTGTTACTGGTCAGATGGGATTTAATGAAAGGATAGTGGAGTTAATGAATCAGTACTACGGAATAGATTTGTTAAACGATGCAAACCTTATGACCAACTACAGCACGGCATTTATACAAAGGGTGTTAAGTGATGCAGCTATAACAGGTGCATCATTTGATGACATAGTAAGGCAGTTGTTAGTTAGTCCCGCATTTAATGCAATGAGGGCAAGACGTATAGCACGAACAGAGACAGTGACCAGTGCAAATGGTGCGGCTATGATTTATGCTAATGAGAGTGGCAATGTAATGGAGAAAGTATGGATTGCGGTAAAGGATAAACGTACAAGGCACGATCATAAGATGGTTGATGGTACGAGGCTACCAATTGAGACACCATTTACATTAACCAATGCAAAGCTTGGGGATATTGGAATGATGCAACCTGGTGTAAGGACACAGCCTAACGGGTTGGCAGTTCCAGCTGAGGAAGTGGTTAATTGCAGGTGTACGGTTGCATTTAATGCTAAGCGTGATAGGAACGGCAGAATAATTAGAAGATAAGATACCTGGTTGGCGTAATTGGGAATGAATACCAACAATAGGAAACGCCCCTACATAGTGGGGAGATAAGGGTGCGAATCCCTTACCAGGTGCAAAAATTTTTGGTTTATTAATTAAAATAAAATAGTAACTTTATATCAATGAACAGCATATACAACATAAAGGATGTATCAATAGTATCTGAGATAATGGATATGAATCCAATTCAAGGTATTGTTACAGGGTATTTTAGCAAGTTCAACAATGTAGATAGTGATGGTGACATTATGAAGCCTGGTGCATTTACTAAGACAATAAACGAGCAGGGACCAGCATCAGCACAACCAAGAATAAAGCATCTACTTAATCATGATCCATCTCAACCATTAGGCAAGTTATTGACATTAAGAGAGGATGAGTACGGATTGTATTACGAGAGTCAAGTAGGAACGCATGAGGGTGGTGAGGATTTTATAAAGATGGTTGAGAGTGGGTTAATAACTGAGCATTCAATTGGGTTTAAAATAATTAAGCGTAACCAAGTCCAATCCTATGAAAACTATTTACGCAATCCATCATTAGGACAGTTTGAAATTACTGAGGTAAAGTTGTATGAGGGCAGTTCTTTAACGGCATGGGGTGCTAATGCGTTAACACCAATCACATCACTAAAGGGTGATAAGAATTTAGATGTAGACATGATAGTTGCTAAGACGGCAGCTATAGAAAAGTTTTGCAGAAATACTACAGCAACAGATGATACAATTCAAATGTTGTTATTACACAGCAAACAATTAGCTCAATTAATATGCGATATGAAATCTAATACTACTGAACCGGGCGGGACCATTCAGCCAGTAGATGACACATTGGATATTATCAGGCAGTTTAGAAATAAAATTTAATCAAATTACAAAAACCATAAGACATGGAAAAGAAAGAATTAATGTCAGAATTGGAGGCGTTAAAATCAACGTTAGAAACTTCAATATCTGAAAAAACTAAGTCTGAGATTGCTGATCAATTAAAATCAGTAGTAACAGCGGTTGATGAGAAAATCAACGCATTTGGCAATGGTAGTGATTCAGCTGAGGCTGTAAAAGCTATGACTGAAGAGTTTAACAAATTGAAAGCTGAGCAAGCTGCAATCTTAAAAGGATTTGATTTGTTACAAACAAGAGTTAAGTCTACAACTTCATCTAAAATGGAGAAAAAATCATTTGGTGAGTTATTCAGCGAAGGATTAGAGGCTAACTTTGATGAGATTCAAAACGTAAAGAAGGGCAAGCCATTCCGTATGGAGATTAAGGCTGTAGGTAACATGACATTAGGTAATAACTTAACTGGTGATGGTGTTGCTACTTATGCTGCTACTCAAGCTTTATTGCCATCTCAAAAAATCAACTTTAGAGATTTAATGCCAACTTCAATAAGCGGTACTGGACTTTATGTTCAATATCGTGAGACTGGTGGAGAGGGTGCAATTGCAGTACAAACTGAAGGAGCATCTAAAGGTCAAGTAGATTACGATTTATCAGAAATCAAGATTGTAGAAGATTACATTGCAGGTTTTGCGCGTTTCTCAAAGCAAATGGCTAAGCAATTACCATTCATGCAAACAACTTTACCAAGATTGTTATTGAGAGATTTCTACAAGGTTGAGAACAGTACATTTTTTGCTACAGTAAGTGCTGCTGCAACTGGAACAACTGCATCTGCTGAGACTGATGATATCAAGTATATCGTTGATTGTATTGCAGCTCAAGCTCAAAATAATTACAATGCATCTTATGCTTTAGTATCTCATTTACAATTGGCTCGTTTAAACAAGCTTTTGTATGTTAATGGTTACTATCAAGGATCGGGTGGTATCTTGTCAAGTGTTAACGGAAACGTTGCAATAAGTGGCACACCAATCTTACCAGCATCTTGGGTAACTGATGACAAGATTTTGATTATTGATAGAGATTATCTTGAGCGTGTTGAGACTGAAGCTATCACAGTTGAATTCTCAATGGAGGACCAAGACAACTTCACAAAGAATTTAATCACTGCAAGAATTGAGTGTTTAGAAGATGTGAACTTGATGATGCCTGCCTCAGCTTTATATGGTGATTTCACTCCATAATATATAGTTTCGTTTGTTTCGTTTGATGATGATAAAGGCCCTGCCCTACGGGGTGGGGCTTTTTAAAATAAATTAATCATGGTAGAGTACAATAGTGTATTAGATGTTCAATTTCAAGATGGAGTAATAACTGAGCCAGTTACATTAACTGAGGCTAAGAACTTTTGTAAGATTGACATAAGTACTGATGATGATTTGATTAATGTATTGATTACTGCTGCAAGACAGATGTGTGAAGCTTACACTGGTGTAGGGTTTGTAGAACATGATGTAGTAGCAGTGCTGAACAATAGCAACGGAGACATTTACATTCCATATGGTCCAATGATAGCTATCAATAGTGTTGAGAATGATTCAGGTACGGTGTTAGTGTTGGATTTAGATTATACTTTGGGTGGTAATGAGTTTAAGCGTTTACGCACACCACATAACAACAACATCACCATTGATTACACAACAGGTTACACAACTTTGCCTGAAATATTAAAGACGGCATTACTTAACCAGGTGTATTATTTGTACGATAATAGAGCGGTTGCAACAGATGACATTAGTCCAATAGCTAAGACATTATTAAACCTATTTAAGCGTGTATAAATTAAATCGTAGAGTTACTATCAATAGATACACAACGAGCTTAAATGAGTTTGGTGGGTTGGTTAGTGTGCTTACTGGTAGTTGGTCAAAGTGGGCGGATGCCGAGCAAAGGGATGGGGCAACTGCTAAGAGTTATGATCAGAACCAGTGGACATATGACCAAAACTTTATTTTAAGGTATGAGAGGGAGCGACCAACAAGAAGTAATGATGTGATAGAGTATGAATCACAATTTTACAAGATTAATTCAATACAGATAAGAACGGAGGGAGCAAAGTCTTTTGAATATATAAAAGCAACTAAGTTAGATGAATCAATAAATTCAGATGCACCAATGGATACAGGCAATATAAAAGTATACAACTACATAGCTGAGGGTGGTGAGTATCAATTTACTTACAATGGATTGGTTGGCAAAAATGTATTTGGTGCGTTTAAGGATGGCATCCAATATCTAGTAATTACATCAGGTAGTCCAGTGGGTAAAGAGGTTTTATATAATAGTGCTACAGGTGAGTTTACATGGGGTGCTTATTTTGAACAGAACGAGGTTGCTACAATACTTTATTACTAATGGAGTTACAAATAAAGGGCATAGATGCATTGATTAAAAAGATGGATAATTTAGCTAATGATGTACAAAAAGATGTACAAGCTGAGCTAAATGCGTGGGCAGATGAGACGGCAGCAAATGCAAAAATGTTAGTTAGTCAAAAAAGTAGTGATGAGGGAATGTTACTTAGGTCAATAAGTCCTAGATATGGTCAAGGTTCGGCAAGTGTTGTAGCATCAGCAAAATATGCAGCTTATATTGAATTTGGTACTAGAAAATTTGCAGCTGCTTATGTAAGTGCTTTGCCTGCAGATTGGCAAACATATGCAGCAACATTTAAAGGCAAAGCAGGTGGAACGTTTAAAGAGTTTGTTTTATCTATAAAAGCATGGGCAGCTAGAAAGGGAATTACCGATAAAGCGCATATTTATTTTACTATAAAACAAATAATGGAAGACGGTATCCCTGCAAAACCATTTCTTTATCCATCAGTCAATAAAACTTTGCCTGAATTAAAAAAGAATTTAAGAGCAATATTTAAATTATGAGAGATGTAAACAGCGCAATATTACAAGCTTACTATGAGATAGTGAATGGATTGGATATTCCTGTTTATGAGGGTGAGGAGCCGGATGATGTTAAGCATAAAATTTATTGTGTCATTAATGATGCAACATCAACTGAGACAAGTACATTTAATAGCTCAGACGTACAATTAACTGTACAATTAAGCGTACATAGTTGGGAATACAAATACAACAACAGCAAAACATTAAATACTGCGTGTGGGGCAATTATAAGTGCAATTAAGCCAACATCTACAAGCAACCTAGACTTATCAGCGTTTGACTTGCAAATGTGCAATTTAACGCTACAAACGGATAGGACTGAAAGATTTGGCAATTTGGGTGGCAAAGTATTTATTTCAAGAATATTGATTTTTAAACAAGATATTTTCGTAATTTCATAACAAATTAAAATTTAAATAAAATGGCAGAACACAAAGTAGCCGGTGGTACAATGTTATTATTCATTGATCCAACAGGTGGAACCGATTATGATACTGTAGTTTGTTTAACTTCAGTAAGCAAAGCTGATTCAGTAACTGTTGTAGATGCAGCTTCAGCGTGTGGACCAGATAAGAGTCCTGGTACATTAGAGTTATCTTATTCTTTTGAAGGTCAACACTTACAAGATCCAACTAGCGGTAAAATCAGTGGTACATCATTACGTCAATTATTGCGTAGCAAAACTACAATAGGTTGGCAGATTGCACCTGAGAGTCCAGTAACTGGTGATGAGGTTGAAAGCGGAACAGGATTTTTATCGGAATTAAGCAGCACATATGCATTTGATTCTATCGGAACCTTCACCGGATCTATACAGCCTCAAGGAACACCTACAATAACTGTAACAGTTTAATTAATAACATAGGTTAATTTGATTGGCTTGTAATTGAGTCAATCAAATTAACTATTACCTAAAACAATCAAAATGAAAATCAAACTAAACGGCAAAGAGTACGGAATTAAATTCAATCAATTAGCCATTGAGAAGCTCCACGAGTTTAACGATGGTGAAACTACATCAGGCTTTATGTATGCGATGGTGTACGGTGGCATGATTGGTTACAGCAGATTAAAGCGTGAGGATGTAGATTACACATGGGAGTTAGTATGTGAATGGGTAGATGAGATGGAGAATAAGAATGAGCAGATACAGGCTGTTACTATCTTATTAAACGATACAAAAGTATGGAATGACTTGATTAAGCAAGGTCAAGAGATTAGAGAAAATGAGGAGAAAAAAAAAGCCATAGAGAGCAGTGCTACGACAACCTCAAGTTTGCTTTAGGTAAGTTACAATGGAGTGTAGATGAATATTATTGCTCAATGCCTCATGAGTTTTATGCAGCGTGTGAGGGATATCAAGAGAGGCAAAAGGAATCGGCTATGGTCATTCGTTTTGCCTCTTTTCGCATAGCAGAGGCAATGGCAGGAAGTAAGGCAATAGGCAAGATTAATAAGTTTTGGCCAATGGAGGATGAGGATAAAAAAGAGGTTGAGCCAATGACGGCTGATAGATACAAAGCTATTTTAGAGCGACACAAATTAAAGATTAAATAATGGCAGAAGAGATAGAGATAATAGTCACGGCAACTGGGTTTGACAAGGTTAGCACAGGTCTTAAGAATACAACTGATGCTTTAAAGACTACAGCAGCTGAGGCTAAGAAAACTGGTGATGCATTAAAAAGCAATTTAAACAATGGTGCTAATACTGCAGGTCAATCATTAACAAATCTATCTAGGATTGCACAAGATGCTCCATTTGGCTTTATAGGTATTGCAAACAACATCAACCCATTAATAGAATCATTTGGTAGATTAAAGGCTGAGACTGGTAGCACAGGTGGAGCGTTAAAAGCTTTGGTTAGTGGCTTAAGTGGGCCTGCAGGTTTGGGGTTAGCATTTGGTGTGGTTACTGCCGCTGTAAGTTTTGCTCAAATTGGTTTTGATAGATGGACTGGATCAACAAAGAAAGCAAAAGAGCAACTTGATGAGACAAAAAAAGCGGCTGAAGATTTTGCTAAGTCAATAGACAGTGCAAAATCAGGGGCTTTGTCTACTGGTCTTGCTTTACAATCTTATGTAGACATAGCTAGAAATGGTCAATTGCCATTAGAGCAAAGAAATGAGGCATTAAAACAAGCAAATCAAATATTAGGTAAGCATGGTGAATTACTTACATTAACAAATATAGAAACAGCTTCAGCTACAAAAGAAGTTGAATTATATACAAAAGCATTAATTGCACAAGCAGTAGCTCAAAAATATGTTGATGATTTAGCTAAAAATATTATAGAAAGAACAAAACTGCAAAAAGATTTAACAGCAGCAACAATTGAGTATAACAAAACTCAAACAGATTTAAAAGCTGCTCAATTAAGAGCTGATGAAGCTGTTAGAGCTGGAGCTTATGGTTATAATCTTATAGCAACTCAAATAGAAAATAATACTAAAGCTGCTGAAAAATTAAAGTCAGTTCAAACTGCTTTATCAGCTGTAAATAAAAATATTACTAATTCACAAACTGAATATACAAATGCTACATTAGAAGCTACTGCAGCATTTGGTGAGTTAGGATATAAGCAAACAGAAACTAAAAAGAAAACTGAAAAAACACAAAAAGCAGTAGAAACATTAGCAGATGCTTATAGAGCATTTTTTTTAGAATTAGTAGCAAACGAAAAAATAGCAGTTGCATTTAATGAGCCAGCAACAAAGAAAAATATTGAATCTTACACTTCATTTATTGAAACAGCAATAAAGAAGTTTAATGCTAAAGCATCTTTTACGATACCATTAGTTGTAGAACTAAACGCATTAAAAAGGTCATTATATGCAGTAAAGCCTAAAGATTTAGTTAAATCATTACAAGAGAAAATTAATCTTACACCAATAGCAATACCTTTTGATATACCAAAGGGTAGTATAGATAATTTAAAAAAACAAACAACAGATATAACATCAAATTTATCGGCTGCATTAGAATCATCTATAGCAGCTATTGGAGTTGGATTAGGTGAAGGTTTAGCTGCTGCAATAAATGGCACTGCTAATTTTGGAGATATTTTTCAAAGTATATTTAATGCATTGGGTGGAGTTGTTGCTACATTAGGTGAGCAGATAATTGCCATTGGTGCGGCTGCATTAGTTGCACAGGCGGCAATAGCACAAGCTTTAGCAAATCCATTTTTAGTAATTGCAGCAGGTGTGGCTTTGGTAGCATTAGGATCACTTATAAAAAGTGCAACGTCTAATCAAAATAGATTTGCGGTTGGAACACGTTTTGCGCCAGGTGGCATGGCTTTAGTTGGAGAGCGTGGGCCGGAAATGATAAGCTTACCTAGAGGCAGTCAAGTAACACCTGCAGCACAGACATCTAATATGTTAGGTGGTGTAACAGGTGGCTTAGAGATTTACGGCATTTTAAGAGGTCAAGACATTTATTTTAGTAACAAAAAATATAGTGCTACTTATGCACGTACAACATAATGGGATTAAAATACACTAGCTCATTTGATTCGATAAGGAATGGTAATAGTAGATATGTTGTAAATATCTATCAAGAAAGTTATACTGGTGATCCTATTAATTATGTTTTGGCATCTACACCAGTTGTCCAAGAGTGGCAAGAAGATGATCCATTGGCACCAATTAAAGGTTGTACGTTAACAATAAATCTTACTACAGCTAATGGCATATCATTACTAGATTTTTATTCAGATAATGACAATGAGTATAATGTTAAGCTTATTGGAGACGATATATTAGGTGCAAATACTATTTTGTTTGATGGTTATATTTTACAAGATGATTGTAGTGAAGTTCAGTTAGATTTTGTACACACAATAACACTAACGGCATCTGATAACTTAGGAACGATAAAAGATATAACGTTAGATAGAGCAGCGTTTTTATTTGGTGATATAATTACTTTAACAGATGTGCCAATGGCATTTGTTCCGGCTGGTCCATACATTGTAATAAACACACCAACTTGGAATGTGCAACCTGGTCAAACATTTACAATTGATGGCACACCATTTACAATGGTTGCTAATTTGGGTGAAATTGATTTAGTATACACTGGATGGTGTATTCAAATAGTTGAAGAAATACCAGTATTAGTGATAGGCACATTTGATATAACTTATCGTGAAGTGGTATCATTAGAAGGATACATTCCATTGTTGACTTTTATAAAATTATGTTTACGTTCTACTTATTTAGATTTAACATTATCATTTTATTCTCACATTACACCAAGTGATGCAGAAATATTTGTAGATACAGGTGAAACTAGAATGCTTGAAGATGTTACCTTATTAGGTAATACATTTTTAAAGAATAATGAGTACATGAGTTGTTATGATGTTTTGGAGATAATTATGAAGCGTTTTAACATGTCATGCTTTCAATCTATTAACTCATGGTGGATAGTGCGCTATCCTGATTTATTTTTGGATTTTGAGCAAGGTGATACAATAATAGATTATTACAGATACGAAGAGACAACATTTGCTTTTTTTGATAAATTAACAATAAATAAATCATTTGTAATTGATTCTGATGATAAAGTTGAAACAGGTTTACTTAAATCTATCATTAGACCTTATAGAAGGACATTAGAGACGTTTAATTATATTCAACCTGAGGATTTGTTATGTAATAGCCAATTCACTGATTTAGGCCCTTTAAGACAAATAACAACTGGTGGTGGTTTTACTAATAGAGAATATGATTTGCCATGTTGGTATAATTATGATGGTGGCAGTCCATATCCCGATAGATTTATAAGAGTTGTATTTGAAGGTGAAAGAGAAGTAGATAGATATGTCGTAGTAACTGGTAATACTTTTGATAGTGCTAGATCGGTGCAATCCGAAGATATTGAATTAAATGCTGGTGATGTTATTGATTATACTTTTCAATTTAGAACTGATGTAAGTCAACCAGGTAGTGTTAATACTGTATTTGCAATTAGAATTAAAGACGGTACTTCAACAAAATATCTACAAACTGATGGCAGTTGGGCTAATACAATAGGTTTTGTATATAATACACGATCAGGTAAAAATACAAATGAATGGCAAACAGTTAGCATAAAAAGTGATGGTTTGCCATTTAATGCAATAATGAATGTTTATTTAGCTGAGGCAACTGCATCTACAAGTGATCAAACATGGTATAAAGATTTGAGATTAACTATAACATGGTTTGTTGCTGGTCAAGGTCAAATTAATGGTCATTCGCATACAGCAAGCCAATCTAAAACTTTAAATAATGTAAATGATGTTGATATTTCTATTGATAATAGTGGTAGATCATCAATTAGTGGTACATTATTTTTAACTTCATCTACTGGATTATTTCAAGATAAATGCACTACATGGGAGTTTGGCAGTGGTTATAATACAGG
>Ga0114973_10003237_pt1 | contig 11580 bp, 10 predicted proteins | sample M_140807_MF_Meta_FD_87025 | JGI IMG/M metagenome (GOLD analysis project Ga0114973, IMG submission 87025) | Freshwater microbial communities from Lake Montjoie, Canada to study carbon cycling - M_140807_MF_MetaG | ecosystem: Environmental > Aquatic > Freshwater > Lake | place: Lake Montjoie... | reverse complement strand
TGCAACAAGCGCAGATTTTATTGCGATGGACATCCGCCAAGCGATGTTTCATTTGGGCACGATTACAGGAGATATTTCAACCGATGATTTACTGGCTAATATCTTTAGCAAGTTTTGTATCGGGAAGTGAATTCACAAACAAATGAAGTTAGTTTTCCCATAGTAGGCTTTCTTCAACTTGGTTTTATTAGCCATTTATTCTATATTTGGGTTAAAGGCAAGTAAAATGCTAATAATTAGCAGTTAATTAGAAAAAAACCATTTATACAAGAAATGAACCCAGAGGAAAATTACATTGAAATAAATCGTCAATCATGGAACAATAGAACCGAGACACATTTAAAGTCAGAATTTTACGACCTTGATGGATTTATGAATGGAAATTCATCGCTTAATGATATTGAATTAAGCTTACTTGGCGACATAAAGGGAAAGTCTATTTTACATTTGCAATGTCATTTCGGACAAGACACTATTTCATTGAGTAGACTTGGAGCAGAGGTTACAGGTGTTGATTTTTCGGACAAAGCAATTGAAAGTGCACTACAAATTGCAAAAGAAACTCAATCCAATACAAAGTTTATTTGTTGTGACATTTACGATCTTCCTAAGCATTTAGATAAAAAATTTGATGTTGTTTTTACAAGTTATGGAACTATTGGTTGGTTACCGGACTTAAGCAAGTGGGCAAAAATTGTAGCTGATTTTCTCAAGCCAAATGGGCAGTTTGTATTCGTGGAGTTTCATCCTGTTGTGTGGATGTTTGATGATAATTTTGATAAAATTGCTTACAGATATTTTAATTCTGGAGCAATATTAGAGACAGAAGTCGGTACTTACGCAGACAAAAATGCAGCCATAAAACAATCTTATGTAATGTGGAATCACAGTGTAAGTGAAGTTCTCTCTAACTTGATTAAACATGGACTAGAAATAAAATCGTTTGATGAGTTTGACTACTCGCCTTATAATTGTTTCAATAATACAATTGAATTTGAACCAAAAAGATTTAGAATTGAACACTTAGGCGACAAAATTCCAATGGTTTATTCAATAAGCGCAATAAAAAAAAGCTAGATAGCTCATAATTATGAATTTAATTTTAACTTAAATGCACGAAATTTGTAGCTGGTTTTAATTCCTATATTTATGAACGAAATTCCTTGGATTTTTCACAGACAGAAGTTAGGTGCAAGGATATTAAACTAAGAAATCATGTTAAAATTTAAATTTATATTTCAATTAGCAATTTTAATGCTAATACCTTTAATGACAATCGGTCAAAATATAAATATTCAAGTTTTCAATAAAACCGGTTACGATCTAGATTCAGTATCGTTTGACCATTTTTATTTGGGAAAGATAAGTAAGGATTCTACTGTTTTTATTTCTGGTATTAGTGAAATTACTATGCAAGGAGATGTTCCGCTATACCGACCATTTGGAATTATTAAAGAAAAAAAAAGACCGTTCAATTTAACAAAATGTGGTACAAAATCAAAGAAAAAGAAAGCGGGTAGCTTTGCGTTCGATTTATTTATATACGAGACAGGAAATGAATACCGGCTCTATTGGAAGAAGCATGAATAATATGATAACTGAATTACGAAACCCAGATGAGATGCAATAAATAGCTAAAATCTTAATAAATTTTTTTACAATATAAATAAACCTTTTTACTGTCAGAGTTTACAATTTTTAGTATGCGTTTTTTTTGTAAAATACTGTAAATCAATATAAATAATACGAATACGAATACGAATACGAATACTAATACTAAAAATAAACCTATATTTGTATATAACTAACTTAAAAAAAACTACAACTCATGAAACAAAACTTACTTAAATCAATGTTCTTGGGACTAAGCTTCTTATTCTTAGCTCAATTTTCCTTTGCGCAATTAACGATCACTCCAGCTAGTGGACCAAACGTGTGCGATGGAACAGCAGCAATCTCCAATACTTCCGGTGTTATTCAGTCTTCCATTACGTGGTATGGGAACGGAGCGATTATCGCCTCGAATACCTATCAAATTGGTAATTTATGTCCGGGTAATTACGGTGTTTATTACAGTCAAAGTAATCTAGGTGATACCATGAATGCAACTTTCATCATTTTAGGTGGTGGACCAAATCCATGCGCTAATTTCAATGTGACCTTGAATACAACGCCTTGTTCTGCCGGTTCAAATGATGGTTCTATTTTATCATATGTTACCGGTGGCACTCCTCCTTACTCATTTACGTGGAATCAAGGTTCGATAACTCAGGATCTTTATAATCTCTGGCCTGGAGTCTTCTGTGTGAATGTGATGGATGCGACTGGTTGTCAAATGAATGTTTGTGATTCCATGAGCATCACAGGAGCAAATACAGGCGATACCTTAGTGGTTAACAATGCTGATTGCGGTCCAACAGCTTTTGGGACTTTAGTTCAACAATTCGAAGATTGTAAATTCAACTTCAATGCATGTGCAAGCGCTTCGATGACCTCATCCAATATGATTGGAAACGATACTTTACAAACGGTTTGGACATTTATAGATACGATGAACGTGACGATGGAAACGTACACCATGTATAACTACATTCCAAACGGCATGGCAAATGGTTGTTTGAACTTGCAGTTTATCCTTTATTGTCCCATCAAAACAGGTAATGTGAATACAATCGTTGTCAACGATATAGTTGAATTAAGCAGTTTAAGTGGTTTAAACGATCTTGTAAAAAATCCTTTTACGGTGTTGAATCCAATGGGCAATGAATTGAACATTCAATTTGATGAAGTGACATCCGGAACGATGAAGTTATTTAACATAAATGGACAAGTAGTGAAATCGCAAACGTTGACTTTTGTTCAACAAGCATCTATTGCTACAACGAATTTATCGGTAGGAACATATTTCTTACAATTGGAAATCGGTTCAAGAGTTTACACACAGAAAGTAATCAAATAGGATTTAATCCAACTGATTTGAAAAGCTCTGACGATACTTTCAGGGCTTTTTTTATGCGATATCGATTACCGCTAATAACTAATTGTGATTTGCGCTTTTCGCAATTAGGAAACTAAGTGATGAGCTATAAACTATCGGATTTCTTTCTCATACATTCCTACTCTTAAAGCACTACCTTTACAAGAAATATAACAAGCATGTCAGAAGAATTAAAAGAATGTCTATCATGTGAGTCACCATATGGATATGCAATTGGAGAAAATCAATTTACATGTCCTGAATGTTCATTTCAGTGGACGATTGAAGAAAAGCCCGATACTTCTGATGAGTTAGTTGTTCTTGATTGCAACGGTGCCGTTTTACAAAATGGCGACTCTGTGGTTGTGATAAAAGACTTACCTGTGAAAGGAATGCCAAAACCAGTGAAAGCTGGCACGAAAGTGAAAAATATCCGTTTGACTTTTGGCGATCATAACATTGATTGTAAAATAGATGGATTTGGAGCAATGGGATTAAAATCGGAATACGTTAAAAAGGCTTAGTTCAAAATACCCCTGAAAATTGTTTAATCCAATTAACAAGGAAACAAAAAACAAACCTATATTTGAATTATCCCTGCGGGCATCACCATTTTTATTAATTTCAACTAATAATGACAAAATATTTCTTCATTTTTTTGATCCTTTTTTCTTTACAAAATGTCTTCAGCCAAAATACATTTAAAACAATTATAAAAGACAGTAGTACAAACGAAACATTGTTTGGTGCAAGAGCTAGTATAAAAGGCACGAACAACGGTGCTCTTGCCAACGCAGACGGCGAAATAATCCTCTCTAAAATTCTTAATGGCAAACAAATTATCCGATTTTCTTATGTAGGTTATAAAACGGTAGAACAAGAATTTGATTTTCCTTTAAGGCAACAAATAGAAGTTGTTTTTTTATCTTCAAATACCGAAAATCTTTTGGACGAAGTCATCGTTCAAGGTACACGAAGCAACAGAAGTATTGCAAAAATCCCTACACGTGTGGAAGTTTTGACCGAAGAAATAGACGAAGCGGCTACCATGGATCCGAGTAAAATTTCTCATTTATTAACGCACAGTACAGGTATTCAAGTACAACAAACATCCGCAACAAGCAATACGGCTAATGTGCGTATTCAAGGTCTTGATGGACGTTATACTCAAATTCTAAAAGATGGATTTCCGTTGTATGGTGGTTTTTCGGGAAGTTTAAGTATTATGCAAATTCCTCCTTTGGATTTACGCCAAATCGAATATATAAAAGGGTCTGCTTCTACGCTTTATGGTGGTGGTGCAATTTCGGGTTTAATCAATATTATTTCCAAAGAACCTACTAGCGAAGAAACGATTTTGCATTTAAACGCCTCGCACATTGGGGCCTTTGATGTGAATATGTTTACCAGTAAAAAATACGAAAAAATTGGCTTTACCCTTTTGGCTCAACGGAATTCACACAAGGCTTTTGATGCCGATAAAGATGGATTTACAGATATGCCCGAATTGGAAAAATTTAATTTCAATCCAAAATTGGTATTTTATGTAAGTGATAAAACCAATTTGAGTATTGGCGGAACGTTTACTACCGAAAAAAGACAAGGTGGCGACATTAAATTATTAAACAACGAAGCCCTCGCTTCGACTCATTATTACAAAGAAAAAAACGAAGTAAGTAGAATTACTACACAAACTAAATTGAGCCATAAAATTACTGAAAATCAGACTTTTGAATTTAGAAATTCCTTTAATCTTTTTGATAGAAGTTTATTGATTACGCCAACATTTTTAGACGGAGAATATAAATTTGAGGGAAAACAATTTTCCTCTTTTTCTGAATTATCTTATTCATTTAAAAAGAAAAAAAATGTATTGATTACAGGGATAAATTTTTATTCCGATGATTTTACAGAAACGCCTTTACAAAGCATAAATTTAAGAAATGAAGTCCGCAAAACCATGGGTGCATTTGCCAATTATACCTTTGATTTGGGCGAAAAAGTAGCTATTGAAAGTGGTTTTCGAGGCGATTATGTATTGAATGACAAGTTTTATTTATTGCCAAGAGTAGCTGCTTTATTCAAATGGACGAATCGTTTAAGTACAAGAATTGGAGGAGGTTTGGGCTATCGAAATGCCAGTATTTTTAACCAAGAATCCGAATTATTGGGCTATAAAAATGTATTAGCCATCAACAGAAATAACACAAAGGCCGAACAATCTTATGGTGGAAATGCAGATATTGGCTATAAATTTCCTATAAATGAAAAAATGTTTATCAACTTTAATCAAATGTTTTTCTATACTTATTTGAATAGTCCTCTGGTATTGCAAAATAACGGCACAAATTATGAATTTGTAAATGCTAAGGGCTACACCAAAAGCATGGGTACAGAAACCTTTTTCAAGTTTGGATTTTATGATTTTGTGTTGTTTGTGGGTTATACTTACACCGATGCTACCAATCATTTCAGCGGAAACAAATCGAATGTAAGCCTCACTCCAAAACATAGTTTGAAAGGCGATTTATTGTATGCTTTACCAGGAAAATGGCGAATTGGGGTAGATTATGAATTGAAAAGTGGCCAAACCTTGAGCAACGGAAATCAAACGCCTTCCTTTTGGACGTATGGTGCAGTTGTAGAATATTATTACAAAAAATTTACCTTTTTTGGAAATATAGAAAATGTATTTGATTATCGTCAAACTCGACAAGAAAGTCTAATTTCAGGTCCAAATAATACGCCTCAATTTACTGAAGTTTGGGCACCATTAGATGGTTTTGTATTCAATTTTGGACTTAAAATAAAATTGTAGATTTACAATAGAAAAGGGCAGTAGACATCATTTTTTTGGCAAAATTGTCGGTTCAGTGGTTCGGATGAAAGTTTTATCTTATATTTATTTTGCAGTTTCAAATGAGAATTAGTTTCTGTATCACTTCGGCACTATACTCACAAAATTTGCTTGTATTTGGTCTTTTTTAGTTGTTTTCATCACTTCTAACCACAAACTAAATCCATAAAAACGTAATTCATCTTTTATCGGATAATTATTTGTTAAATTCACCAGATAAAAGCAATAACAAATTAAATTTTTATTCAAAAACAATTTATCATCAGATGTCTACAAACTTAAAGCTAGCAATAACGAATATAGGTGATTTATTAATCAAAAATATTATAAGCCAGGATGAAAACGGAAGGACAATTGATAAGATTGAACTAAAGATCCCAAATTATCAACGTCCATACAAATGGTCTCCAAAAAATGTTATTCAATTACTTGATGACATCATTGCTGCCAGAACCTTGAATAAAGAATGTTACCGAGTAGGCACACTAATTCTTCATGAAGACAAAGAAAAGAGTTATAATATTGTGGATGGTCAACAACGTACAATTACTTTTTCATTGTTGCTAAAAGCGCTTGGAGAAAAAGATCAAATAGACTTTTTAGACGAACAGCTTTCATCAAATCCTTATACCCTTTTTAATATACCAAATAACTATCGGACCTTGCAAAGACGGTTAAATAATTTTGAGGTCAATGAAAAGACAGAACTTATTGCATATATTAAAAATAATTGTGAACTCATTGTTGTTATTACAAGCGATATTTCTGAAGCGTTTCAGTTCTTTGATTCGCAAAATGCAAGAGGAAAAAAACTATATCCCCATGATTTACTAAAAGCATACCATCTGCGTGAAATGGATTCTTTAAATCCAAAAGAGACAGAGAGTGTAGTAAAAATGTGGGAAGAATTGCCTCAAAAAAAACTATCAGAAATGTTTAGTAATTACCTCTTTCGACTTAAAGAATGGTCTCAAGGTAATTGGGCTGGAGACCTTAATGAATCGAATATAAGTAAATTTAAAGGCATTAGAAAGCAAGATAATTTCCCTTATGCTCAATTTTACAAAGGCGCTTATTCGTATGCTGATTCAGTAAATCATTCTCCATTACCATTTGTAACAGGCACAAAAATTCTTAAGCCTTTTCAATTGAATACGCCAATTGTAGCTGGTAAGCCATTTTTTGATTACGCTAAACACTACTTTGAAATTCTCACAGATATTCAAAACAACGATAAATATTATGGCTATTTTATAAATGATAATAATATTGTAAAAACACTTGACCTTAGGAAGTACAAAAATGGAGTTGGAAACAGAATCACACGCTTGCTATTTGACACTACAATTTTACTTTATGTAGACAGATTTTGCCCTGAACATCCATCAAAAATAGACTTAGATTTACTAGATCAATTTGTAATTTTTGCATTTATTTGGGCCTATTCTGTTAGGGCGCAATATAAAAATCTTGGATGGCAGTCTGCTCAAAATTATATTTTGGGAAATTCAGATAAAGTAAACTCTTTCAACATTTACAAAGAAATTATAAATGCGGAGTCTCCAACCTCTCTTTTTAGCAGTCTTTCAGAAAATATATATCCCTTGTCAATAAATGATCTAAATAAAATAGTTGAACAAAAAAATATCGAGGAACATTGCGAAAAAAATATTCATCAAAACTATCTCTACTATTTCCAAAAAAATGAATTCTTACTGTCTTAAATATGAAAAATACATTGCCACTAAAAGAGGTCTCGGTTTTAGAAATTTATAATGGTGAAAAAGCCACCTACGAAGTACCTATATATCAGCGAAATTATGCATGGGAGCAAGATGAAATATCCACGTTAATTCAGGATGTTTATGATGCGTATTCTAAAGAAACTAAAACAATTTATTTTATCGGAACTTTAGTTTCTTTTCATAAAGGAGAATCAGTATATGAAGTGATTGATGGACAACAGCGTCTAACAACAATAAATTTAGTGCTTAACGCATTAGAAATCCCGATTAAAAATAAACTTACATATCGGGCGCGTCAAAAATCAAATAATTCCATCCAAAGTATTCCCGACTTCAATATTGATGAAAAGGATGAAGGAATTGTTAATGGTTTTAAATATGCTCAAGGTGCAATTAAAGAGATTATCCCAGAGGAATGTAAAGATAAATTCAAAGATTATTTTCAGAATAGTGTTCACCTGATTCACTACCAAGTACCTAAAGATATAGACTTAAATCATTATTTTGAAATAATGAATTCAAGAGGTGAGCAACTAGAGAAACATGAAATAGTAAAGGCACGACTTATCGAAAAACTTTCAGTTGAAGAAAGAGCGACTTTTAATATACTTTGGGAGAATTGCAGCGAAATGGGAGTGTATATTCAACAAAAATATCGTGAAAAAGATATTTTCGGTGAGGACCACTGCGAATTTAAGATTTCGTCCTTTGATTGTTTGCCAAGAGTAGATAATAAGTTAGGCATGAAAAAAATTAGTGATATTCTTGAACAAGAAAGTCCTATAGAAAGTCAAAATAGTGTTTCTAAGAAGGAGAACAAAATAGACACATTTCAACCAATCATAGATTTCCCAAACTTCCTACTAATCGCATTAAAACTAACTCGGATGAAAGACCCAGCATTCGAACCTAAAAGCTTTAATCTTGACGATAAAGAATTGGTTAAAGAATTCGAAAAAATCACAATAGACAGCGAATTTGTAAAAAAGTTTAGTTTCAATTTATTAAAGGCTAAATATCTATTGGATAATTATATTGTTCATCATTCAAATGAGGAAGATACACTAGAAAGTAATCCTTGGAAATTACAGAAATGGCAAATTGATGAAAAGAAAAATGAATTTTTAAAAAATCTTGACATTGATCCTAGCAGGCAACTTAAATTGGTGCAGTTACTTTCTATGTTTGAAGTATCATTTTCACCCAGGCAGCGAAAAAATTATCTTTTTTACTGTCTACTTGACCTATTTCATAATAAGGATTTAGGTCTTGAAAATTATTATAAATTTGTTTCTGGTTTAGCTGATAAATTTTTAGTTGATATTTATTTAAATAAAGATAATTTAAGCGAGATAAATACACCAAAACCCGGAAGCTTCGACGAAACTGTCCTATCGAAAGAAAAAAGATTGCCAGATACGGTGCGAATAAATTATAATATAGACTTTGCAGCAATTTATGGAGACGGAACTTCAGTTTCAAAAGGAATACCATTTTTCGTATTCAATTATCTAGACTATAAAATTTGGGAGTTGTATTGTGATAAGCTACGTGGTGAAGATTCCAATAAAGGAGACTCGGAACGACAATATTTTTTTACTAAGCTCGGCTGTAATGAATTTAAATTAGAAGTATTTAAACAATTTTATTTTTCTAGTACTCGAAGAAGTTTGGAGCATTTTTTTCCACAAGCAAACGTATCTCCTGATACTAACACCCCTAGTCAAGAACAAATTAATTGTTTTGGTAATTACGCCATGATTGGAGGTGAAGCAAATAGTTCAGGATCCAATTGGACCCCTAAATCAAAACTCAACCATTATTTGGATGCCTCCAGAAAAATAAAACTTGTAAGTGTAGCATCACTAAAATTCATGATAATGATGCAGATATGTATTGATAATGAAACCAAAGATGCAGGATTAGCCAGAGATGGAGGATTAGAATGGATTTTTGAAGATATAGAAAAACATCAAGAAAAAATGTTGGGCATTGTTGTTGACCCTTGGGTCTCGTGAAACTGCCGCAAGGATAAGGGCTTTTTTTGGGGTTTCAAAGAAAGAACTCCTCGAAAAATTAGATCTTTCTGCAAAAGAATTAGTTTGCTTTATAAAAATCATAAATTTGATTAATTTTACTAACTAAGCCTAATAGGGAAAATCATGAAAAGAATATGTTCCCAATAAGCAAATAATAAAAACATGAATATAAACTACAATATTCACACTGATGCAAATTGTAGCGACCCCAGAAAGTAAAAGACCAACACTTCAATCTTACCTAAAATTATTATGAAAATCAAAAAATTAACTTTATTAGTAACATCTTTATTCTTATTAATAAATTTAACCCCATCTTGTTCTGAACCAAAGGAAAAAATAGTAATTGATGAGGTAGTTAAAGAAAAAATATTCTTTTTTTTTAATGAATCCGACTCCATTGTTAAAACTCGATTCAATCCTCCTATCGGTTATACTCGTGTTGAGGCAACAGAAGGTTCTTTTGATTCGTATTTACAGAACTTGCCTTTAAAGGAGCACGGTTCAAAAGTTTATCATTTTGATGGGACTTTAAAGGCAAACACATCTGCTTATTGTGCGGTGGTTGATCTTCCATTTAGAGGAAATAAGAATTACCAATGTGCTGATGCGGTTATGAGATTACGAGCTGACTATTTATTTTCTCAAAAACGTTTTGATGAAATTGAGTTTCTTTATGTAAGTGGTAAAAAATTAAATTACTTATCTTACTTAGAAGGTAAAACTCCAAGCACTGATAATCTTTGGTCTTACCTGTGTGTTGTTTTTAGCTATGCAAACACTTACTCTCTTAATAAACAACTTAAGTCTAAAAGCACTAATGAATTAGAAATTGGTAATGTTTTTATAATTGGTGGTTTTCCTGGTCACGTAGTAATTGTTGTGGACAAATGTAGAAATGCAAAAGGTGAGGTTAAATTTATGTTGGCTCAAAGTTATATGCCGGCACAAGATATTCAAATTCTTGTTGGTGATCATAAAGAAAGTCCTTGGTATGATTTAAATTTTGGTGAAATATTAAATACTTCTGAGTTTCAATTTTCTAAGAATGATTTTAAATCGTTTTAAAAAAAGACAGCCCTTGTTTAATGCCATAGAACAAATTATAGGATAGCAGCACCAAGAAATTTCTAAATCCTATGAAATTAAATATTAAAGTATATTTATGTAAATTAAAAAAGATAATATGAATACTTACGAATGTAAAAAATGTGGAATGTCAGTTAATGCTAAATGTGGCAAATGTGATCTTCCTCTAGAAAATGCCCATCTAACATTGGATAATGGTGTTGTAGTTCAAATATCACAATGTCCAAGCTGCATGGGAAAGATAAAATCACCGCAATGTTGTGGTGCAGATATGAACTGCGAATTAAATTAGTAAAAGCCTCCAGAAACAAGATTTAGTTATTTGTTAAAGTCCTGTCTAAATTATTCCTAACTTTGTAGTCTAAAACACAGAAAATATGTATCCAGCAGAGATGGTATTACCAATGAAAGAAGACTTAACAAATGTGGGCTTCGAACAACTAATCGATTCTGAATCAGTAGATCAATTTTTAACACAGGAATCTAGAACATTGTTAGTTGTAGTGAACTCTGTTTGTGGCTGCGCTGCAGGAAATATGCGTCCTGGTGTAAAATTATCGTTGCAACACTCGAAAAAACCGGAGATTCTTACAACAGTTTTTGCAGGAGTAGATACAGATGCGGTAAGTCAAGCAAGAAAATATTTTTTACCTTACCATCCATCCTCTCCTTCCATAGCACTTTTTTAAGACGGAAAATTAGTTCATTTTTTAGAGCGACATCATATTGAAGGCGGGAGCGCGCAAATGATAGCAGCGAATCTTGCTGAAGCTTATGATGCTTATTGCTAATAGTTTTAAGCAGGATAAAAAGGAGCGATCATTAGGTAAACAACAACACCCGTTACAGCAACATAAAGCCAAATAGGAAACG
>Ga0114973_10003233_pt1 | contig 11590 bp, 11 predicted proteins | sample M_140807_MF_Meta_FD_87025 | JGI IMG/M metagenome (GOLD analysis project Ga0114973, IMG submission 87025) | Freshwater microbial communities from Lake Montjoie, Canada to study carbon cycling - M_140807_MF_MetaG | ecosystem: Environmental > Aquatic > Freshwater > Lake | place: Lake Montjoie... | reverse complement strand
CTGGGGTATTGCTGTTGGCGGCAGAATTCATAGTCTTGCCTTGCGGTCGTGATGCTTGGCCTTACTTTGCCATCGACTGCGGCACGTTAGGGCTTTGGGGGTTGACATCGACACTGTGTCGGCTGGGAACGACGACCAGATCCATGTCTTCCATTGCAATGGCGCCCAGGAGGGGCTCGTCGCCCATAACCAGCGCGCCCGTAAAGCTGTGTCGGTTTTTGAACCGAATCTGAACAGGGCCGCAGTAGGGGACTGTTAGTCGACGGCCGTCGGCGAAGGTGACTTCGCGTCGCTCGAGTTCTTTGAGATCCAACTGAATCGCGATGTGCTCGGGCAGGCGAAGGTGGACGGCGCCGGTGTCAACAAGACAGTCGATGTCAATTGGTTGAAGGTCGGTCCGAACCGGATTGGAAAACCGAAACGTGCTTCGGATGATGCCCATCGGGTGGTCTCCTGACGTGATCTCTGAAGTTAAAACGCTTCCAGCGCGGGCAACCGAATTCGAAACACGGTTCCGCCACCCTCGCGTGGCCCAAACGCAATTTCGCCTCCGTGCGCGCGGACCCGGGAGCGGGCCATGGCGAGGCCGAGCCCAGTTCCGTTCGCTTTGCTCGTAAAAAACGGCTCAAAAATATGGTCGGCGATGCTGACCGAGATTCCAGGCCCGTGGTCGGCCACGGCGAATTCGAGGGTACCCCCCGTGTGCTGGCTGCTGACTTCGACGCTTTGGCCTGCGGCAGAAACGTCAATTGCATTGTCGATGCAGACAACCAACGATGCAATGAGCTGATTGGCCTCGCCCAGCGTGAAGGCCGCGGGAATATCGCCCCGATAAACCAAGGCGACGGACCGTTGCTCTGCCCGTGCGGTCGCGGTTTGTAAGCTGGCCTGCAAGAGTTCGTTGGCCGACAGGGGTTTCTTTTCGAGCCGCCCCTTGCGGATGAGTTGTAGGGTGTCGCGCACCAACTGCTCGGTGGCATTCAGTCGGTCGCAGACCTTGGCGACCAGCGATGTGCGGGCTTCGGGGCTCAGGCGATCGCTGCGTAAATTACCCGCGTAGATCGTCGCGGCGGCCAGTGGGGTGCGCAATTGATGGGCTAGTTCGGCCGCCATACGGCCCATGGCGGCCAATTGTTCGTGTTTTTCGAGCTGTTCGCGGGCCGCGATGAGTTCCGTCACATCTTCCAGATAAACGGCGCGAATGGGGGCGGGGCCGCCGGCAGCGGGGGTCACCCGATCAATGACCCGGCAGATCCGATGGCCGGCCATGGTGATCTGGTCAACGGGCGTTTGGGCCGGTTGGTGGAACTTCCAGTGGTCGGGGATTCCGATCGGCTCTCCGAAGGCCTCTGGTGCCCAGGATTTCCCGCGCAGCTGGATGCCTAAGATGCTTTCAGCCTGCAGATTGTGGTCCCCGATCCGACCAGCGGCATCGATGAGCAGAAGCCCGGTGGGCATCGATTCAACAATCGCCCCCAGCTTCCCCGAGGCCGCCGCTAATTCCTGGCCGAGGTCTTCCACCCGCCTTGATAAAACATTATGGGAGGCCTGCAACTGCTCAGCGGCAACCACAAACGTTGCAAATGCATCGTGTAGAGCGGTCGCGGAGGGGATTTGTTTAGGGTCGTTCGTCGGCACTTGTTGCCAGAAGCCTCATTTATTAGCCACAATATCAGTTGGAGTCGACTGCGCGTCAGGTGGGATGAGATTATCTGGTCCTATAATCCGAACAGTCGACAAGTTGCTCCCTCTTAAGGTGCTTCGGCCCAAGCTCAACAGACGATGACGAATTCTGGTGCAGTAGTTGCCGTTGGGGCTAACGGTAACGGTGAAGTAGAAGAGGCGAACACGAAGCCGCCTCCCAAGATGATGACGCCCCCTCTGTTCGAGGGGATCATGGGTCTGCGCCCGTCATGGGACGAGGCACGTACGCGTTACGGGCTGCTTGAGACGTGGCAACGCCTCACCTTGTGGGGCATTGTCGTCGGGCTGATTGCAGCCTCGATCGCGTTGTTCATGTCGATGCCCAAATCGGGCGACGACAAAGTGTTGTTTTCAAACCTCAACGACAAAGACGGCGCGGCCATCGTGGCGTCCTTGCAGCAGATGCAAGTCCCGTACAAATACAGCGAGGGCGGTGGGGCTATTTTGGTTCCGGCCGCGATGGTGCATGACACCCGCCTAAAACTCGCGGGGCAGGGCCTGCCCAAGGGAGGATTTGTCGGTTTTGAGTTGCTCGAGAATCAAAAGCTCGGGACCAGCCAGTTCGTCGAGCAGATCAATTATCAGCGGGGTCTTGAGGGCGAATTGTCGCGTACTATCTCTGCGATTTCGGCGGTCGACAACGCTCGAGTCCATTTGGCGATTCCGAAACCAAGCGCTTTCGTTCGCGAACAACTTAAGCCCAGCGCCTCGGTGATGTTGCGGTTGCACCCCGGGCGCTTTCTTGAGGAAACTCAAATTACCGCGATCACGCACCTGGTGAGTTCGAGTGTCCCGCAAATGGCGCCGAGCCAAGTGACGATCGTGGATCAGGACGGCGGTCTGCTTGCACCCAATGCTCAGCGTCTGAGCCCGGGCGGGATGGACGCGCAGCAACTCAAGTACGTCAACGACATGGAGACGCAGTACGTCAAACGCATCATGACGATCCTTGAGCCGGTCGTCGGTCGGGATAACGTCAAGGCGCAGGTGGCAATCGATATCGATTTCAACTCGATTGAGCGGACTGAGGAGCAGTTCAAGCCCAACTCAAGTCCAAACGCGGCTTCGATTCGGAGTCAGCAGAACCTTGAAGCACAGGGGCCAGTCATCCAGCAGATGGGGATCCCAGGCGCGCTGACGAATCAACCCCCTGCACCGGGGTCTGCCCCGGTTGATCCGGCTGCGGGATCGCCAGCGGTTGCGGGCGCTCAGCCTGGCGCTCAGGGCCAGAATGCGGGTGGTGCAGGGGCGCCTGGCCGCACTGATGTCGCCGCTGCTGGTCGCAAAGAGTCGACTACCAACTACGAGGTCGATAAGGCGATCCAGTACGTCAAGGGGGCTCGGGGTGGGGTCAAGCGGGTATCGACCGCAGTGGCTGTGAACTTTAAGCAGGTGCCGGATAAAGACGGCAAGATGCAACCAGCTGCCTTTTCTGAGCAGGAAATCAAGCAGATTAATGATTTGGTTCGCGAAGCGGTCGGCTTTGTGGATACGCGGGGAGATAAAGTCTCGGTGGCTAATATTCCGTTCACTCCCGAGAAGATCATCTCGACGCCGTTTTATCGAGAACCTGGCGTTATTTCGTTCGGTACGGACTTGCTTAAATACGGTGTGATTGCCGCGGTGCTCGGGTTCTTCGTGTTCGGCATCCTCAAGCCAATGATCACGCCGGTGCCCGAGCAGTTGGTGGTTGATGGCGTGACGATGGACGAGGCCGAGGACGAACGGCTGAAGTCAGAACTCGCAGCGATGTCGCCGGAAGCACGAGCCAAGCGTCGCCTCGAACTCGAACTCGAGCGCGAGAAGCGTCGGATTCAGGATGAGGAAGAACGTCATCTGCGCGAGGAAGAAAAGCGCGCCGAAGAAGAAGCCCGTACCCGTGCCGATGCCGAGAAGCAGCAGGAATACGAAGACCTGCTCGAATATACTCGCGATTATGTGCAGCGCGAGCCACGGGTGGTCTCGACCATCTTTAAGGAATGGCTCAAAGAAGAGCAGCCTGCTGCTTAGATTCGATAGGGTGGTGACGAATGGTGTCGCGCAGTTCGTCTAGTTCGTCCGGCTCGTCTATCACGACCGAAGAGACCACGGCCGAGGAATTGGTCCGCGAGATCGCCGACGTCAAGCAAAAGGTGCATGCCGACCCAGAACTGTTGGCGCGCTGGATTCGCAAGCAATTGCATCAATCCGATGACACCGTAAAAATCCCGGGCGAAGCACCGCCGACCAGCCCTGTTCCAAACACCTTGCACTAACCGACGGATCGCCAAATGAGTGCTGTATTTCGTCGTTGGGATGTCCCGTCGTTTGATCCGCCGCGCCCCAAGCGCGCGATCGAGAAAGTCCCGCCGCCAACGATTCAGTTGCCGACCGTTGAAGAGGTTGAAGGTATTCGCGTAACGGCGAGCGAAGAAGGGTTTGCACTCGGCCGCGAAGAGGGGTTTAAACGGGGCCTTAGCGAGGGTTATCAGCAGGGGTTTGATGACGGTAGCGCCAAGGGCTACGCAGCGGCCTATGCGGAGGGCGTTGAACAGATCAAGCACCTGAGCGCAGCGCTGGTCGCGCTGGTGGAGGGCCAACGTGCGTTGGTGGACGAGATCGGGGGCGCCTTGGTCGAGCTTGCTTACCAGGTGGGCGAGCGTATGGCCGGTGGACAGCCGATGGCGCGCGAATTTTTTACGAACGCTGTCACCGAGGCGCTGGGGCGGATTCCGCGGCCAGGTGAGCAACTGTTCTTGCGGGTTCATCCGGCCGAATCGGCGCTGTGGGCTCTCTTGGCCGAGGGCGAGCAGCAGGTTTGCAAGGTGGCGCTGGTCGAGGATGAGGACATCCCTCGCGGCTCTTGTTTTGTCGAAGTCGAAGGCTTGCGTCTTGATCTCGGAGCTAACTCACGACGCGCATTGGTGCGCCAGGCCTTAGGCCTGCCGCTGGATGGCGATGATTGAGGTTGAGGAGTCGGGGGCGTCCATCAGGGCGGAGTCGGCTGACGCAGGGAACTCGCGCTGGTTGACGGACTACGCACGGGCGGGTATCGCGATGATGGCGGAACCCGCCGAATCGTCCTCCTTATCCCCCGCGCCTCTAATCTCCTCGCCGCTGACCGATCAGGTCGATCTGGACCCTCTGTCTAACTCGCGGGCCGAGTTGTCGTATGCGGGGGACTCCCTCAGGACAACCCCAATGGGCATCCGAACCGGATCGTTGCATAGGGTGACCGGGCTGATTTATGAGGTCCGGGGGCTGCCGCAGCCGATCGGATCCCTCGCGCGGGTCGAGTCATCGACCGGCCAGTTGATGGATATTGAGTCGGTGGGATTTCGGGGTGATGTCACGCTGTACATGGGGGTTGATCAGGCGCGGCCGCTTGCGCCCGGGGCTGCGGTGTACCCGCTGCGTACCCCACGCCGCAGTGCCGGCGCGCATCGATCGGTCATCGAACAGACATCGCCAGGGGTTGACGAGCGACTGCTGGGGCGGGTCGTCGATGGACTTGGACGCCCGCTCGATGGCCGGCCCCCGGTGACGAGTTCGAGTCAGGATGGCCAGCGGATCGAAATCAATCCGCTAACCCGAAAGTTGATTGGCGAGCCCCTCGAGACGGGTGTGCGAGCAGTTGATTCGTTGTTAACAATCGGTCGCGGGCAGCGCGTCGGCATTTTTGCTGGCTCCGGTGTCGGTAAATCCGTACTTCTCGGGATGCTTGCCGGGCGCGTGGCGGCCGATGTCGTTGTTGTCGGTCTGATTGGCGAGCGGGGCCGTGAGGTGCGCGAGTTTTGCGATGATATCTTGGGCCCTAAAGGCTTGCAGCGCTCAGTCGTCGTCGCGGCACCGGCAGATGCTGCTCCACTGGCCCGATTGCGGGGGGCGTTCTATGCGACCCGAGTGGCTCAGTATTTTCGGGATACGGGCCGACATACCGTATTGATTCTGGATTCGCTGTCGCGATTCGGGATGGCGCAGCGGGAAATCGCGCTCTCAACGGGCGAACCGCCAGCCACTAAAGGATATCCCCCGAGCGTGTTTGCTAAAATTCCTGAGTTGGTGGAGATGGCCGGGAACTCCTCGAATGAGCAGGGTTCGTTGACCGCGTTCTATACCGTTCTGCTCGAGGGCGACGATACCAACGACCCAGTGGCAGACACGGCGCGGGCGATTTTGGACGGCCATATTTTTCTGTCCCGCGATTTATCGGAAATGGGGCATTACCCAGCGATTGACGTTGAGCGTTCTATCTCGCGCGCGATGCCGCGCGTGGCTAGCGCCCAGCATCTGACGCGGGCAAGCGCCTTCAAACAGATGTGGTCAAAGCTTTCCCGGTCGCAGGATCTTGTTTCGATGGGAGCCTACGCGCAGGGTAGCGATCCGATTTTGGATCGGGCGCTGGCCAAGCGGGATGCGATTAACACGTTTTTGCGGCAGGGGATGACCGAATCGACGCCGTTTTCCGAGACCATTGAGCGCTTGGCGCAGTTTGGCTGATGCGCCTGCGAACGATTGAAACCTTGTTGCGCCTGGCTCGGCAGGCGGAAGACCGGGCTCGCATCGAGGCCCGTGGCAAGCGCAAGGCGCTCGATGATTCAAAAAACCTCTCGCAGGCCTTGTTGGCGTACTCGAGGGAGTACGCCAGTAACTTTGTTGCGGCGGGTTTGGGCGGTGGTGCCACGGCGCAAGAACTGCATTTACAGAACGCGTTTCGTAGAAAGCTGGATCAAACCCGTGCCGAGCAGGCAGATGTGATCGAGAAAAATCGAAGCGGTTATGAGGGTGCAGTGGAATTTGTCGGTCAAAATCGGATGCGTACGCGGATTTTTGAAGGTTTTGAAGCGCGTGAACGCGATCGAATTCGGCGCCTTGCTGAGCGGACCGAGCAGGCTACGTTGGATGATCTGGTGAACTCAAGACGGGTTGACGATTCCGCTGGCACGGACGATGCATGAGTTGGTTTATTAAATCTGAATGCCTATGACGCCCAATCTCCCCGACCTTTTGATCGCCGACCTGTTGGTTGACCCCTCGCGCAATGTGCGCGCTCGTGATCGTTCTTCCGATGGCATGGTGTTTTCGAATGCGCTTGACGAGGCGAAGGTTGCAGCGGGTGATGACAATCAATTGATCAAGGCTGGTCAACGACAAACGGGTCATCGTCAAGTCGATCGGTTTGCGGCAAGCGAGAGGTCTGATGCTCGATCAGGAACTCGAGCTAGGGCCGAAGAAAAATCTGAACATTCGCTCGATGCCAATCGGACAAGCGCTACGCATGACGTTGAGGCCAAATTCACAGAACGCCGCGAATCCATCAAGTTGGCGGAGTCTGACCTTGCCTCAGCAAAAGCGCTTCAGGAGCGCTCGGAGGCTAGCGCACTCGATCGAATTCAGGTGCAGGCTCGGGCTGACGAAATTAAGCGTGATGAAGCCAGGGCGGAACGCGCGTCTGAAGCCTCCGCCACCAAAGAAGAACCAGTGGGCAGGCAGGTGGACGACCAAGGAGATGGTTCCCACCAAGAAGCGCGTTCTGGTGGGGGGGGGGCGGATGATTTGTCTCGCTCTCAAGTTGAAGCCTTCGGGCCGCAAGTTTCCGGAGGCGACGCTGGCGCAATGCCAACCAGCGTGGAACCTGCCGCGGGGTCGGCAATTGTTGCCGGTGCAATCGCGGCGACTCTTTCGGTCGGTATGGTCTCGACGGGATCGGCTGGCACCACTGCAAACCCATCGGGGATTACTCCGGCCGTGATGGCTCCCGGCGCAGTGCAAGCTCCAGGGATCGTTGGCGTAACTGGAATTGCGGGAGTGTCGGCGACTTCGGGCACTTCGGTGACTGCGGGGGCGTCGATTTCCGGGAGCGCTGGCGGTTCGGAGCTTTCAGCTTGGGGAGCGATGTCCGCAGCGCGTGCTGGATCATCGGCTGACGGCGTTGATCGGATGGCCCGCCAACTAGGGTTGCTACGCTCTATTCAGAGTGCCAGTACGGCTGCTGATTCTTCGAAAGTCACGCAACTTATGCCTGCCCAGCAGGGCTCTCCCGCCGGCTCTGGGGGTGCGAATGCTCCCTCGGCCAGTTTGACAATGACCGACACCGGCGGCTCCGCGGCGTCTGACGATCCTGTTGAATCGGTATCAGGGGGCAGCAGGTCCGTTGAGGTGGCGGGGACCTCGGCAGCTACGATGCCAAAGGCCGCGCCATTGAGTGCTTCAGTGCCGGAAAACTCGTTGATTGATGGGACACCAGAGCCCTCCTTGACGACGAATTTCGTCTCCCAATCAGGGGTTTCATTGCCGAACAGCGGTCTCTTGTCGGCAGAGTTCGTTCCAGTTGTGCCCAGCAAGCCGGATGTAGAACCTTTGTCTGGTGGGGGTGGTTTCACTAAGGCCACTGGCGCTACCCAGTTGAAGGCAGATTTGAGTGCGTCAGGGACGCCCGACGTGGCTCAGGGTTTTGCTCAAATTGCCCAGCAGTTTGATCAGGCGAATGCCGCTGCTGATGCCAGAGTTGCCCGTGCTCAGGCGCAGAGGCAAGGTCAATTTGTTGTCCCAAATAACCCCATTGCGGTTTCGCCACTGACCGCTCAAGAGACCGGGCAGTCCGTTGACATGATTGCCGCGGGGGGGGCAGGCCTTTTATTTGACGGATCTATCGACGGCGCGCATGTGAGTGTATTAGCCGGTTTGAGCGCGAGTGGGTCTAGTAATCAATCGGGGCTTGGTTCTGACTCTGGTGGGCGATCGACTGGTGATTCCTCCGATCGGCTTGAAACAGGCGGCGGTGCCGCTGCCCGGGGCCCGCGCTTTGGTGGGGCGGTGCTTGGCGCGGCAACTTCTGCTCCGAGTTCGGTAAGTTCAGCATTTGGTGGTGCGCCGAGCGTCGCAAATGGCCCGGCGGGGACCTCTGGTCAGGAAATCATCGCATCCGCGAGCGCCGCGGCGGGGTCCTCCGGTGTGGCTTTTGCTGCGGGCGCCGTAGCGGTAGCCGCTGATGCCGCAGTCTCGAATTTGCCTGGTTCTGGGGTTGCCTCCGCAATAACACCCCAGACGATTGGTGGCTCGTTGCGGCTTGATGCGAGCGGTCCGGCGACCGTGCAGTCCCCCGTCACCGCCGACCAACTGCCCGTTGCACTGGATCAAACTGCAATTGACTTGGCGCGTCTTCGAGGCGGTATGCTGACACTTGAGTTGGCACCCGCAGATTTGGGGCGCCTGAGTTTTGAAATGCGTATTGACGATTCGGGTGCCGCATTTGTTGCAATTCGATTAGCAGATGACACGGTGCGCGCTCTGGTGGAGAATGCGGCTGGTGCATTACGTGATTCGTTGTCTCGAGAAGGCTTTAAACTCGATTCATTTACGGTTTCTTCTGGTTTCAGTTCACCTGAGCAGCGAGAAAACAGTCAGAATCAAGCCTTCGCTGAAACTTCGAATCGTCGGGTGCAGTCTTCGGGCTCGTCTGTTGGCTCCGGTGACAGCGTTCAATCTCGTGCTTCAAATACCCAAGTCCGGCCTGGTACTAGTTCCCTGAGCCTTTTTGCCTAACCATACAGAATCAGATTTCCTATGGCTGAAGAAAACAAGCCCGGTGATGTCCAAGTCTCAGCAGACGGCACAGCGCTCGCCGCGTTGCCTACTGGTGAAGACGCGGCGCCAAAGAAGAGCAAACTCCCACTCATTATTGGGTTGGTGGTTGTTGCTCTGATTATCGTCGGCGGTGGTGCCGCCGGTTGGATGTGGTGGCAGTCGAAGAAAAAGGCCAAAGAAGAGGAAGAAAACCTCATCGAGAATCGGCTCAAGGCTCAGATGGATGCGCGTAGGCAACCCTCCGCGCCAGTCTTTGTGCCATTGGATGAATTCCTGGTGAACCTTCCCTCGCGGGGCGGTGAGCATTTCCTGAGTACGACGATGGTTTTGCGTGTCGCTGACGGCAAGACCGAGAGCAAGGTGAAGGAATTTCTCCCCTTGATTCGCGATCGCGTACTCACTGTTTTGTCTTCACGGCCGATGGAACAACTGTCCACCGTGGAAGGCAAAGATCTGATGGCTCGCGAGTGTGCGTTGGTCATCAACGCAATTATCGAGCCTCAGCTCACGGCGATTTATGTGCTCCAGCAGGATGCAACGACCGCGGATTTAAGAAATCTTGAGCGGATTGGCGTGATGACGCCGGGTGGGCGGGCATACGGCGGCACCAGTGCGGGTGAGCGCGTGGGCGATGCAGCCAAAGAAGCGGCAGCGCAATTCTGGAAAGTGACTGAAATGGACCTTCCAGTTCAGGCGGTGTTGTTTAACAAGTTCGTGATGCAGTGATGACCGATTACTCGGTGGTAGAGCATGGCTGAAGAAGACCAGCCCGACAGCAACGGCGGGACGCTGGTTGAGGATGAAGCGGGGGTTCGCCCGTTTGTCTTCGATCGGATGCATCGCGTTCTGCGTCGGCGGATGCCGACGCTGGAACTGATTCATGAGCGATTCGCTCGAACGGTTAGGTTGACGCTTTTTAACCTCGTTCGGCGTTCGGTTGAGGTCAGCATCCATTTGCCGCAGGTCAAAGCCTACGGCGATTTTTTGGACGAACTGCCCAAGCAAACCAACATCAATATCGTCAACGTGAAGCCGTTGCGAGGGGTGGGTTGCTGGATTATCGACCCGCAGGTTGTCTATCTCGTGATCGACAATATGTTCGGTGGCGAGGGCCGGCTGCCTCCTAAAGCGACGACTAAGGAATACACCGCGACTGAGCTCCGTATTATTCGGCGTTTGCTTGACGGGATTTTCAACGAATACGAGAAGGCCTGGAAGCCGGTTTACGAAGTCAAGTTTGAGTTCATGCGTTCTGAGACAAGCTTCCAGTTCGCAAAGATCACTGGCCCCGAAGAGATGGTCTTGCACTGCAAGTTCACGCTCAACATCAACGGCCGTGAAGGGGATATTGACCTCTGTATTCCGTTTTGGGTGTTGGAGCCGGTCAAGACACTGCTGTTCAATAACCTGCAGAGCTTCCAGACCGAGGACGATGGCGAATGGGGTCGCAAGCTTGAGGAAGAGGTGCAAACCGCGCCGCTTACGATGGTTGCCCGCTTGGCGGAGCGACAGATGACGCTTGGCGACATTTTGTCGCTCGCGGTGGGCGAGGTCATACCGGTCGAGATCGGTGACCTCACGACGATTTATATTGATAACCTGCCCATGATCCGGGGGCGTTTCGGGATCAAGAATGGCAAGTACGCGGTTAAGACCGACGAAATGAAGAATCCGGTTGAATTTATGAAAACCCCCCTGGATGGTCGGCAAATGTCGTCCGCTGGTCCATCGGGTGGCTCGTTCGCAGATTTGGGTGGCTCACTCGGTGGGTCAAGTGACAGTGGAATGCTGGGCGCCGACCTCGGTGGCTTTAGCGACTTTGGTCCGTCGGGCCGTTGACCCCGCGCGACACGAAAACGCTTGCGCCGCTTTTATAGGCTCTAGGAGAATCCCCGAATGGCTGATAACAATACCGCGCCGGGTGGCGACGAACTGGGTGATGCGCTCGCAGCAGGGCAAACCCGCAAGATGCAATTCAGTGAGTTTGACGGTGATTCCTCTGGAGGCCCGGCAAACGCGCATGACTTGGACTTGGTCTTCGATATTCCGGTGCATGTCACGGTCGGACTCGGACGCGCGAAGATGCAGATTCGCAATCTGCTCTCGCTGACCTACGGCTCTGTGATCGAACTCGACATCATGGCCGGTGAACCCCTTGATGTGATGGTCAATAACTGCCTGATCGCTCAGGGTGAAGTCGTCATCGTAAATGACCGTTACGGTATTCGTTTGACCGATATCGTCACGCCAACAGAGCGCTTGCGCAAACTGAACCGATGATTCGTGCGCGGTCGCCGGTCGCCGCGGCCTCGCCGACGGT
>Ga0114973_10003224_pt1 | contig 11604 bp, 10 predicted proteins | sample M_140807_MF_Meta_FD_87025 | JGI IMG/M metagenome (GOLD analysis project Ga0114973, IMG submission 87025) | Freshwater microbial communities from Lake Montjoie, Canada to study carbon cycling - M_140807_MF_MetaG | ecosystem: Environmental > Aquatic > Freshwater > Lake | place: Lake Montjoie... | reverse complement strand
CTATTTAGGTAATGCAACTTGTATAGAAAAACTAATATCTGGTTTAAATTTGTTACAAAATCGCGGATATGATTCAGTTGGAATAGGGCTAATTTGCGATAACAAATTATTAACAATAAAATTTGCATCTACGCAAGTTTATAACTCTCTTAAAACTCTTAAAAATGCAGTTTTATCAATGAATTTAAATGATCAAAGTATGGGTATTGGTCATACACGGTGGGCAACACACGGTGGTAAAACAGATATTAATGCTCATCCTCATCATGATAATAAAAATCGCATTTCACTTGTTCATAATGGTATTATTGAAAATTTTCAAGAATTAAAAAAAGAACTTGTTAAAGATGGTTATTTTTTCAACTCTCAAACTGATACAGAGGTTATAGCAGTTTTAATTGGAAAATATTTAGATATGGGTGATACTATGGAAAATGCAATACAAAATACAGTTTCTAAATTATCAGGTACGTGGGCATTAGTTATAATTAATTGTAATTTTCCAGATAAATTATGGATCACACGAAATGGATCACCACTTCTTCTTGGAATTGATGATCAATTTGTTATGATAGTATCTGAACAAATTGCATTTAGCAATTACATACAAAAATATATTTCAATTGAGAATCACGATATTATTGAAATAACAAAAACTAATGATACAATCTTATATAATAAAAGTTTACATACTTATTATGTAAAGGAGAAGCTGGATATTTTAATTGAATCAAGCCCTACTGGTTATGATCATTGGATGTTAAAAGAAATTTTTGAGCAGCCTGATGCAATTAATCGTGCTCTTAATAATGGTGGTCGAATTGAAACAAATATAACTGTAAAACTTGGAGGATTAGAACAAAACAAAGAACGTCTTATGGAATTAGACCATATTATTCTATTAGGTTGCGGTACATCTTTTCATGCAGGTTTGTGGTCTATGGAAATATTTAAAAAACTTGATATCTTCGATACAGTTTCTATTTTTGATGGAGCAGATTTTTATGAGCATGATATTCCAAAAAAAGGTAAAACAGGGCTCATTTTATTATCACAGTCCGGTGAAACAAAAGATTTGCATAGATGCCTACAAATTGCAAATGATTATAGCTTAATAACTATTGGTGTAGTAAATGTTCAAGATTCATTAATATCAAGAGATAGCAATTGTGGTGCATATTTAAACGCCGGACGTGAGGTAGCAGTAGCATCTACAAAGTCTTTTACAAATCAATGTATTGTTTTAACTTTGATAGCAATTTGGTTTTCACAAAATCGTGGTACATCTATGATAATGCGTCAAAAAATTATTATGGATATTCGTAAATTATCATTCAATATACAGTCAATTTTAAATAATATACAATTATTAGATCCATTGATAGATATTTTATTAGAAAAACAAAATATTTTTTTATTAGGTAAAGGTCAAGATGAAGCGATTGCATATGAAGGTTCTCTTAAATTAAAAGAAATTGCATATATAAATGCCGAAGGTTACTCGGCGTCAGCTTTAAAACACGGTCCTTTTGCAATGATTACTACAGGCTTTCCAATTTTTCTTTTTGATGTTAATATAAAACATCGTGAAAAAATATATAATACTTATCAAGAAATATTAGCACGCGGAGCTTTTATAATAACAATAACTGATAATCCTTTAAAAAATTTTGATGGATATGTTCTTCCAATTGAAACAAATACAACTTTTGGTGGTGTGTTGGCAAATATTTATTTACAATTAATTAGCTATTTAATTTGTATTAAAAAAGGTAATAATCCTGACTTTCCAAGAAATTTAGCAAAAGTTGTTACAGTTGAATAGTTTTTAAGATATCCGTAAGAATTTGTAGCTGTTCCTTAGTATTCACTCCCATAATTTCATAATTCAGATAAGTTGGTACATCATATGATTCAATTGATATATTTTCATGTTCTTTAATAATCATTATAATATCTGTTAAATAATATTCTTTTTGTGAATTATTATTTGTAATATATGGTAAATATTTAATTAAATATTTGGCTTGAAAAGAGTAAATACCACAGTTAATAGTTTTAATTAATCGTTGTTCATCATTACAATCTTTTTCTTCTATAATATTTTGAATTTGATCATTTTTTTTTATTATGCGTCCATATCCAAAAGGATTTTCTAATTGGGTTGTTACAATTTTGACTGAATCAACATCCAATAATTGTTTCATAGTATTAACTGTTAATAAGGGCACATCTGCTGATAAAATTAATACATTTGAAAACACGTGTAATTTTAAATTATCAATACAACATAAAATAGCATGTCCTGTACCTAAAGGTTCAGATTGAATAATAAAATTGATGTAATCTAAATTAATAAAATTTTTTAAGGTGCTTTTAATCAATTCGAAATAATGACCAACAACTAGTAATATTTTAATTGGATTTAATTTTAATGCTTCTTTTATTATCTTGACTAACATTGGTTCATTTCCAATATTGTGTAATACCTTAGGTATAGAACTACCCATACGTTTTCCCATACCACCTGCCATAATAACAACAACTGGATTGCTATTCATTTATTTATATATATAAATAAATAATTTATATAACATTTTTTAATCATATAAATATTAAAATAACTATTGTGAAAACAACTAATAATAAATATTAATTTTTTCTTATGTTTAGGTGAATTACAGTTGTACATACTATTCAAACTGTATATTGACGTATTTAGAAGAATATAATTATAAATGCTGTTACTAAAAATTAGAGCGCATAATTTATAATTAAAAATATATATTTATAAATAATGCAATATATTCCAAACGAGTTATTAGATATAATATTAGAATATGACGGAAGAATAAAATATAAAAACGGTAGATATGTAAATATCATACATAAAAATGATGAAAGGTATAATATTATTAAACCACATATAAATAAGAAAATTAAAATAATAAAAAGAATTCAAATACACGATTCTGGTTTTTATTTTGAATTTGGATTTGATGCATGGCTTAATGTAGGACTGTGTTATGATTATAATTTTAGTTATGTAAATAAATTTGAAATATGTTATTATGATACAAGAAACAACGGTTGGATACAAATTAGAACATATTTATAAACTTGGACATTTTAAATTAAAAATAAGGCAATCACTAATCAACTAATTCTTCATGTTTTTAATTTTCATTAGGTGATTTCATTAAAGTTGATAATAATAATAATAATGTTCCAAAAATAATTAAAAAAAGTGAAAATGCAAATTGTCTTTTATCACTAGAAAAAATATATGGTAATGGATTTTCTTTTTCTTCAACTAAATTTAGTATCTGAAAAAATAAATCACGAATATTTAAAATAATTTTTTCAACTGGTTCTTTATGAGGTATGTTTATTATTTCAACATCATTATCTAAATTTTTTTCTGCTAATATAAGATTACTTTTTTTTTTGTCATTAGCTTCAAAATTTTTATTAAAATTTGTTGGATCAAATTTTGGATTTTGATTTGTTTTTGCTACACTTGTCATATTAACTATAATAAGATTTAAAAATTTTGAAAATAATATTATTTAATATATAATATTAAATAATGCTATATTTAACGTGTCCAACATGTGGTTATTTTCTCGGTCAAAAAACAGTTGAATGGGAAACAAAAAGTGAAGAAATATGTAATAATCATAAACTTAGTTATGAAGAAAAAGAAAAGAAAAAACAAGAACTTCTTCTTTCATTAAAGTTACCCAGATATTGCTGTAGAATGCGAATGATGTCTTACAAAGATTTAGTGCAAGATATTTTACCTATACCTAAAGAAGCAAAATAAAAAAATTGATTTATAATTTATTACATCACATTAATTTATTATGTCATTAATTATATCAATAGATGGAAATATTGGATGTGGTAAATCTACATTTTTAAAAGAACTTAAAAATGAAGTTAAAAAACTAAGATTGAAAAATATTATTTTCTTACAGGAACCTCTTGATCAATGGTCTCAAATTAATGTTAATGGTGTTACTATTTTAGAAAAATTCTATGAAAATCCAGATAAATATGCTTTCAGTTTTCAAATGATGGCATATATTTCTAGATTATCATTATTTAAAAAAGCAATTAAAGAAAATCCAGATACAATTATAGTTACAGAAAGATCATTATATACTGATAAAAATATTTTTGCAAAAATGTTATATGATGATAATAAAATTGATTCATATTCTTATCAAATTTATAATATGTGGTTCGAAGAATTTATTAGAGATTTACCTGAACATAAATATTTATATTTGGAATCTAGTCCAACTGTAATATCTAATAGAATAAAAAAAAGAAATAGAACTGGAGAAGAAAAAATAAGTATTGATTATTTAATTAGTTGTCATGAATATCATCAAGAAATGTTTTATAATGAGAAAAATTTGATTGCTAGAATTAACATGGATAAATACGAGTTTGGATCAGAACGTTATAACAATTTGGTTTTTAAAACAGTTAAAATAATTTCAAATTATAATATGAATAGATATAATGAAGAAATGATAATTGCCTATTTGTCAGGTATTTCTTCATTGCTAATTGTTGGAGTTACCTTTTACATCCTAAATATTATAATTTTTTATTTAATAAAATAATTAATTTTTATACAAATTTTACATATTATCATTGTAGACTGATGACCAAACTTTATTTTTCATAATATGATTTACACCTTCAGATTTTAAAACATCCCACCCATTTAAATTTGTCATATTAAAATCACCCACAATAAGATTATTAGAGTTGCCTCTAACAAATTGATTCAATGAAATAGTTTGAAATAAACTTTTGATCGTAGCTTCATTATATACCTTAGATTCTAATAGATCATTTAACTCATCGGCTTGCTCTACTTTATGGGCTTCTTTTATATATAATTCTGGTCCAAATATTTCTTGATCCCCATTGCAAAATTTTTCTATTCTTTTATTTGGACATACAGGATTTTCGCATCCTTCGTGTAAATGTCTTTTACACTTTTGAAGGTGTACATTAAGAATTCCTAATTCTTTGCAATAAGCAGCTCTGGCTGACCTGCATAATGATCTAGTTCCATCAGGTGCTGTACATACTGTATCTGTTATGTATACTGGATATATATCTCCAATTACAGAATTTTTGTTGAAAAAAGCAAATCCACCTAATTTATCATTTTCATTAGCTGATCTGATAAACGTATTTCCATCTACGCAACTTGCGATATTTTGGAAACAAAATTCACTAGTTCCTGGACCATATTTTTTCTCAAAATAAATTTTTAAATCCTTATAAACATAACCTGGACACTCTTGAAGAGCTATTTTAAAATCTAATTTAGGAAACTTATTTATTATATTGTTTAATTCCTTAATTATTATTCTCGCTCTGATTTTATTAAACAATGGAATGTTATTATCCCCGCTCATTGAACCATTATTCATTACATTCCAGGATATTATCAAAATTTTATCTACAACACAACTTATAGGATTATGATCACTTAATTTATTAGTATTTTTATGTAGGAAAGATTCAAAAGCGTTTCTATCTAAAATTAGTTTTGCCATTTCTATTTTCAAAGCCTTAGGTATAAAACCATAAATTGTAAATGGAAGCTCATAATTTTGATAAAAACAAAAAAAATTTGGTTTTATATCATAATTTAAAACATTAGGATCTGGTTCTGAACCATAATTTAAAACATTAGAATCTGGTTCTGAACCATAATTTATAACATTAGAATCTAGTTTTGAACTAGAACTTGAATTGGTACTCATGTAGTTGATGATAGTACTCGTACTATTACTTCCACCACTTGCTTCTAATCTTGGGTTTTCAACTTCTACAAAATTACTAATATTTCCTAACAAAATACTGACATACATGACATTTTCATCTCTCAATTTTTTAATACTATTAGAACCCATTAATTTTGTGCTCGATATGTTTGAACTTTTTACGGCTCTTTTTAAACTTTTTACGGCTCCATTTGAACTTACGGATGCGCCTAAACTTGCGGCTTTACTGTTTCTAATATTTATCCCTTTTGAATTTGTATTTTTACCCATTTCTTAAGATTTATCTACTAATTTACACGATTATTTGCTTGATCAATTAATTGATTATCTATAATATTACTTAATACCTTATCTAGTATATTGGTTGTTGTATCTTTTAGTCTAGTATATTAAAAATCTTTTGGATATAGAATTTGAAAGTATTAAATTTTCAATTTTTTTTAAGTATAATAATAGTTTAATAGTAATCAATTATTGTTAAAATAAAATTACTATATATGTATATACAAGTCATAAAATAATATCTAACAACATACAAAAATACACTAATTACAAAAATACACTAATTACAAAAATACATTCACTCATTCATTAACATCGTTAACATCGTCGGCACCATTAACATCATCGACATCGTTGAGATTAGGAAACCAGACTTGCCCTTGAGAAATAAGTACATTAATAAGTTCATCATTAAATGGTTCTCCAGGAATAGAGTTCCAAGAATGAAAGATCTTAGTGACATCCTCCTGATGATTCCAAGATACATGAATACCATCCTTAGTAAAATCCATGATAGCAGGAAAATTAGGAGGCACCTTAAATACCGATTCACTTGGAGCGTGCAGGGTTAGAGCAGGAATCCAATGAAATAAAGCAGTTGCTGCCAGAGTAAGAAGAATTCCATCAATTACTTCCTTAAAACCTGCATCTGGTGCTTCCTTAGAACGGTCCCAAGTTAAACTACGCTCAGAATAGTTAAAAGCGTCAAACCAATTGACGTCAGTAGCCTCCAGGATCATAACTTCAATGGTGCTAGGCTTCTTGCCATTCCCGACCTCACCATAATTAAGACGATTGCCTGACCGATCAAAAGGAACCGTAATTAATACAGTAGTTGATGAATCAAGCTCAAGCTCAAATCCCAATGTGCCATGGTAAGGCGAAAACTTAATCCTTTCACCTTGCGCACGAATACGAGGTGACATAAGGACTGCAACCAATAAAGCTGCAGCCTGAGCCTCACATAGAACAACCTGAAAATCCAACGTGGTCTCAGTCCATTCAGTACGTGGCATGATTACTAGGTAAAGTTAATAACTTAGTACTTGATAAAAAACTTGATACTTGATAACTCGATAGATAACTCGATAGATAACTTGATTGATAACTTGATTGATAACCTGATTGATAACTCAATAGATTACTTAAGAAGATAATAGTTAAAAATTTATAAATATCTTGTAATATTTATTTTTCAATTTTTTTAAATTAATAATAGTTACACAAAATTCATTTAATATTCAGATACTTTTCAGCATTTCTAATCTTTATTTAGATACTCAGTTGATGTTTTAATTAAAATAACACATAACATATTAACCATAAAATAATTATTTACTACACACATAAATCACATAAATCACATAAAACAATACAAATACACTAAATACACTAGTTACAAAAATACACTCAACAAGATTACACGTCAGGTTGCTCAACGTCAGATTACTCATCAGGCTGCCCAACAACAGGCTGCTCAACAACAGGCTGCATAACAACAGGCTGCTCAACGTCAGATTGCTCAACAATAGGTTGCTCATCATCAGGATACTCATCATCAGGATACTCATCATCAACATCAGGATAAGCTGATAAATCCCCATCAAGAAAAGCAGCTACCTTAATAAGCTGATCGATGGCTTCCTTAAAACCTCCATAAGGTGCTTCAGGGCTTGGATCATAATCATGAGTACACTGACCCCGATCATAACCAGCAGCATCATAAGCTCCATTACTTACTCCTGATGGACTGCTTATCCGTAGATAGCTTTCACATCGTCCCTTAACGGTCCAATAAGGAAACATAAAACGTAGAGTAGCCTCAGCATTGAGCTTCTTGATAGTGATAATGCAACCATCTTCATCAGATAGTGATACACCATCTAACTTACCTGAACCTAGAAACTGCTCAATAGTAGACTTCAATCCACTAAGGAAACCCCTTGATCTCATCAACTCTTCTTCAGCACGCTTGAAAAGGTCAGACATGATTGGTAGCAAAAAACTCAGTCACAAAACAACACAAAAAAAATCACTTAAATGCAAAATGAAAAAAACTCGATAATTACAAATTAATTAATTAGCAAGTTCATAGTTAAAAATTTATAAATATCTTATAATATTTATTTTTCAATTTTTTTTAATTAATAATAGTTACACAAAATTCATTTAATATTTAGATACTTTTCAGTATTTCTAATCTTTATTTAGATACTCAGTTGATGTTTTAATTAAAATAACACATAACATATTAACCATAAAATAATTATTTACTACACACATAAATCACATAAATCACATAAAATAATACAAATACACTAGTTACAAAAATACACTCAAGAAGATGATAGTAATAATCATTGGACTACTACTCTTGACTCACTACCCCTAATGAACTCACAAAAGCCGTCTTCATAGCCGTAGTCTTCATACAACTCAAACCTCAGTGGCTGTCCATACCATTCGAGATTAACTAACCAATTCCATAAGTCGTCGTAAGTAAACAATACTTCAAACAAACAATTCCGATCAATAAGGGTCGCTTTACCAACACCATTGACGGTCTTTAGTTCAAGACCAAAAGAGTTGCCACCATCCAAATAAGACTCATCCTCAGGACGAGTCTCGAAAACATGGACAGTAATAGTACGATCATCAACGCCATGAGTACATTCATTAACTGGAAAATCATAAGCCATACCCATAATTAAGCCTAAACTCAGTCACAAAACAACACAAAAACAAATCACTTAAATGCAAAATGAAAAAAACTCGATAATTACAAATTAATTAATTAGCAAGTTCATAGTTAAAAATTATTAGATATCTTATAATTTTTATTTTTCAATTTTTTTATGAATTTGTTAATTAAAGATTTTCTATCCTGAGATATTGTAGCGATGTATTAGAAATAACATCTACTAACATTTTTAATAAAAATTGTAGCAATGTATTAGAAATTACATCTACTAACATTTTTAATAAAAATTGTAGCGATGTATTAGAAATAAATAGCCAGATATATTTATATAAAAAATCAAAGATCTTCTTATAAAAAATTGTAGCGATGCGTTAGAAATTCTTAATTTCTAATTGCATCTACTAATATTTTTATTATCTTTCTTGAAAGAAAGATAATAAAAATTGAATATCTATTTATAGAATTCTTAACATAATATATTAATGACTACAAATTATATTACAGAAGGCTTAAAAGTAATTAATACGTTAGGTGAAGAAGAAATTATTCAGATACCATATAATCTGAATAATGTCTTAGTTAATGAAGAAGATATAATTAAATTATTATCAAGGTATAATTTAAATTTAGAAAAAATTAATGATATTGAAAAATTTAGAGAAGCATTTACTCATAAATCTTATTGTAAAAAAATTATTTATCCAGACCATGTTTTAGAGGATTCAAAAAAGGAACTTGGTGATCCACCGGATTTATTAGAACTTAGAGAAAATTCTTATGAAAGAATGGAATATTTTGGGGATCGAGTATTGAAACTTATTGTTTCTATGTATCTATTTTACAGATATCCAAATGAAAATGAAGGATTTATGACACGATTACAAACTAAAATTGAAGATAAAACAAATCTTGCAATCATGTCAAAGGAAATAGGACTTGGTAAATTTTTTATTATTTCTAAACATATTGAAAGTATGAATGGTCGTAATTCTGAACGTATGCATGAAGATGTTTTTGAAGCTTTTATCGGTGCATTATTTTTATCTAATGGATTTGAACCATGTTGTTTATTAATTGTAAATTTATTAGAAACTATGATTGATTATGGTGAAAAACTTTATTGCGATAATAACTACAAAGATATTTTACTAAGACACCATCACATAAAAGAGTGGACTCATCCAAAATATGATATAATTTATCACGAAGGACCTGCACATAAAAGAAAATATATTGTAGGCGTTCAAAAACCAACTGCAACAGATGATGATATAAGAAGAAATAAATACATTGGTTATGGAATAGGAAATTCGCATAAAGAGGGAGCTCAACAATCAGCAAAAATGGCCTTAATTATTTATGGAGTATTAAAAGAAGATCAATATTCACAATCGGATATTTATTATCCATCATGGGATAAAATTGAAAGTAATTGTATTGATATTTTATCAAATCATGAACCAGAAAATAAAGATAATACCCTTCATGAAACAGAAAATGAAGATAATATATCTGTATGTTCTGATAAATCAGTATAATTGTTGCGGTAAACGCATAATATAAATAATTAATTTATTATTAATATAATTAATGGAAAATATACAAGAAAATTTTTTTTCAAAGAATAATATTGAAATATTAAATAAAAAATTATTAGAACAATTAAATGCAATTAATGCAAATAGAAATGATAAACAATATATAGTTAATACATTATTAAAAAATATGAAAACAACATGGATTAAAATAGATTCAACTAAAATTAATCGTAATAATTTTCAGTCAATATTTACACAATTTAATAATCTTTCATTAAAAAACACTTATTTAGAATTAAATGAATTAATTAATAAAAAAAAAACTCAAGATCCTAGTATTTTAAAATTTGAAAGGGATTTTAAATCAAACCCTAATAATGGTGTTACATTTATGGAAAGGTCGCAGTCAGTAATGGATGATAATAATTCATTATTAAGAAATAATTCTGTATTAGGCCCGAATGAAAATTATATACTTAAAAATCAACAAGTACAAAAAACAGCAAATAATTTTGATTCTGGACTTGATAATTTATTTAGACCATTAATTAATGACCCACCTAATGAACCTTCATTTAATAGTTATCAAACAAAAAAACATAGTGCTGATGATTTTCAGTCTAGATTATCAGAAATACAAAGTTCCAGAAATCAAGAAGTACCTTCAGTTAATAAAGGTGAAAGGGAAATTCCAGATTTTTTAAAAAGTAAGAATACTAATGTTAGACAAGATGAACAAACACAAAATATTTCTACTAATAAAAAACAAGATATTGAATTTCTAGATGCAGTAAATCATGATGATAATTTATATAGTTTAGATAATATTGATAAACTATTAATTAATGAAAATATTGAAGAGGATACTGCTCCTTTTGCAGAACGTCTAAAAAAATTAGAAAATGAAAGAAATAATATTAAAATGCCAAAACAAAGTACAATTGACTTTCAATCAGAAACATTTAAAGATAATTTTGATTCATTAAAAAATTATGAACCAACTTTGATTAATCAAAAAGAAAACCATCATGCATTAAATAAATATCAAGAAATGCAAAAACATCAAGAAATGCAAAAATACCAAGAATTGCAAAAACAACAAGAAATGCAAAAACATCAAGAAATGCAAAAACATCAAGAACAACAGGAATTAATTAAATATCAAAAACATCAAGAAATGCAAAAATACCAAGAATTGCAAAAACATCAAGAAATGCAAAAATACCAAGAATTGCAAAAACAACAAGAACAACAGGAATTAATT
>Ga0114973_10003223_pt1 | contig 11604 bp, 15 predicted proteins | sample M_140807_MF_Meta_FD_87025 | JGI IMG/M metagenome (GOLD analysis project Ga0114973, IMG submission 87025) | Freshwater microbial communities from Lake Montjoie, Canada to study carbon cycling - M_140807_MF_MetaG | ecosystem: Environmental > Aquatic > Freshwater > Lake | place: Lake Montjoie... | reverse complement strand
CTTTTGGGAGCATGGAGAGTGCCATGTTGCGGGCTGTGTCAAACCGCCACGGACTGATAACACGAGTAACTGTGTGGATGCCGAGTTGGTGGGCGAGTGTGGTGGTTTGGTCTGTTGCGCCTGTGTCTAGGATAAGGCGATAGTCAGCATCGGTGCAGGAGTCAGCCCATTGCTGGACATGTTGTTCTTCGTTGAGAGCGATTGTGTATACAGCAATTTTCATGTGGTTCCCTTCTGTTGGGGGCTATTCCCCTAGTGGTGGTGTCAAAACCGAGGCAAATTCAATGTCCTGATTCATTTGGGCAAGTTCATCGTCGTTCATGTCACGCTCAATGGTTTCGCCAGTCTCAACATTGTGAATAGTTATTTTGCTCATTATTTCCTATAGCCAAACACGGTAATTGTTCCTGTGAGGGTTCCGCCTGCATCTTGTGTTATTTGCAATCCGTCATAGTCTGTCGCTGTCAAGTTTACTAAACCGTGGGTTGTTGAACCAATGTAATTAGAATAGTTATGGGTTGAGTTAGCAATAAAGGTTTTTCTATTTGCTGACCTTGGAAACGACAGGTCAATAACAGAAGTGACTTGCACTGCACCAGACGAAATAATAATTGGGAAGTTAGTTGTTCCGCCTGTATACCAATTGCTAGGTACCGTATTGTACAAATACACAGAGCCGCCGTAGTAATAATCGGAAGTTGCTATTGCAGAACCACCAGCACGAAAACGAAACAAAGTAGTTCCCGTGAGGCTTGAATTGGTTGTAGTGATAACCACTCGGTAATTGTCGTATGTTGATGTGAATACGGAGTCCAAGGCAATTGTTGTGCTTGCTGCGCTTACTGAACCGATGTAGACAAGTCCTGAGTTGCCGACTGCGGTACCACCAGACACCTGCTGCCAAGCCGACCCACCCCAAACATAAGTCAAATCCGTGTCTGTTTCGTAAATCATCTGACCCTCATACGGGGCTGTAGGGCGTGTCGATGACGTGCAAACACCAGGGCGTAACCCAGTTGAATTATTACTAATAGCCATTACTGGACCACTTCAAATGCTGTGATTTCGGACAAACACATGTTGTTGGCATACATGTTTAATTCTCCAGTACGACCAGCGTTATCAACTTTAATATCTACACGGTAAGTTCTAGAACCTGTGCCAGTCACGGTATCCATCCACTGTAGACATGCTTTAGTTGAGTTAACCCGTGCATCGCCAGCGCCGTTGTAAGTACGCAAGACAACAAGAAAATCTCTTTCACGGCTGCTTACAGTTTCTATAATTCTTGCGCTTAAAGTTGTGTCTACGGCTCCCCCACCGCCCGTATAAAGAGCCAGTTGTGGACTTGCTACAACCCAAATTGCACTGTTTGTATGAGATTTGTTGATGGTCACAGACAGTGTAGTAGCAACATACGAGGTGCTACTGGTGGTGGTGCTTGTTGCGGTAGTTGCTTCAACAATGTTTGGCAGCATCCCTGTTGATGGGGTCCATGTAGAACCATCCCACACCAACACCTTGTCCGTGTCAGTCTCATATATTTGTTGCCCCTCGTAAGGCGATGCAGGTCGTGTCGTTGATGTGCATACGCCTGGTTTGATTAGTGAACTAGCACCGATTTGCTGTGTGATACCCATTACGCACCTGTCCATTCTTCGGCGGTGTTGCCTTCAGCAACCCACGCAAGATATGCCTCGTGCAGAGGATTGGACACATCGTTAGCAAAATGAATTGACCGAGATGCGTTGTCAAAGAACATAATGGCATCCTGCTCGTCATATTTTATTGTGTACCACATATTTATAACTCCGAATTAAATTGAACTGTTGAATCAGAATTACCAATTAAAAAATATGGTCTGTAATCAGTTAAACCAGAAGTTGTATAACTAATACGACCACCTTTTGTTGTTGTTTGTTGAGATGAATAAGTGGCACTACTTGCAACACCATAAGCATCAACACCAGTTGCACCACTAACAAGTGAATACACAGGTGCAGAACGCATTTCTACAGGGTTTTGAAATGAGCAAAAGAAACCATTGCTGAAGTTAACCCCCAGCCCCATACCTTCAATAAAGTTGTATCCACCAAGTTGAGAACGGCGGTAGTAATATCGTTGGCATAGGGCTAGTTCTACACCGATAGGTCGTTGTTCAAACGGGGTTGGCTGAAGATTCTGTTCCAACTGAATTCCCGTAATGTCAAAATAATCATCAGCACCAGCAGTACCAGTTGGTGAAGAAAAGAAAAACAAACCGTATTCGTTGTATGAAGTTAGTGCTGTGGTTGTGTATGTAAATCTTTGCCATGAAGTTGTTAATGTGACCGACAAATCTTGAACAATTGCTTGACCCGTGTATGAAAACACATTTTGGTCTGTACCAGTACCACCATAAATTCTGTAATTCAAAGTGTTGCTTGACGCTGAATAGTTAGCACCAGCCCTTGCATAAAAAGAAACAGTTACTTGCTTGCCTTGTAGTGGGATTGAAGCACTTGTTTCAAGACTTTGAGCAATCTGTGGTACGGCAGTATTTGTAGAACCACTTGTTCTTTGAACACGCATAAAGTTTTGAAAACCCGTTGGGGGTGTAGAAGTTGATTGCGACACCGTGTATGCGCCTGTAACACCCATGTACCACCTGTCAAGGGTGTACCCAACGGAAGTGTATGAACTGCCTCGTTGGTTGATTCTCATGTCGCCGTTAATTAGGACATTGCGGAACCCCAAGCCCGCAGGCAACAACGCAGACGAACCCAAACCAGAAGAAATAGCCATCAGATAGTACGGTCCCAACCCGTGATAGTCACAGTCACCTTAGAAGCCGTATCCGATAATCCCTGCACAGTCTCAGCAGCCTCCAACACAAGCCCAGTATCCAACACAACCGTGTCGTAACCAGCAATCGGCAAGTTATATGTGAAGCAGTTAGCCGCAGTAGCCGCTGTACCACGAGCCAGTGTAATCAATCGGTCAACACCATCCGTGTTGCAAATCACAATCTGCTTAATTGTGTACTGGTGCGACGCAGGCACAGTAAACAAAGTCGTTGTTGTAGTACCCACCTGTGTAGGGACAGTCAACATTTTAGGGAATACATCACCACTAGCCATTAGAACTCCATGTTCATCATCGTATAAGTCATTAGATTACTTGTTGTTTGAGTCGGTGCAGACGCTCCCGTAGGTCCAGTAGCACCTGTCGCACCAGCAGCACCCGTCGGACCTGTCACTGTGGATGCAGCACCTGTCGCTCCTGTAGGACCCGTTGGTCCTGTAGCCCCGTTGGCACCTGCTGCACCTGTCGGACCTGTAGGTCCTGTAGCCCCGTCAACACCAATGATGCCGTTCGTACCAGCAGGACCAGTCGGACCCGTCGGTCCAGTCACCGTTGAGGCGGCTCCTGCTGCGCCTGTGGGTCCAGTCGGACCAGTCGGTCCAGTAACAGTAGAGGCTGCCCCCACAGAACCCGTAGCACCTGTTGGACCAGTAGGTCCCGTTACTGTGCTTGCTGCTCCCACTGCACCTGTTGGTCCAGTCGGACCCGTAACGGTAGACGCTGCGCCTGTAGCCCCAGTAGGTCCAGTGGGTCCCGTGACTGTAGATGGTGCGCCAGTGGCTCCAGTAGGTCCTGTGACACCCTGGATTCCCTGCGCACCTGTGGGACCAGTAACCGTGGATGCAGCACCAGTAGGTCCCGTAGGTCCAGTTACGGTTGAGGCTGCACCAGTTGCTCCAGTAGGTCCTGTAACGGTACTAGCGGCACCTGTCGGACCAGTAGGTCCTGTAGGTCCAGTAACACCCTGGATGCCTTGTGCGCCCGTAGGACCAGTAACACCTTGCGCTCCAGTTGAACCTGTCGGTCCAGTCGGACCAGTAACTCCTTGTGCCCCTGTAGGACCTGTAGGTCCTGTGACACCCTGGATACCTTGTGGACCTGTCGGACCAGTAGCACCCAACGGTCCAGACTGTGAAGTAGAAACAACAGTGATAGTTCCCGAAGTAATCAACCCTACGGTTTCGGTTGCCCTTGTAACAATGATGTTAGTTGTAGCCATTGCTACCTCGTCACATCAGCAAGAACCGTGACTGTACCCGCCAAGATAGTAGAGACAACACCTGAAGCGGTTTCCTGCAAATCCCAGAAGTAAAGCCCAGCCGACAAAGCAGCCGAAGAAGTAGAAGACAATACACAGGTAACTTCCCCCGCAGCACCAGAAGTAACCGTGCAAGTAAACGAAGCCTTGATAGTGGTGGAGTCCTGCTGGCTGCGAATCTGAGATGCGTAGGTGCGTCCTGTGATGTTAACGGCTGTAGACCCGTCAGTCGTGATAGTCACAACGAGGGTTTCTGTATCACCACGAGTGATAATTAGGTCTTGGTCAGCGGGTTGAGCCATACAGCAAAGATTGTAGCACTAAAGAGGTGCTGGCGTTCCTTCAATTTGGTGGCGTGAAGTAGCCAACTGCTCAACAGCAGCACAGCCATCAATGGTTTTAGGTTGCAAACCTTCCTTGCGGAGACGCTTATATGCGGGCATATCTTTGGACCAGTTCTTTTCACGCTGGTTAATGTGAGACACTGCTTCACCTTTGGTGGTGGTGGAGTTAGACCCCATTTGTACCCCTGCTACTCGGCATCCGAAACAACCCTCAACATCCAAACCTGGATGTGTTTCTCTATGCTTCAATGTAGTCTCCGTATCCCGCAGCCCGCAGGTCTGCTTCTTCTTGTGCCGTGATTGTGTGGATGTGACCACCGTGATAGGTGATAGCGATGTCGTCGTAGTAGGCAGGTTGAAACTCTGTGAATGAACCGTCGTTCATTTTAAACACATTGCGTCCACGGGCACCTGGTCTTAAGACAGCCAAAATACCTCTGTCCCCTGGTAGTGCCCAGTTCACATAGTTATCTGTGGGCGGTTTAAAAGTGGTCATGTCTTAAGAATAGCAAAAGCCCCCACCTTTCGGCAGGGGCTTCCGTTAAATTCCTTGTCGGGAATTATTAGGAGTTAGCACCAATGCTTGATGCAGACTCAATACGACGCAGTGCTTCCTGACGGAATACTGAGTAACCTACGAAGTGCTTCCAACCAACTGGACGGAAACGCTGCAAGAGGTCTTGGATTGTTCCGTACACGATTGTTGGCTGTGAACCGTACTCGCCACCCATTGAGACAGCCTTGGCAAGAGCCTGTTGTCCCATGATGAGGGTTCCGTATGAGTCACCAGTACCAGCGGCACCTGCACCGTTGTAAGCGTCTGCGAACAGAGGCGCACGAGGCGACTCCATAAAGCGAACGCCTTCAAACATACCAATTTCACCGTTGTAAAGAGGCATTGCGTTGGTGTACTTGTATGAGTCACGCCAACCTGATGCGTCTGTAATACCACGAAGGTCGTACGAAACATCTGGGTGGATGAAACCGACATAGTTGCCACCGATTGTTGGAACATTTGCTCCACGCAATGCTGCAACAGCACGGCGGATGTCCTTAGCAACAAGTGTCTGGTCTGTCTTCATTGTCAAACGAGTGGTAGCAGTTTGTGCGCCACCCGTTGCGTAAATAACATTTGTACCAGCCTGGAGAGCGTTACGAGCGATGGTGTCAATTGACAAACCAGCGTTGTAACCAACAGCGTTAGCGGCTACTGGGTCTACAGGGAGGAAAGACGATGCACGCAATTTAGCGGTTGTTACCGTTGCGTTACCGTATTCATTGAGGGTCACAGTAACCTGGCTGTCGCTCATGGCGACTGGGGTTACATCTTCTGCTTCACCAAGAGCAGTGGTTGCTGCTGCAAGGTCTGCGAAGACTGTGAACTTGACGGATGCACCTGGGTTAGTTGCGTTTGTTGCTTGAACATCTGCGAACTGGTCAAAGTACATTTCTGGACGAAGGGCAAAGTATGCCAACTTCTCAAAGGCAACCTGGTCTACAGAGAGAGCAGATGTACCTGTTGTTGCTGCGAAAATATCAGCCATTTTGGTTTTTCCTTTTGGGGATTGAGGGTTTAGTTGTTAACCAAGGTCTACACCTTGGGCTTGTGCCTCTGCAAAAATCTCTGAAACTTCTTCTGCTGACGATGCGTCCCTGATTCGTTTAATCCAAGACGGTCCTTCAGATGCAGTCTCGGCTCCAGCGGCAATCCTGTTGGACTGCTGCCATGCTGCCTTGTCTGGGTCTACCTGGACAGGTTGGGGTGTAATCAGTTGTGCTTCTTCTGCGGCTGCCCTGATTGCTTCTGGTGTTAGGTCACCGTCGTATCCTTTAACGAAATACTTGGCTTGTGGTGAAGCGGGGTCTATCCCTGCTTTTGCAAAAGCCAACTCTCGTTGGGTTACTGCGAACTCTGCAACTTGTTTGCGTAGTTCTTTGGCTTCCTTTTCCAGTTGCTTCATCCTTGCACGAACTGGGTTCGTTTCAGATGCTGGCTGGTCGTAGTCGTCTTCGTTGAAATCATCTTCAAAGTTTGACATATGGCACTCTCCTTAAGTCCACATCACAACGGAGGGCTGTGATGGCTACATATTTACACCCCGTTTTACAATCGCTAACTAGGGGGGCTGTTAGCAATGTCTCCCCATCGGGGTCAAGACTTAAGTTAGCACATGTTTTTAAACTGTGCTACTGCCCTACTGTGCCTAAACCGATGTTGCCTGTTTGACTGGCAAGGAGTGAACCACCCTGTTCAAATTGTGCGGTGCGTTTCCGTTTGCGTTCTGCAATGGCTTGACGAGCAGCAGCGTTAGTTCCGAAGGTGCCAGCAATTTGGTCTGCCTGACTGATGTTTGCCTGCCCTGATGCGGCTTCAGCAGTTGTCGTAGCAAATAGTTGCTGCTGGTTTTGAATGTCCATGAACCCAGTTTGTGCCATTTCAGGAGTTATGTTTTGTGCTGCAAGTTCTTCTGCTGTTGTCATGCCAAGTTGGATGCCTGCTTGTGTTTGGCCTTGAGCAGCAATTTGTGATGCTCTAATTTGGCGACGGAAGGCATCTGCGTTCTTTGCCCCAGCCTGGATGATGTTTGTGGCTTTTGTTGGGTCTAGGAAATAGGCAGCCATTTGTGGTTCCGTTATACCATATAGGTTTTCTAGTTGTTGTTTAACTGATGCGGGGGCGTTTAGTGCAGCCTGGTATCCGTTTTGAATACGGGATTCAAACTCTACTGGTGAGACTCTGCCGCCTATTAGTTTGGCTAGGTCTTCTTGGGTATCGTAAAACCCTGCTGGCATGCCATTGTCCATCAACCGTTGAACATATGATTGTTCTGCTTCAATATACTGTTTAGGCGTATACGGCTGAAGCCCAGCAGCCTGCCGACCCTCATTACCAGAAAACCTTGTTTTCATAGCATCCTTGATTTTAGTGTCAGGACTGGTATCAATATATTTACCAACAGCATCTTCATCTGTCACATCAATAGATGGGTCCTTAACAAGAGCATCCAACAAAGGAAAAAGAAAACCAAGCCCCAAAGAATTAAGGCTGGTCTGTAGTTCTGCTGGAGTAGACATTATCCAACCTTTCCAAAAAGTTTAGTAACAGTATTAATAATCCCAGAATACTGGTCTTTGGCTTCTTTTGTTTTGCCCCAATCAGAAAGACCACGCAAATACTGGGTCCATTCAGTTGAATTCATCAGGCGTGATTCACCAGATTTAGGGTCTTGATAAGTAAGTAATTTTCCAAATTTGGTTGCATCAGAAAAGTTAACTGCTGTTGGGTCAATACCTAAAGTTTTTGCTGCAATGGTGCGGTACGACTCGGTTGCGTCGTCAACCGTGCCCGCATCTAATTGTGTGGCTAAAGCAGGATACAAACTTTTTGCTTGGTTACGGAACTGGTCTTTAACTTGTTGAGCCGAGATAGTACCAGCAACAATGGATTGCGCATAGCCTTCAATAGAAGCATCAGACAAATTCAAACCATACGATTTAGATATAGTTTTTAAAGAAGCAGCATCCCCACCTTGCTGTAACGAGGTGGGTGTTGTAGCGGCAGGGGTAACAGAAGGTTTATTTGGACTTTCAGTTTTGGCTTTAGCAATAACTTTTTCACCAATTTTATTAGCCAAAGTCGTTGCGTCCCATCCACCTTTTAAAAACCCAGCAGTCAAAATATTTAAATCAGAATCGTCTAGTGAATAGCCAGCCTTGGCAGCCTGGTTGCGGACCATTGTTTTATTCATATCTATTTTATCTAGATAAGAAACGTCTTTGGTAGATACGCCTTTTAGGTAGTCGTATTCTCCAACTTGTAAACCAAGACTCCATTTTGAATTAGTAATATTGGTATTGATGTCTTCAAGTGGCACTTCGTTGACGTAACCGTTTTTAATGATGTCTGCAACTTCAGGGTTTGAATTATAAACATCAACAAGCCACCCAAATTTTTTGGTAATGTAATCATACCATTTTTGACCTTTGGTAAAAGCAACTCTTTTTTGTTTGTCTTTTTTATTTTGAGCAGCAATTTGTTCTTTAGTTAATGCCATTGTTATTGTCCTCCACTTAGAGCCTTGTCAATAGACGAAAATATATTGTCCATTTTTTTAATGTCAACTTCATCACCAAAATCTTTTTGTATTGATTGGGTAGCAAAAGTTTGAGGAGAAGGAGGTGCAGTGACAACACCTCCAGTAGAAACTTTGCGTTGGTAGGCCAATTGCTGTGCTTGGTATGTTTCAACAAGATTGTTTAAATCTCCTTCACCAAGGTTGTGGCCTAAAGAATCTTGCGCTGCTTTTTTAAATACGGCTTTCAAATCTATAGGGTTGTTCAACTGGTATGAAGGGAGCGCCGTAGATGTTTGTGCGGCAGGGTTTTTAGTTAACAATTCAATTTGATTTAAAACTGTTTTACCACGCAAAGGTGAAGCAGTATCTTGGTTTAAAAGATTAATACGGCTAAGGGCCTGTTTGTATGCTTTGATTGTTTTAGAATCTGTTTTGTCTCCAAGAACACCAGGTACAAATCCAGGGAACGCTTTCATCAATTGTTGTTGAACAGTAATTACTTCGTTTGAAGTCAATTCAAAAATTGATTGCCAATCATTAGTTGTGTATGTGTAACCATCTGTTCCATAACCTGTTTGTTTTGTTATGCCTTTATAGTTAGGGTCAATGCCACCTGCATAACTAGCAGTTGTATTCCCAGTAAATACATCGGCTGCGGTTGCACCAGACCCAGGGATAGTAGATTGTGTAGTTGGCGGTTGTGTAGTTGTAGTAGATGGACTCATGGTTGTACTTGTCGGCTTCATGGTTGTATTGGTTACAGGTATTGTAGTTGTTGTTGGGGTTGGCTGAGAAGGACGGGCACCGTATTCTGATTGTGAAGGGGCTAAAGACCTTTGACCACCCACTTGTTCGGGAACCGTTGTGGTTGTTGAAGGCGGAACAGTGGTAGTTGTTTGAGGTGCCAATGTTGTGGTGGATGGGGGGACAGTTGCAGTTGGGTTATTTGCATATTCGGCTGCGTTGTTTTGCATTATTTCTAATGGCGTACCTGTTTTAGGAGAAGTAGTAGTAGTTGTAGGTGGCAATGTAGAAGTTGTACTAGTGGTCGTAGTTGTGGTTCTAGGGACAACAGCCTTGGCGACAGTAGTAGGAGTTGGGTTAGATACCTGGCTCCAGTCAACTTTGACGGGGGAAGCAGATTGACCAGCAAAAGTTAAAAATTGTTCACGAACCGTTTTTTCATCTGCTCCTGGTAGAGAAGTTTTAAACTTAGCAAGAGCCGCATCAAGAACTTTTTTAATTCGTTGAGGATGACGGGGAACATTAGAAGCAATTTCTTTATTGATATACAAAAGAATGTCTGGTGACAATGGAGTTTTAATAGCGTCAATGCCGTATGTGTTTTTTAATTCAAGAAACATACGCTTAGAAATAGGAACACCAAGAGGTTGGAAGTGGTGTGTTTCTCCAGTACCAGTTATTTGTTCTAGTTGGTATTTTTTTCCAACTTTCCCAGCCAAATCAACATTGCCAGTAAAGTCAACGGCATACCCACCTTCATGCCAACTACCGCCAGGAACAGCAACAGTTTTATTTGTTACCCTTTGATACCACTGACTATCTTCAGGGTTCCATTTAATTTTACCTGATTTAATTTCTTCGTATTTAGAAGCATCGTTTTCATAGTCAGGTGCATCAGCAATTTTTTTGTAGTTAGCATAAAAAAGATTACGAACCTGTTCCTCGCTACGTCCGCCGCCACCTTTCAAAATACCAATAGAAGGGTTATCACGAATCATATCTAAAATATGTTCAGCAAATAAAGGTTCAAGAGAAGTAAACTCTTTAGTTTTAACCATTTCAGCAATAGTAATTTTTTCACCATTAAAGCCATAAGGGACCTTAATTGTTTTGTCTGAATCTAAATTTGTGATAGCCATTTATTGCCCCAGTTCTGGTGGTAGGAATTCGGAAGATAGAACACGTTCCCATAAAGTTTTAAATTCAGGGTATTGTTCAACAAGTCCTTCTCCCTTGGTTGTTAATTTTTGACGCATACCAGCAGAAGCGGAACTGTTTTTCCACTTGCCAGCAGACAATGCAGGGTTTAATTTTTTAGCGTCCACAATAAAATTAGTACGGTAATCCCAATATTCTTTTAAGGCTTTACCAGCAGGCAACGACAGAACTTTTGAATCTTTAACCATTCGTTCAATTTGGCGTTCCTGGTTAACCCATTCAACTTCGTTTGCCCCACGACTAGCGGTACGATTCCACATAGGATATAAACCTTGAAGTTCATCTTCTTTCAAAGTCATAGCCATTCTAAAACCATCATCTTTTTTTGCTTGTTCGGGGGTCAAACCTAAAACAGCACCTTGGGCAAGAAGTGAATCTTTGTAGGTGTTGTAAAGCCCCCAAGCAAGATTGTTTAATGCAGCATCTTGTTTAATGTTGGCAGGTCGTGGACTAGTTAATCCTAAATTTCTTTGTCCTACAAAAACATTAGAAGCAAATTCTCCGCTTTGAGGTCCCAGATATCCACCAACTAATGGGTACTTGGCTGGGATAGAGCCATTTGATTTTGACCATTCACCATATTCTTTAGTTGGTTGAACACCAGGGTAAGTTGTTGAAGAACCTGCTAAATAAACCCATGCACCAGGACCCCACTTGTTTAAAAATTCCATTGTTCCTTCGGAAAATGTTTTATTTGGGTCGTTAGTCATATTGCGCAAGTCGTTTAATACTTGACCTTGCGTGTAATATTGTGGTCCAAGTTTTTCATAATACTTTGTAATAGAAGCACCAGGACTAAAAACTTTTAATGCTGATTTAAAAATTAAAAGTACATTAGTTTTCCATTTTGCTTCTTCAAGAATTTGAACACGTTCTTCTTCCGTGACAGGTACGCCGCCACGTTGAGAAGCAATGTTGGTAAACACGGCATTAAGCGTTGTGTTGCGTACAACATCGTTTTGTTCGCTGCTAAACAGTTGTTGAAGGTTGTCAATACCTGGAAGTTTGTTTAACATTGGTATGCTTTTTGCTAGTTCTAAACCAGCGACACCCGCACCTTGTTGCCATGCTGGAAGAAAATAATCAGCCAATGACGACTTCATTTTTGGGTCGCCCATAG
>Ga0114973_10003222_pt1 | contig 11608 bp, 15 predicted proteins | sample M_140807_MF_Meta_FD_87025 | JGI IMG/M metagenome (GOLD analysis project Ga0114973, IMG submission 87025) | Freshwater microbial communities from Lake Montjoie, Canada to study carbon cycling - M_140807_MF_MetaG | ecosystem: Environmental > Aquatic > Freshwater > Lake | place: Lake Montjoie... | reverse complement strand
TTCCAACAATATCGAAAAGAAGTTTGGTCTGTCGAGTATCTACGACGGGTTCATGTTCATTGCTCCCGAGGTCAAAGGCGATTTGTGCCTGGAACAAGCCGAGTTTCAGAGTTTGGTGAGTGGTGAGGACGTATCGGTGGCCCGTAAATTTGAGAAGGCGCATTCGGTCGAGTGGAAAACACCGGGAATACTGGGTGGTAACGAGGTACCCAACTGGAAAGATAATTCGGGCAGTGTCTTACGACGTATCTTGCCCTGGAATTTCAGTAAACAGGTCCATAACGCCGATCCGCATCTCGATGACAAGTTGGAGCTCGAGTTGCCGGTGATACTTTTGAAATGTGTGAGGGCCTATCTGGAATACGCCCAGAAGTACTCGGATCAGGATATATGGAACATTGTACCAAAGTACTTCAAGAGTATCCAGACCCAAGTGGCCATGATTACGAACAGTCTCCAGAACTTCCTGGCGTCCGAGAAGGTGCGGTACGCCGAAGACGCGTTCTGTCCCCAGAAGATATTCGTGCAAGTGTTCAACCAGCACTGCCAAGAGAACAATTTGGGACGGTTCAAGTTCAATACCGACTTTTACGTGGGACCGTTCAGTTCAAGAAACCTCGAAGTGCGTTCCGAAGCACGCACGTACAAGGGTCGAGTGTACCCACTTCAGCCAATGGTGTTCGGGGTCGATATCGTCGACGACAACATCCAGGTATCCGAAGATTATTAATATCGAGTAAGAATAAGTAATAATGAATAAACAAGAACTGGCTTTTCGGTGTTACGCTATAGCCGATACGTTTCGGACAAAAATAACATTGCCGCCTTCCAGGTACCTTGTTCAAGCGTTTGGACAAGCGGGATGGAAACTTCAATTAGACAAGGCGAGGCAGTACAAGATTGGTAAAGGTGTTGATTATGACGCGTCAAATTCCAAGATACAGTACGGAATGTACAATGCCACGTACGATACTGGAAACACTATAAACTTACAAGAAGATATTATCGGTCCCGTTTTGCAGAACGGGTTCAAAGACGCAACGTCACACTTCAAAATTTTAAAGATGACGGCTCGACATGGACGGTTCGAGGTGTACTCGGAGTACACTTCCGAGTACGGCTACAAGAGCCTCAGTGATGATAAAAATATCACCAATGTCGAGTTTCTAGTAAAAATCACCCGAAACGGTAAGACCCAAGGGGCGATATTCGTGTTCTTTAACAGTGGTCGTTTACGGTTTTCAGGGGGGTACACTGACGGAGATCCATCCGAACCGGCCAAACTCTTGAAGTTCATGTTGAATGAATCGGTTGACACGTCCAAAATCAAAGTGAATAATACCACTGGTGAGTTCAAAGTAGGGTACAAGTTGGACCTTGATACGCTGTACCACCTCCTCGATGTACCGGAAGCAAGTGCGGCCAAGTACAAAGGGTACACTTTAAGAGTGTCAAAAAAAGAAACGGGTTCAACAGTGTACATCAAGTTCAACTCCAAACATGCGTTTACGTTGGTGTGTTCGGCCAACGGGACGGTTCAGATCGAGGGTGCGGATGATATAAAGGAAACGTTCAAGATCACGACCGAGTTTATAAAACTACTGGCCGAGATGCAGATTGTCCAATCGGCTACCGGCAAGCAAGCGACTACACCCAGAGTTACTAAAGTGGCTCAGGTCCTCACCATGAAACCGGCTCCGAATGTGACCCGCCGAGGAACGTCGTGTCCTACTGATAGGTGCCCGGTCCCCTACAGTTTCGAGGGTCATTGTCCGTACGCCGATTACTATATAAAGCCCAACCCACAGGGTCAGCCATGCTGTTACAAGAAACCACAAAGTACAAAGTACTCCCGTGAGAAGATTGAGGCGGCGTTTCGTAAAGCCAATGTGCGCATACCTTCTGCGACGCGCAAACTGTTTGAACTGAATGAAGTTGCGAATAAGCAAGTGAATGTCGGCAAGAACATTGCCAACTTACGCACGTACTACAATTCAACGATTGGTAAAAATGGTAAAGAGGTGGGGTTCAAGATTGATACGCGACAGTGTGTGCGGTACACCAAGGTGGCCCTGGTGGATATTGCCCGAAGAATGGGCATCGTGGGAGTTTCCGCCTCGATGACCAAACCCGATTTGTGCAATCTGATCCAAACCCAATCGAAGAAATTAGGTCTGAACAAAACCAGTGAAGTATCTGGAAAATTGAAGGTGGCTGTAGGCAAACAAACACTCACGAGACACGTCGGAGACAAAATCAAAATCGGTAAAAGGGTATGTGAGACCTATGATAAAGATACGATTGTGACGTACGCCAAGAAGTTAGGTCTTAGTACAACGGACGGAACGAAAAAGGATCTTTGTGCTGCCATCGGATCGTACATGAACACCAGACGTAATAACTTAGTAGCCGCCTTGACCCCTCCCCGACCTCCTCCCCCCAAAGCTAAGACGGAAGATGAGCGTTTGCGTGATAGTATCGAAGCTGTGCATGGTAATGTCACCAACGATAACCTGAGAGCACTTAAAGCGAAGATAAAAGAGTACAAAAGAGCAACGAAACGTACAAGTACCAAAGGTCAAGTCACCAACGCCAATATCAATAGGTTCATACGACAGTTACGGTAGTTAATCAAAATCATAAGCCGCAAACCGTTTTTTTATTTGGTTGGACAATTGAGTAATTTCCTTTGACCTATCAATTTTATTCCATAACGCATCACGTTGATACTCAAGCATTAAATCTTCCATTGCGGTAAATTCTTTGAGTGATTGTTCGGATAATCCATCCTCTTTCATTTTTTCATAGATATCAAAGTATTTAGTACGCTTACGTGGAAATGTATGGAACACTACATATCCTAATAGTCCAATTGATAGTAAGAGGTCCATTTAATTATTAAGTAGAATTAAAATACAGTGAATTTTGTGTACGATATTATAGAGTTCTTCATCCGTCTTGATTGCCAAGGGGTCTATAATTTCGAGCTCAATTTGATAGATACTTTCGTCCTCGCAATCCAGATCATCACTTTGACCTGATATGATGGTCATGTCAATACTGAGATTCTTGCGGACAAACGAGTACCGTTTCTTACTCTTAGAATTCTCCATAACCTCATCCGGATTATGCTCACAGGGCACTTCTGAAGAAACGGCGAATCGTACATCAAAAGGGTACAGTCCATGAAGTCTTACAGTCTCTTTTATGATGGGTGTTTTATTGATACAGGTCGTTTCTTCAGTTTCTTCATTGATAACGTACCTCAGAGTGTTCTTGTAGTACACGGACGTTTCTTCAGTTGTCTTCTTCTCCCAGTCCTTGTACTGTTCAAGACCTTCCATAATTCGATGGAAGATATCGGAGCCTACATTCGTATCAAAGATATTATTGTGAGTATTACCCAGCCGAAATTCCATTTCGACATGAGGTGCGTTTTTGTGTTTATGAAACAGGGGTTTTACCAGGTTGAATATCGTATCCATTACTAATTAAATAATAAACGCGTTCTATTTTTAAGTCGAGTAAAATGATCCAAGTAGGTAAAAACGCGCGTGATAACGACAAGTTGACCAGTGAGATGAGCGGACAAGACTTTTGGTTCCACGCTTCGGATGTACCAGGTGCGCATGTCATTATGAAAAAAGGCGGTGACGTCATGGAAGCTGCTCGGTTGGCGGCTGTACACTCCAAGGCCAAAGGACCATTGGTCAAAGTGACCATGGCCCAAGGAACTGACGTGTATAAGCCTCTAGGAGCTCCACCAGGTCTGGTGATTTGTTTACTAAAGAAAGAGATCGATGTACTGTTAAAATAAATGAAAGGGTTAGAGAATATAGGAAACACCTGTTACTTTAACAGCGCTTTGCAATGCATGCTCCAAATCCCCCAATTGTCCAATTACTTTATTATTATGGACTACCGCGGCTCGTGTGAAATCACCAAAGAGTACCAGAACTTTGTGCGGAGCATGTGGCTCGAAAAAACCAGACGGGTCGAGTGTCCTCGGCGTATTTTGCAGTTGATCCAACAGAAGTATTACCAGTTCAATAACATAGACCAGAATGATAGTCAGGAACTGATACTGTGTGTCCTCGAACAACTGGAGAAATCATGTCCGATTGTTAAAGAGATTTTTAACGGAAGAATTGAATATGATACGGTTTCGGCTAAAGGAAAAACCGTTTCGACCGATACGTTCAGCGCGTACATTTTAGAGTATTCGCCTAAAAGTTGCTTATTGTCCGATATGATAAAAGAACAATCGGTGTATAAAGTCATTGATGGTACGGACACTGTGACTGTTACTAAATCGAATATTGTCAATGAACCCGTGATATTTATGGTGAGTTTCAAAATGTACCTCCGAAAGTACAAAGTCAAACTGGACGAGTACCTCACCATAAACTCGAAAAAGTATGCCTTGTTCGCCATGTCCACCCACCAAGGTTCGGTCCATGGTGGTCACAATATAGCCTATACGAAACATAAAGGCGAGTGGTACCTACGAAACGATTATTATTCTACTAAAGTACCATTCCCGCCTTTAGAAGATTATCATTACGTGGCTCTTTACAAGAAGATGTTTTGAAATTATTGTAATTTTTCAATTAAGAAAGATAATTTAGTTTGCATATCCTTCAATAATATAATAACTTCTTTCTTTTCTTCCGTTACATTTTTTGTAGTTCTTCTTTTAATAGCACATTCAATTTCATTATTAGAGAGACCAGTGAGTTTAACAATTTCTTCAATAGATTTTTTATCATTAAACCAATAATCAGCTGCTATTTTTCTTAATGCAGAACTAATCGCCCCGTGGGTTCGTTGATGCTCTGTAGCAATATCCGATATTGGTTTTTTATTCTGAATTGATTGAAGAAGTTTATGAACTTCATCTTCGTCCCAATTTTTACCTACTCTTGATGGATATTTATCAGTCATATTTTTAATAAGTATACGTCTCTCTTTTTTAATTCAAAACAAGTTTTGAAACTCCTGCCACTGAATATTCTCCGAGATGTTGCGAAGTGTGCCGTAGTACGTCCGACGATTATTAGGGTACTTCTTATCCGGTCGAGGCATAATAGGGACCCACCATCCTTGTTCTCGCAAGAAGGCACACTCGACAATCATATCATGCTTGAGCCAGTCTGGTGGATCATAATGAGGAGGTAATTCAGTCTCATATATCAACCTTCCTTTTTCTTGGATGTACATGGTCCATCGACCTTCTTTTATATTCTTAAACTGGAAATCAATCGTGTTTTTTTCGAGGGGTTTCCACTTGAACATCGTATCATGTGTACCTATCATAATAGGTGTCTGGACTGGAGTGAATATGAACCCATCGGTTTTATGTTGGATGTTGACCATCACCTCATTACAACACTCATTGAATTTTTTCATGTCGTAAAACTTTTTGGATTTGATGATAAATGGATCCTTGGCGAGTTTCATTGTCCCATCCACTACTTTTTGTGAAGCTTCTAATCTGTCAAGAAGTGACAGATGCGAAACGACTTCTCCGTTTACGGTAACTGCGTCGTACACGAAGAAATCCGAATCGATAAGTTCGCCGTCCAGTATTGTGCCATTGTACGCATCTTTCGGTACCTTGACCGAAGCGACTTTTATAGCCAGTGCTCTATTTACCAGACAACATACTTTATGTGTTTGAAAAGTTGTGCATATAAGTGAATGACGTACGCCATCCGTCTTTTCGCAGACGACATAATCACTTTTACACAATGTATCAAAATGTTTGCGCTCGATTGAAATAGGTTGAGGACCCGGGAAGAAATCCGTGCCTTCAAGCTGTTTATCGTACGAGGTTTGAAAAAATCGAAGTATCTCTTTTTCAAGTGGACTACCTTTTACGACGTCCCAGTACTTGTCGTTTTTCACGAGATACTCCTTCATTGACATTTAATAATTAATTAGCTTTAATGCCGGCGGCATTCAAAATATTACCAATACATTCATGGGTATATGTTAATGTTACGTCGCTATCAGTGTAGGCGTATAATCTAATACCTTCATCGATAACATGTTTGAAAAACTCTGATGGTGTACCTGGTATTTTATGCCATTCGCCCTTTTTAGATTTAAAAATTTTCAAGAGTGGTTTTGTATCAATGGTCCATAATACAGCCTCTGTATTTTTGATTGAATATATATCATTTTTGATTTTTTTATGGACAGTTGTATCAAACTCCATACCGTACTGTGATATAGGCTCATTCTGGACCGTTTTTGAGTTGACTTTACTCTTGAACAAGTCCCAGTTTATTTTTTTCTTGACAGCTGGGAATACCATGCCGTGACATCCGTTTTCAAAAGGTTCGATACAGGTTTTGAATATAGAATCCTGTTGAGTTGATACACTATAATCAAACCATATAATACGTTCAGTGTTTTCTATACAATATTTTATGACATTCGAGCGTGATATATGATTATCGTCTACAAATACGATACTGTTATGTATACCACCTTCTAAACATAAAACATTAAACCTTAGGAGTGAGTGAAGTGTTTTCACTGACGCTGACTGGTTTTTCGTTATCACTATCGTTATTATTTTCATTTTTTATTGAGTCGGGTACATCTTTAAGTCGATATGATAATTTTCCACTAAACGGTAAATTTCCTACATGCCCAAGTGTAGTTCGTATATGAGCATGAATTGTACCACCCATGCGTTGCCAACGTCTACAAAACGCATAATCTTCTGACAAGTATCGTTTAGTTACTGGATCTATCATACAATCAAAAAGTGCAAAGTATGTATCGAAATCACGATTTTGATGGTCATTTGCGCATTTTAACTCTGGGTATTTTTCTTCCATAGCCGAAAACACTTTGCGTTTTATAAGCATAAAACCGGTTGGACCGTCGAGTATCTGAACAAAATCGTTTTCGACTTTCATATGGGACTTGTCAAAATTCACAACCAGTGAAGATGACAACATCTGCATAGGTCTCTCATCACCTTGTTTTGTATACTCAGCTGCCTGTTCCCAGTTTATATATTTCTTTGGATAACATCCCACTGCTACATCATGATCGCCCTTTATAAGGTCTATAACTGATTGTGGATCAAAATGGATATCGGCGTCAATAAAAAGAAAAAAATCAGCATTCGATTTCTGCATGAAACGGCCTACTGACACATTACGACCTCTATGGACAAGACTCTCATTTTCTATCGTATCATACAACATCATATGACCATTTTTTATAAAAGCAAGTTGTAGACCGAGTATACTTTCCATATATTCCTGGAGACATAAACCACCATAACATGGAGTACTGACATATACTTGAACCATTTATTTATCAAGTACTTGTTCCTCTAAGTATTTGTTCATAATGTTTTCGATTTTATTAAGAGTCGGGAGTGATACTCCGCATTTTTCACACACTTCGTGTTTATTGGTATAATCACCCAGTGTTTTGAGTATTATGACTGCAGCGATACTGGTTGGAGTTTTACCCATGAGCCATACACATTTTTCAATTTGGTTCGATAATTTGAGACATTTCATACGAATGGCTCTCTTATCAGGTAAATTGAACTCGTTGAGGAGACGATGTATCACATCACCTGAACGTGTCACGTCATCTTCTGAAGTCGATTTGGTTATTCCTAGAACAGTCTCCTTGAACATTTCCGTCGTGCGACTGATATCCTTGGTCGGGATGTTGAATGCGTCCGCGATTTCCTTGGTCGTGCGAGCCACCTTGGAAGCCTTGCACGCAAACATGACACAATTCGCTTTTATACCGGTCCTTACGGCTCCGCGGGTCAGCTTGGCTTCGTTGAACTTGCGGTAAAATATCTTGGCTGCTTTGATTACATTATCAGGCAAGTTGAGTATATACTTGGCCGCTTCGTCTATACTCTTGTAAGCATGAAAAAGTGAACGGTCACGATGATTCATTGAGTTGTGAAAATTAATCATCGCGAGACGTCGCATGGCATACTTGGCTCCTTTGGTATTGATAATGGTACCAGAACCCCATTTTTCGGAAAATAAATCGAGATCGGTAGGTATGCCACATCTGGATACATCATTCACTTTTCCATCTTCGGAAACAGAGTTGAGCCATTCGGGTGCGTCATCAATATAGTACGAATCAATGACACCGCATCCTGTACACATGGGCAAATTGTCGATACCAAACACTTTGGGAATGTCACATTTTGCACATAGGTAATTATTGGACTTTTGAATTGGTTTAGGCGTAGCGACCGGTTGCAACGAATCAAATTCGGCCCAATAAGTATCTAAGCTGTCACACATTTACAATGTATAACAAAACCGCTTGGTTTACACTAAGACATGTTTTTTAAAAATTCAGATTATCCGCGTGTGCTCGCGCAATTTCTTCTATAACATCAACACGTTCCTTGAACTTTTTGGCTCCGGAGCTCGTGGGTTTCCAGGCGTTCCAGGCCGCATCGATTTCCACTGCCTCATCCGGTGGGACGACTTTACCGTCGATGACGTTATCAGGAACAACAAAACTATCCTCGGTCCCGTCGTCACTCATATCCTCAATAGAGCTGCTTTCGATATCAAAATTGATTTCGTCTTGTAAAACGTACATCGGTCCATTATCAAGTTGAGCGTAGCCGATTTCTTCTAGGTCCTTGACACCGATATGATGTTCGGTGAGTGAACATAAGTCGACCATATTTTCATCTTCTTCCAGTTCGTAGACTGTTGCATTCTTGTACAATTTACTGGTCGATGTGAGGTACCTGACCATCAGACCAGCCTCGAACACGTCAGTGACTATCGCATGCGTTTCTTCTTCAACACCATCATCGTCTTCCAAGAGCACTGTGACAATTTCTCCTATAGTAATATCTTTAGGGTTAATCATTTCTGTTGGTATAAAAACTAAAATCTATAATACATTAACGAACAATGAAAATAACTATTCTGTCAAAAGAAGGGTGTACTATGTGTGACGAAGCCGTTCAATTATGCCAACGCCACCATGTAGAATATGAAAAGGTACTTGTTGATAAGATGGGTCTTATGGAACTCTGTGGGGTAAGCGTCAAAGGCTACCCTCAGATTATGAAGGATGGGTTTCACTTGGGAACGTTCTTTGACCTGGAGGACTACCTCGAAAACACCTATGAGCCTTTGTTAAGTGAAGGTAAAGGGAGATACACGGTATTCCCCATCAAGTACCAGAACTTGTGGTCACTGTACAAGAAAGCCCAGATGTCCGTATGGACCGCTGAAGAAATCGATTTCAGTAAGGACATGGATGATTGGGACAATAAATTGAGTGACAACGACCGACATTTCATCAAACACGTCTTGGCGTTCTTTGCGGCATCGGATGGTATCGTGTTCGAGAACATTAGTTTGAACTTTGCCAATGATATTCACTTAGCCGAAGCCCGTTCGTTTTACGCGTACCAGTCCCACAATGAAATGGTCCACGGTGAAACATATAGTTTATTGATAGATAAATACGTCAAAAATCCTACGGAGAAGGAACTGATGTTCAAATCGATTGAGCATATCGATTGTATAAAACAAAAAGCCGAGTGGGCCTTGAAATGGTTCGATACAAAGAACAATACATTTTCGGACCGTCTTGTCGCTTTTGCCTGTGTGGAAGGTATATTCTTCTCGGGAAGTTTTTGTGCTATATTCTGGCTCAAGAAACGAGGGCTTTTACCTGGTCTCGGGTTCAGTAATGAACTCATAAGCCGAGACGAAGCGATGCACCTGGAGTTTGCGATTGAACTGTACAATATGCTCAAACATCCGTCGGAACATGTGTACGATATTGTGAAAGATGCGGTCCGTATCGAGAAACAGTTTATTAATGAAGCCTTACCGTGTAAATTGATAGGTATGGATTCGGTGAAAATGTCGCATTATATAGAATACGTGGCCGATCGGTTACTCAAACAGGTTGGTCTACGACCTTTTTGGAACACCGAGAACCCTTTTGATTTCATGGAAAATATATCACTCGAAGGAAAAACCAACTTTTTCGAAAAGAGAGTCAGTGAGTACTCCAAGTTGGATGATATGAGTTCAGAACTTAAATTTACTGAAGAATTTTAGCTATTTTTGTGCATGGTTTTGGGTACTGAAGAGCGGTGCATAAACTTAATGAATTGAGATCCGTGTACCTGGTATCACGGTCATAATACGAACAGCGATCATCATCAGTTTTGTAAATATATTTTTTACAATCACTACATTTGACTTGTAGATGTGATGCAGCCTTGTTTTTTGCCGTTCGTTCTTGTAAATTTGTTGTAACTGGTTTATTTTCGTCCGTGAATACGTTGTTATTGTATACGTCGCTATCTAAAAACGAACACATCTCTTCGCCGGTATCACTATCTTGTAAAAATGAACTGCTACCTCGTGTAGGTACAAGTACAACACTTCCTGTAAACCCTATATATAAGAGGTACGCAATTAAACAAAATATTATTACGTATACGATTTTCATACTATTACTTTTAGTCTTTATATTTTTTGATATTCATCAAACCCCATGTGATAAGCATAAAGACAATCGCATGGAGTAAGATACCGGCACTACTACTGCATCCGGTAGGGGTAGAGACCCATTCACCAAATACACGACGAGTGATTTTAAAAACCTCAGGGTTGGCGAGGATGAAAAAGATGGTTGCTGACATGAGTGAAATGACAAACTTTTCTTCTTGTTTTTTCCCGTTACAACCACAACCACAATCTTTGAATAGACCCATTTATTTATAATTGTACTGTAGAAAAAAATATACTTAAAAGCGAAAGGCTATAGTAGAGTAAGAAACAAACAATAAGCATGGCACTAACAATTCAACTCGCTTCTGACTTTGACCCCTCATCCGTGCGCTTCTCAAAAATGCGAAAGAACAAGAACGGAGGTAAATCCGTGTACATCAACGGCCCTTCAAACGGCAAGATTTACCTCCAGTTCCCCTACATGCGAGCTCCATTTGGCCTGAGTACTTTTGAAGATGAAGCTACGAAGCGAACTTCGTACTCACTTGACCTGTCATTTGATGCCAACCCGGAAGCCGAGCAACTCCAAGAAAAACTGAAGGCGATTGACGAGATTGTGATGAAAACCGTCGAAGCCAATTCACAAGAATGGCTTGGCAAGAAGTACAACATCAACGTGATCCGCGAAGCCCTGTACAAGCCCCTGGTGCGTCCAGGCAAGGAGAATTATCCAGCAACAACCAAACTCAAGGTTCTGTCTGATGGCAAGACGGGTGAGTTTGTTCCTGAAGCCTATAACTCAATACGCGAGCAAGTACCGCTTGACAGTATCGAGAAAGGTCAGAGTGTGATGACCATTGTCGACCTGAGCCAGATTTGGTTCATTGATAACAAGTTCGGGGTCAGTATGCGTCTCCAACAGGTTCTCCTCGAACCTTCCAAGAAACTACCATCGTTTGCGTTCCAGTTGACTGATGAGGAAGAACAAGAAGATGTTGATGAGTAAAATGTTCTATTATAGTATATGAAGAACTGCAACGTCATAAAAAAATTCAATGCCGCTACGACCAAGGAACTTGTGGGTCAAGGGGTGGATGGTAAAG
>Ga0114973_10003215_pt1 | contig 11628 bp, 17 predicted proteins | sample M_140807_MF_Meta_FD_87025 | JGI IMG/M metagenome (GOLD analysis project Ga0114973, IMG submission 87025) | Freshwater microbial communities from Lake Montjoie, Canada to study carbon cycling - M_140807_MF_MetaG | ecosystem: Environmental > Aquatic > Freshwater > Lake | place: Lake Montjoie... | reverse complement strand
TCAGGTCCAGTTACGTCGAAAGCTGGCTTTATCACTGGCACAGATGCCAACACAACCGTTACCGCAGCTACCCTTACGGTAGACTCCACCTACAACGGTCAAATCATCAACCTTAGCCTTGCTGCCGGTATCACCGCTACTCTTCCTGCGGCTACGGGCACTAATGCAATGTACCGTTTTGTTATTGCAACAAGCGTTACAAGCAACAGCTACAAAGTTCAGGTGGCAAACGCCACAGACGTGATGGTTGGGACTGCAAGTGTTGCGGGTACAACGGGCACGGTCTTCGGGACAGTTCCAGCTTCCGACACACTTACGATGAATGGCACTACGCAAGGCGGACTTGCGGGGTCCTATGTTGAAATCATGGATGTTGCTGCCGGTGTGTTTGTTGTTCGCGCCAACCTCCTTGGCTCGGGAACAGTTGTCACCCCATTCAGTGCTGCCGTATCATAAGTCGGGCGGGAGAAATCCCGCTCCTCTTACAGGGAGATAATTATGGCTGACACAGTAGCAACACAACTGCTCTATGATGGCGCAAAACAAGCCATCATGAAGTTTACCAATGCCTCGGATGGCACTGGTGAAACTACCGTTAAAAAAGTAGACGTGACAACACTTTCCTCATATCTGGGGAAAGCGTGTTCTGGCGTCCAGATTGACCGTATCTATGGTCTTACGCACGGGATGGAAGTACGTTTATTTTGGGAAGCCACTGCAAACGTAACCATCTTGACCTTCCCCCAGAATACCGCTCAAACAATGTCGTTTGACGACTTCGGTGGTTTGGACAACAATTCAACCACGGGTAAAACGGGAAACATCCTATTCTCAACTTTGGATGCTAGTTCGGGTGATGCCTACACAATCATCCTCGTCATGCGTAAACTCTACTGAGTCGGGCGGGGTGTGATGAACATATCCATTGATTTAGTGTGGAACATGCTTCACACCCTCCTCATCATTCCGATGGGGTGGGTACTTGTGTATCTTAACAGCCAGCAAAACCAACTCTGGAAAACCGTATCTGAAACCAGAGAGAAGTACGTTACAAAACAAGAGTTACAAAGCGACCTAGCCTTGATGCACAAAAGGTTTGATCGTATCGAAGAAAAAATAGATCGTCTCATCGCAGACCATCTTGTAAAACGCTAGGAGAACTACCATGGCCCTCATGAAAAAACCCGGTAAGAATGATTCTATGCCCAAGCGCATCCGTCAACGTGCCATGAACATGGCAATGGCTGATCGTAGTGGCGCATCTATGCCACCCGCTATGTCAAAGGCTCCAATGGAAGCTCCTTCGATGATGGCTCCTCCCATGTCTTCCTCCCCTATGTCTGCACCCCCCGCCATGAAAAAGGGTGGAGCTGTCAAGGAAAAGTCCAGTGGTGAGCGTTACGCTTCCAAGGGTGCGATGAAAAAGCACGAGGCTAAGGAAGGTAAGTCCATGGAGCGCAAGGAAGACAAAATGCGCGGTGGTGGTATGGCTGTCAAAGGTAAGGGCGTAGCTCTTCGTGGTGGCGGTGTTGCTACTCGCGGCATGGGTGTTGCCCTGAAAAAGGGCGGTCTTCCAAATATAGGTACTGTTAAGGGCGTAACACCTAATCGTCCCAAGCTTGTCGTTATGATTGCCGTTGGCAAAGGTAAAAAGAAATGAAGAAGCCTACGAAGGCTCAGGCTAAAATCCAAAAAGTACTGCACGAGTTCAAGACTAAAACCTTGCACACGGGTAGCAAGAAGGGTCCTTTGGTCAAGTCTCGTAGTCAAGCAATCGCCATCGCTCTTTCTGAGGCTGGCAAGTTAAAGAAGGGTAAGTAAGATGGCAACCATTCGTCAAGAGTTCAACCAAGCTTTCGGTGAGGCCCGCAGTCGTGGGGACAAGACCTTTGAGTTTCGTGGCAAGACCTACGGGACTCAAATGGGAAAGCCAAAAGAAAAAGTTGAAGTTGGCCCTCATGGTCCGGGCAGTGAAGAGTTTATCCCTGACGGCCCAAAGATGCGCTCTGAGGAAAAAGATACGCTTCCCATGGACACCTCTCCTATGCGTTCTGAGGCCAAGGACACTTCCAAAAAGTATCAGCCAATCCCAACTCTTTCTGCGGCAGAGAGCTTTGAAAACTTCAAGGCTGCTCCCGGTCGTGTGATGGACATGGTCAAGAATAAACTGGGTAACGTAGGTGACGTTAAAAGCAACTACAACCCCGGCGTTAAAATGACGGACTCTGACCGCGAGCTTCGTGATGTTGTGGAGAAGCGCAATGGTGGTATGGTCCGTAAAAAGACCGCGCTTTCTCGTAATAAGATGGCTGGTGGCGGTGCTGTTCGTGGTGCGGGTTGCGCTACGAAGGGCAAAGGCAAGATGAGGATGTACTGATGGCTCGCACAGGTAATAAATCCAGCACGGGGTTAATGAATATTGGTATGTGGGAAGGGTCCAAGAAGGACGTTGCCCAAGATACCAAGCTAGCCAAAAAGCACGGCATGACTAAAGCAGAGTGGGAAACATCCAGCTTGGATGAGAAGCACGACACCCAGAAGTCCATGAAAGGGCTGCGTGGCGGCGGCATTGCAACCCGTGGTATGGGCGTAGCTCTCAATCATGGGGGCTCTGTTTGCAAGGCTGGCGGCGGCATGGTAACTCCTAAGGGGGCTGGCGTAGGTCGGTCGAAAAGCTGCAAGGTAAGCTAAGATGGCAACTTCCGGCACGAAGACGTTCAACCTCGATCTAGGTGAATACATCGAGGAAGCTTTTGAGCGGTGTGGTATCGAGGTCCGTACGGGCTACGATCAGCGCACGGCTCGCCGAAGCTTGAACCTCTTGCTGGCAGAGTGGGCAAACCGTGGGTTGAACCAATGGACCATTTCCCGTGATTCAATTACGGTCAGCCCCACGGGTGGGGTCAGCTCAGAAGGAGTTATCTACAACCTTCCAGAAGCAACCATCGATATCATCTCAATGGCTTGTCGGTTTGTTAGCACTTCAAATACCCAGAACCAGCAAGATTTAACGGTTGACCGGATTAGCCGTGATTACTACCTCAGCATTCCAAATAAACTTTCAGTAGGGCGACCCGTTCAGTTTTATGTCAACCGTCAGATCACTCCTCAACTTGTTATTTGGCCTAAGCCTGACACAAGTTACTACCTTATTGTTGATAAGCTCGTCCGTATGGATGATGCTGGAAGCGGCGCGAACACCATCGACATTCCATTCCGGTTCTATCCTTGTCTCGTGGCTGGTCTTGCTTATTATATCGCTATGAAAAAGGCTCCGGATCGTGTGCAGCTTTTGAAGGCTGTCTACGAAGAGGAGTTTGATAGAGCCAAGAGCGAAGATCGGGATCGGGCATCTTTGCAGCTTACTCCGGTGAGGAACTGGTACAGGGTAGTGTGATATGGGCAGATACGCAGGAGGCAATTATGCAATTGCACTGTGTGACCGGTGCGGGTTCCAGTATCGCCATACTACTCTGAAAAAAGAGTGGAATGGGCTGCGGACCTGTATTGAGTGCTGGGAATCCAAGCACCCTCAAATACAGCCTATCTTTCCTCCCACCGAGCCACAGGCCTTGTTTGAACCTCGTCCAAGTCGGGTTGAGCCTATGCAAGTCCCAGTTGGCCAAGACATTTTCCCCTATCTTAACAACATCAGCACTCAGGGTGTTATGCAGATTGGTATCGTTACGGTGAGTATCACATAATGGCATGGACATACACGACGCTGGTACAAGCGGTAAAGGATTTCACCGAATACGATGAAACAACCTTTAACTCTTACATCCCCACCTTTATTCGCAACTGCGAAGAACGGATTCTGTTTTCCGTTCAGTTAGTCGATTTTCGTTATAATGTCTCCGGTACAACGACTGCCAGCAATAAGTTTCTGGGGTTGCCCGCGGATTTCCTGTCGTCATACTCTTTAAGTGTCACGGTAAATGGGGAAACCTCATTCCTTTTGAACAAGGACGTTGAATTTCTTCAAGAGTATAATCCTTCCGGAGTCACCGGAACTCCCAAGTATTACGCCCTATTTGACAAAAGTACCTTCCTGCTAGCCCCCATCCCAGCGGGAGCCTACCCTGTTGAGTTGCATTACTTCTATCAGCCTGCCTCGATTGTAGATACGGGTACATCTTGGCTTGGGGACAATGCCGAACAGGCACTCCTTTACGGGACGTTGTTTGAGGCTTATACCTATATGAAGGGTGAGCAAGACCTGTTGAACTTGTACAATCAACGGTTTGCGGAAGCCCTTGCTCGCTTGAAGAACTACGGCGAAGGCATTGAAGATGAAGACGCCTACCGTGATGGGCTTGTCAAAATAAAGGCGACATAGAATGGTTGGAAGTCAGGGTACTACTGGTGGGTTTAGAGTCGATGTTCATACATCCTCGGATGGGGGACACCCACCAGAGTTTTGGGCAAAGCGGGCCGCTGACCGCATTGTTTCTGTTTCCGAAACAGCGCATCCTGCTATCCGTGAACAGGCGGTAGCCTTCAAGGATTTAGTGGAACAAGTAGTGCTTGATCACATAAAACGTGCTATATCCTGTGACAGGACCACGGTCAGCCATCTGGTAACAGAAGCTGGTCACCCCTATTTAGCTGAACTTTTGAGGAGGCCATAATGGCATTCACTGGCAATTTCATGGCTACATCCTTCAAGCTGGAAATCTTGAGCGGGATTCATGCCTTCAACACCTCTGTTGTCCGTGGCAGTACCGCTGCCGACTCGTTCAAAATAGCTCTCTACACATCTTCGGCATCGCTGACCGCTGCCACAACAGTGTACTCCGCAACTAACGAGACGACCAATACGACGGGTTCTGCCTACACGGCTGGTGGTAATACGCTGACAAGCCCCACTACTTCTTCGAGTGGCACAACGGCTTGGGCAGATTTTGCTGACAGCTCGTGGTCTACGGCTTCCTTCACGGCTCGCGGCGCGTTGATTTACAACTCGACTCAGAGCAACAAGGCTGTTGTTGTGCTGGACTTCGGTGCGGATAAGACCGCTTCAGCTGGTACATTCACGGTTGTATTCCCCACCGCCGATGCTTCCAACGCTATCATTCGTATTGCGTAATGACCAATGACCGATGCAATCGTAGCCTTTGAAGGATGGGACCGGTCCCAAGGTTGGGGACTAGGCGCATTTGGCACGGATGCGATTGCTATCGGTCTGGCTACCGGTGATGTAGCTTCGTCAGCTACCGTTGTTGCAGATGCTAACGTCAGTCCAACGGGGGTTGAGGCAACAGCAAGTGTAGGCTCCGTCGTAGCGGTAGTTGATGTCAGCATCAATCTGACGGGAGTATCAGCTACGGGGGATGTGGCATCCTCCGCCACAGTTACGGCAGATGCCAATGTTAGCCCAACCGGCCTTTCTTCCACTGGAAGTGTGGGCTCTGCTACGGTCACGGCAGATGCCAATGTTAGCCCAACGGGCGTTGAGGCAACAGGTGGTATTGGGACAGTTGATTTTATACTGAGCCCCAATATCAGTCCAACGGGGGTTTCTGCTACTGGGGATGTTGGATCTTCTGCTACGGTTACGGCGGATGCCAATGTCAGCCCGACTGGTCTTACTTCTACGGGGAGTGTTGGGGATGCTACTGTTACGGCAGATGCCAATATCAACCCGACCGGAGTTGAAGCCACTGGATATATTGGAACAGTTGACTTCATCCAGAGTCCAAATGTTTTTGTAACAGGCGTATCCAGCACAGGTTCAGTTGGTCAAGTAGACATTACCTCGGTCAACTTGATCGATGTCACGGGCCTAGAGGCCACGGGCAGTGCTGGCTCAGTCACCATCACAGCAGATGCAAATGTCAGTCTTGCGGGGGTTTCCGCAATAGGATATGGTGGGCAAGTTCTCGTTTGGGGAAATATTGTCCCGAGTCAAACGCCTAGTTGGACACAAGTGGTCCCAAGTGGAAGCCCTTCTTGGACCGCGGTATCTCCATCTCAGTCCCCCAACTGGAATCAAATTGCCGCGTAGGAGGCAGATAAATGGCTAGCACTTATTCAACGAATCTTGGTCTCGAACTCATAGGGACGGGCGATCAGTCCGGTACATGGGGTGCTACAACCAATACTAACCTCGGCACTCTGCTGGAAGAAGCAATCGGCGGGTATGTAACTCAAGCTATTACAGACGGCTCGGCGGCGACTACCACGATCACAATCCCCAACGGTGCTTCGGGTGTAGCGCGAAACATGTTCATTGAGATGACAGGCGCGTTGACGTATGCCACAACTAGCTTGATTGTTCCTGCCAAGGAAAAAATGTATTTTGTTTACAACAACACCTCCGGTGGTTTTGCTGTAACCGTGAAAGTGTCGGGTCAGACGGGGATACTCGTCCCCAATGGGAAGAAGGTAGTACTAACGTGTAACGGCACAGACATCGTAGAGGCGCATACCGCTATCGTTGGCAATGCCACAATGGGTGGAACCCTCGGTGTAACGGGCGCGACTACTCTTAGTTCAACCCTCGGTGTAACGGGCGTAACGACTGTTGCCGCTGGTAGCGCAGCACTCCCTGCCATTGTATCAACCACTGGCACAGCCGACACTGGCTTGTGGTTCCCCGCCGCCGATACAGTTGCGGCAAGTACGGGCGGCTCCGAACGTATGCGCATCGACTCCTCCGGCAACGTCTTGGTCGGATTGACCACCACTCCTACGACAGGGACAAACGTAACCAAGAACCTTGTTGTCAGCAATGACATTGCCACAGGTTCGCTGCTGCTTGGAACCAACTCATCATTTCTGGGTCGCCGTAGTTCAGATGGTTCAACCATTTTGAATACTGGGCAAGCGAACATTGAATTTAGCCGTGGCGCATACGGTTCAACAACAACTAGTATGGTTATTGACACCTCCGGCAACGTAGGGATTGGGGCTACGCTTAATGCATGGAGTGGGGCTACTGCATTGCAGATGGCTGGCCCGTCTCTGTGGGGTAGTAGTGGCGTTGGTCACTTGTCCGTCAACACTTATTTTGACGGGACAAATTACAAATATATTAATACGGGCAATGCTACTGACTACTACCAACTTTCTGGTACTCATGTTTGGCGTTACGCTGCATCTGGGATTGCTGGGACAAATGTTTCGTTTTCGGAAGCCATGCGTATCGACTCCAGCGGCAACGTAGGGATTGGGACAAGTTCGCCAGCGAGTATTGGTGGCGTTCTGTCAGTTGTTGCCAATGGTGCGGGCGGGACAGGTTATTTTCGCAATTTGGCAACAACCGGAATTACGTCAGACCAGCTTCAAGTTTCCGTTGCACAATCGACCAGCTTATCTAGTATTTACCTCGCACGTTTCTACACTAATGTTTCTGCTTCTCCGACAGTTGCGTTTCATGTACAAGGCGATGGCAGCGGGTATTTTGCAGGCAATCTGCTGGTGCAGGCAACAGCCACAGCGAGAAGTGCGATATTCCGCGTCAATGGTAATTCCCTTATTTCCGGCATTTATTTAGGAACCGACACTGGAAATTGTTATATTTATGAAGGCGCAACAAATGTTATTTCTTTTAGGGTTGGGGCTTCCGGTTCTGATAGATTCTTTAGTTTTGACACCTCTGGGAATGGAAACGCGCTAAATGGGTCTTGGGTAAACGGTTCTGATGCGCGGTTAAAGGAAAACATTAAGACAATAGATAAAGGTCTTGCTGATGTGCTTTCTTTGCGGCCCGTTTCCTATAACAGGATTGGTGCAGAGCAAACTGAAATTGGGTTTATTGCCCAAGAAGTCCAACCAATTATCCCAGAAGTTGTTCATGATACGGGTGAATATCTTGGTATCTCGTATGGGAACATAACGGCTGTCCTCGTCAAGGCCATCCAAGAACTATCCGCAAAAGTTACCGCACTGGAGTCAAAATAATGTCCAACACTTACACTTGGTCCTTTCCCTCCCTATCTGCCTACCCTTCTTATGAAGGCGAAACTGACGTTGTGTTCACCGTGCATTGGGTGCTGAACGGCACCGATGGTAATGGCCATTCCGGTTCTGTCTACGGCACTGTGCCAGTGACATATACGGCTGGTGGACCATTCATACCTTACGCAAGCCTGACTGAATCTCAGGTCATCGCATGGACCACCGAAAGTCTTGGTGCAGATCGTGTTGCGGAACTGCAAGCAAATATTGACAATCAGATCCAGCAACAGGTATCACCTACCGTTGTCGACTTGCCGCCACCTTGGGCGGCTTAACCAAGAGGAAGAAAGACTATGAAAGTTACACTGGAATTTACCGTTGACGAAGTAAACTATGTGCTGATGGCTCTGTCACAACGTCCGTTTGGGGAAGTGGTAGACCTTATTGCAAAGGTTAAATCTTCGGCACAATCACAGCTACAGGCTTCCGACTTGGTTGCCCCTATTGAGACTTCGACTACTCAATAAAGGACCGACATGCCTTTTCAGAAACTCCAGTTTCGTCCCGGCGTTATTCGTGATGTCACAGGATACACAAACGAGGGCGGTTGGTTTGACTGCAACCTTGTGCGTTTCCGCTTGGGATTTCCGGAAACAATTGGCGGCTGGGAAAAACTATCGAGCAGCACCTTTCTCGGTTCTGCTCGTACCCTTTTGGCATGGGTAACTCTTAACGGGAATAATTACCTTTCCCTTGGGACCAACCTAAAGTTCTATGTCGAGAAGAGCGGTGGGTATTATGACATCACCCCACTTCGGACTACCGTTGTTCTTAACGGGGCGTTTGCGGCTACATCAGGTTCGTCCACAATTGTGGTAACGGCTACTAGTCATGGGTGTGTTGACAAAGACTTCGTTACCTTTAGCGGAGCAACATCCCTCGGTGGCACTGTCACCGCTACTGTTCTCAATGCCGAATACCAAATAACTTTTATCAATGTTAACAGCTACAGCATCACAGTTCCTGTGACTGCCAATGGATCGGATACCGGTAACGGCGGGGCAAGCATCACTGCTGCCTATCAAATCAACACCGGATTGGATACTCAGGTCGGTGGTATTGGCTGGGGGGCGGGCACATGGGGCCGTGGAACGTGGGGTTCTGGTACTACTGTCTCGGTTGGCAACAGCCTCCGGCTGTGGTCACAGGACAACTATGGTGAAGATCTTCTCTTTAACGTCCGGAATGGTGGGGTCTACTATTGGTATGGTGGCGGGAGTATCACAACCAGAGCAGTCACCCTAAGCTCGTTGTCCACGGACACCTCTACACCAGATGTTGTCACTCAAATCATGGTCTCGGACCGTGATCGGCACGTCATTGCCTTTGGTTCAAACATGGGTGGGGGAGGATCTCAAGACCCGCTGCTTGTTCGGTTTAGCGATGGGGAAGACCCATTCACTTGGTATCCTTCTGCTACTAATACGGCGGGCGATCTTCGCATTGGTTCGGGGACCAAGATTGTTAAGGCCGTTGAAACCAAGCGCGAAATCGTCATCTTCTCGGATACGGCGGTTTACTCCATGCAGTATCTTGGTCCTCCATATACCTTTGGCTTGCAGCAGCTTGCCGCCAATACCACGATCATGGGGTACAACGCAGCTGTTGCAGTTGACGATGCCGTCTTCTGGATGGGCCATAGCAACTTCTACGTTTATGCGGGGCAAACCCAGCCTCTAAACTGCCCCATTCAGTCCTATGTGTTTGAAGATTTTAACGAGGCTCAGTCGGACAAAGTATTTGCATATCTGACGGCTCAGTTTAACGAGGTCAGTTGGCTATATCCTTCTGCAAACTCAAGTGAAAACGACCGTTATGTAACCTATAACTACATTGACAAGGTGTGGTCGTACGGGATACTAGCTCGTACAGCGTGGCTTGATGATGGTGTTCGTCAACTTTCGATAGCTGCTGGTACAGATAATTACCTCTATAATCACGAATACGGAACGGATGATGGGAGCACAACTCCACCTTCTGCGTTAAATGCTTACATCGAAGCTTCTCCGGTTGACATTGCTGATGGGGATAAGTTCTCTTTTGTTCGTCGTATTGTTCCTGATCTGAAGTTTTTTAACTCAACGAGCAGCCCCGAAGTTTCCGTCATCTTGAAAACCCAGAATTATACGGGTTCAAACTACGTCAGTGGTTCAAGTTCCGCGGTTGATAGAACGTCTACCGTTCCTGTAGATCAGTACACAAATGTGGCAAATGTCCGTGTCCGTGGCCGCTCCCTGATCTTCCGTATTGAGAGCAATAAAGTCGGTACTCGATGGGGTCTTGGTTCTCCCCGTATTGAGGTCAGGCCTGATGGGGGTCGCTGATGGATTACCGTAGCGTATTTCCAACATTCCCCCGCCCTCCTGAAGCATATGACCCACGGTACTTTCAAGATGTCATCAGAGCCTTGGATGCCTTGGTGGTTGCAATTAGAAATCCCGGAGAAGGTCGCCAGACAACCATCGTTTTGACAAACCTTCAAAGTGACGAGTACGGTTTGGAAGAAGGAACTATCTTTCAAGCGGCAGGGGTCTTGCGTATTCCGCAACTTAACTCGGCATATGTCAGAGGTCTTTCCGCCACAGGGACAATTGGTTCCGTAACGGTGACGACATGACTTGTCTTTTCGGGTGTAAACGGGTAAGTTACTGGATGCCAGTATCAGGCTCTGGCCCTGCCAAATGTGAACATTTCGTATCGTAGGAACGCATCTATGCAGGGTATTGCAGCACTCAATCCAGCTAGCCCAGTTCAGCCCTATACGCAGAATGACTTCAAGCGTATTGCTAATACTGTTGGAACATTTTACGAGAATCTGGATCCAGAGAAAAAGAAGGCCTTGTCCGGTTTGGCGGATGAGATTGCGGCATTGCCTCTCCAGAAGTTGAAAGTTTTTGACCAGCTTCTCAACTTCCTTGAACAACATGCCAACCGTTACCCTGAGGTTGTTGATGAACTTGTTCGTAATGGGGCTGTTGACGAAGGTGATATGCCAGCAGAATACAGCCCACCTATCTTTGCAACCATCCATGCCATGGTCCGCGAATCAATAAAGAAGGCCAGCAGCTCCGCAAAGGAGTTTGCAAAAGGCGGTCTTGCCTCGGTAAAGGAATCTGCAAAGCGCGTTCAGGCTGCGGGTCGAGGCGAAGATAAAATCCTTGCACACATTACTCCTGCCGAAGCAGAGCTCCTGAAGGCTCGAGGGGGATCTGGCGATATCAATCCTGCAACGGGTTTGCCCGAATATGGTTTCCTAAAAAGTATTGGCAAGCTTCTTGGTGTTGCTGCTCCTATTATCGGTTCTGTCGTCGGCGGCATGTTTGGCATGCCGTTCCTCGGAGCCGTTGTCGGTGGTGGTCTCGGTGGTCTTGCTAGTGGTGGCGGTGTCAAAGGTGCTTTGATGGGTGCTGCCATGGGCGGTATCGGATCGCTGGCATTTGGCGGTGTTAACAGCATGCTCAACAATGGCAGTTTCTTGGAGGGTGTAACTGGTACGCTTCCTTCCTACCTCGGTGGAACGGGCGAAAGCTTTGGTGGAACCCTATTTGGAAGTGGGGCCTCCGGCGGCACTGGCATGAGCGGGTCTGAAGCTTTGGAAAAAGCTACAAATGCTACAGGTCAAGCGGGAGATCTTGGGGTGGAGCAGGCTAAACTTCCTGATGTAGG
>Ga0114973_10003214_pt1 | contig 11629 bp, 2 predicted proteins | sample M_140807_MF_Meta_FD_87025 | JGI IMG/M metagenome (GOLD analysis project Ga0114973, IMG submission 87025) | Freshwater microbial communities from Lake Montjoie, Canada to study carbon cycling - M_140807_MF_MetaG | ecosystem: Environmental > Aquatic > Freshwater > Lake | place: Lake Montjoie... | reverse complement strand
GATCCTTATGCAGACACACATGCTGCAATGGCAAGCAGGGAAGCCGTGCAAGGGGAGTTGGAAAAAGCGGACGCGTTGCAACGCCAAGCAGGGTTAGCAAGCATTATTGCGCCACGTGAAGCGCGGATTAAAGGCCGCGAAGATCGCATCCAAAGCGCAGAAGACCTAAGCACCAAGATGTCCATCATCAATGCGGGTCTTGCCATGATGCAATCTACAGGCAAGGGGCTGTCCGGTATTGCCGAAGGTGCTGCGGTTGGCGCTAAGCAATACGCTGAAGGCAAGAAGGCAACAGAACTTGCGCGTCAGAAAATGGAAGATGCACGCGATGCATTTGACGAGTTCAAGTTCAATGCCGGTAACATGGCCCAAAAAGATGTCACCGCAGCCAAACGCGCTATTGTGGCAGGCGCAAACGCTGCCGATCAAATAGGTATCACTGCAAAAGCAGCCGACTTAGCGCAACAAAGAGCCAGCGCAAATACACTTTTTGAAGCTAGTGCTAGGGCTAACGAAAGCGCTCTTGACCGCACAAGCCGGGAACGTACCGCTGCAATCAGCGCTCAAGTGCAAAGAGAAATTGCGGCTATGCCCGGTGCAGCAGAACGTATGTATGCCACATTTGGTGGCGGCGATGCCAAAAAAGGCTTTGAGTACTTTACCGCAGCTACGGCTGAAGGTAAGGGAAATGAGGCAATCATACAAGCCGTTATGAAAACTCCAGAAATACTTAGTACAGTTTCTCCGGAATTGCGAAAAGCAATTGAAACAGAAGTCATGAAGCGTTTTCCGCCTAGCGCCTCAAATAAGCCAACGGGAACCGCATTTAAGTAAGGCATAATGCCACCAGCCCCCGGCAAGGCGGTTGCGCCGGGGTTCTACCAACACCGTAAAAGTACACTGTTATGGCCCAATACCTCCCACTTCCTGATGGAAATTCCGTAACCATACGTGAGGGGGAAACGCCTAGCGATGCGTGGAAACGCGCCTTGCAAATGTACCCCGAGTCATTTGCCTCCAAGACCCCCGAAGAACAGCCCAAATCTGGGTTTATGCCTGCGCTCAAAGCAGGCTTTTCTTCGCTCAAAGAAGATGTTGCGGGTCTGGCAGGGCGTGCCGGTATCATGGACTTGCCCGAAGCCGAGCAGTACATAGCCAAACAAAAAGCCTACCAAAAGAAAACTTTTGCACCAACCCAAGAAGGCTTCTTAGAAGCCCCGTTTACCAAGATTGGTGAGTTGGCAGGCGGCTCCCTGCCGTACATGGTGGCTCCGGTATTGGCTGGCGTTGCGGCTCCTGCCGCCTCTGCGTTAGGGGCAGGTGCGGGGCTTGCAACTGCTGCCGGACTGGGCGCTACCGCCCTAACATCTGCGGGGCAGTTCACCGGGTCAAACATAACGCGTCAGATGGACACCGGCAAGAAGCTGGGTGAGACAGACCTTGGTGCTGCGGCCCTAGCCGCCATCCCCCAAGCTGCGCTGGACACTATCAGTTTGCGCATGATCCCCGGCATGGGCAGGCTGTTTGAGGGCGCTGGGCTTAACATCTCCAAAGAAGCAGCGCGGGACTTAGCCAAGGAAGGTTTAAAGAAAACCGCTGCGGACTACGCACTGGCTACCGGCAAAACAATGGGCGTTGAGGGTCTGACCGAAGCGGGCCAGCAAGTATTTGAGCGCATGCAAGCCGGGTTAAATATTACCGATGCATCGGCCCGTGCCGAGTACTTTGACAACTTCCTTGGTGGCGCAGTGCTTGGCGGCATCTTGGCCCCTGTGGGTCGCCGTGCGGAGCGTGGCGCGGAGCAAGGCCGGTTTGATAAACAGCAACGCGAAGAACAAAAAGCGCAAGCTGACGCAGCCCGAGTTGAGCAGGAGAAGCTGGACGCCACCACCCTAGCCCAGAAGCAGACCCCTGAGTATGCGCAACAAGCGGAGAAGGCTTACCGTGATGCCGAAGCGTACAAAGTCAGTCTGCAAGAAAAGATACACAAAGCCCCCAAGGGCCAGAAGCTTAGCGAAGATCAGAAGCAGGACAACCGCGAGACGCAGCAGGCGCTTAATGAGCACGCCGATGTGCTCAAGGAAGCCAACAGAGAATACCGCCAGTTCCGCCAGTTCTTGCCAAAAGAGCCAGCCCCACCGCTTGGAGAGGACACAACCCAGTTTCAGCAGCGGGATATGTTTGGCAACTTGCCTGTGCCCAAAGCACCGGAGCTTGATCTGCAAGGCCAACCGCTGGAGCGTGCAGCGCCCGAGGCCGCGCCGCAAGAACAAACTGACCCCCGTCAGCAAGTACGTATGCTGGAGCAAATGGTTGCGCAGTTTCAAACGCAAGCCCCAACACTTACGCTACAACAGCTTCAAACGATTCAACCAAAATATGCGCAAGCCGTTGATGCTTTAGCGCAAGCCCGTGAAGATGTAAAAAAACTACCAAAACCGGAAGAACAACAAATTCCTGTAGTGCAAAAGCAGTTGGCAAATGCGGAAACAAACGGCGATATTGATGCGCAAATTGCACTCCGTATAAAACTGCAAGACTTGCAAAGCCGTGTTGTTCCCCAGACGCAGCAAGAGTTTGAAATGCAGCCGTTCCAGTCAACGGTTACAGGTGACAGGCAGTTAGCCATTCGTCCACAGTACGCAGCCAATCTTAACCTTGGTGTTGAGGAGCAGGAAGCCGACATTGCCGCGCAGCAGGCGCAGGCTGAAGAACAGTACCGGGCTCAGGGCAGAGAGCAAGACCGGGCAATTAAAGTGGGGATGGAGGCAAAAGGGCTCCAACGTATTGGTGAGCGCCCAGTAGGCGGTGTCTCGTCAATGCAGCAGTTTGATATGTTTGAGCAGCCTTACCCATACACGGGTTCGTCCGCTGCGCTTAGTGAAACTGTTAGTGGTTTGACAGGCGAACCTTCATTGATGCAACAAAGGGCAGCAACCCCAGCCGGTGAAACACTGCCTGCCGCACCAGAAATAAAACCCGTAGAACAACCCCAACCCCAACGTGGTGGCCCAGCCCCATTCAAACTGCGTCCGGGCCAAGAAAGCACTAAACAACCTTTGACAGCAGCAGCGCTGCGTGATCGGGTTAACCAACTTCAATTGCGTGAAGACCTGAGCGATGAGGCTTACGCATTCCTGCGCCGAGCAGACGCCAGCATTGGTGAAAACGATTTGGCACTTGGCAATGAAGCGTCCCTGTTCACTATGTTGGACGAGCAGCTTGGCAAGATTGAGCGCGGTGAGGAAGGGGTATACGGCGAGGGGGCTCCGGCTAAACGTGCTGAAACTACACCTCGTGGCGGAGAAGGTACGGGCGCTATGGCTGAGGCTTTACGCGAGTCAGGCGCAGCTTTGCCTTCTACTGTTACGGGACTTCCCGGTAGCGTAACTACACCCACGGCTGCGGAAAAAGTTGAAAGCGGTTTTGCAGGCAAGACGTATAACCTTAGCGATAGTGAAAGAGCTAAAGCGCTTGCTAAAGTTAAAAAAGAAAAATATGAACAACTTGTTGGCGAAGGCGTTCCTAAAAACGAAGCGGCGCGTCGAGCCAGTTTAATCAAGCAAGAAGATGTTGCACAAGGCGTTATGACTGGCGCTGGGCCTACGGCTGTTAACGTACGGGGTCGTGCCGAAATTACCCCTGCAATGAATGCTGACCAAGCGCTCAAAGCAGCTATAGCAGCAAACCCTAAAGCCGCACAGCAAGCTAATGTCCAAAGAGCAGCAAAGCAACTTGAAAATATTGGAACAATGCGCGGGCCAAGCGCCAAAGCCAAGCCGCTGTCTTTACCACGGGAACTGGAAACGCACCTGCGGGTTAAAGAAGAACTGGCGCAGTCAGAAAAAAACATTGACCAGATGTCCCTTTTTCCTGAGAAGGAAGTACCCGCAACCGCACTGGGCCGCGCTACCCCCGGCATGTTCCGCCGTTTTCTTGACAGCAAAGTTGTCAAAGAAATGCGCGAGGCTGAAGCACGCACCAAAGTACATAAGCAGCAAGCGCCAAAGGTCACATACTACTTTGGCTTAATCAATGAACTGGAAGCCAAGCTCAACGCATTGGTTACAGAATCTGACTTGCGCGGCACAGCCAAGAGCATCCTCAAAGACAACGATGACGTTGTAGCCTTGCTCCAGCAGTACGGCAAATTTAAAACCGACCCGATGTTTAGAACCATACTTGCTATGACATCGGTAAACAATGAAAAAGAAATTAAAGCCCTTGAGCAAGATGTAGCGGTATACACAAAAACTTTAGCTGAACTGGACAAACAAAGCAATGCCGCAAAACAATCGGTTGCTTTGCGTAGAGAGCAGATTGAAAAGTTAAACAGAGTGTTGTTGGGCATTGCCCCGCTAGAAACAAAGTTGGAAGCTGCAACAGCGCAACTGAGGGAACTTCAAAAAGAACTTAAAAAAGAAGGAGCCACACCCGCACCAGAAAAAACGCAAGAATACAAAAACGAAATTGCAAGTCTCAAGCGCCAGATAGAGTCCAAACTTGGGTTTGGTGAGATTGGGTATGAAGCGCCTGCTTTTGTTTTTGGGCAAGAAGACACCCAAACAATGGTGATGTTTGAGGCAGCGCTTAAAAAGATTAAAGACAACCGCGTCTTGGTAGACACGCTTCAGCGGCAAAACAAAAAACTACGGCAAGAGCTGTCGCAGTTTAGTAAGCTGCGTACCACGGCAGAAAACACACAGGCAATGCTGGCAGACTTGAGCAGCACGCTAAAGAGCGTGTCCAAAACACAAGACAACATCGACAAGATACCTGCGGTCATGGACGCGCAAAAGACCTTGTGGGATTTAGAACACAGCGGCAAAGACCCCGCAGTGCTAAGAACAGAAATTGCGCAGGCGCAAGTTGACTTACGTAACGCCATTGTTGCCAAAGAGGAAGCAGACGCAGCAAGTAAAGAAGCTGCCAAAAGCCCTTCTACCAAAGCGTACGAACAAGCTTCTGCGGCGTTTAAAAAACGCCGTCCCAGCATTGATGCTGAACTTGCTAAGTTGCGTGACCAAGCACGGGCACAACGCACAAAAGAAGAAAACGTTAGGTTGTACGGGGCAAAGCAAAAAACTGCTTTGCCGGGCGGCATTTCTGTAGCGCCAATAACGTCAACAACATACGCAGGCAAGGTACAAAACCAAATCACCAATGCGGCAATGGATAACATTGATGCAATTGAAAAAGAAATTAACCAGTTAAAACAAGAACTGGAAGACAAGAAACAAGAAGGCCTTCCCGGTAAACCAGAACAAATGCAAATTGCGCGTTTGGAATCTGCGTTGCAAGAAGCCAACGAGTTTTACAACGAGCAGTTAAAGACTGAAGGCATTGCCAAGTCCAACAAAGAATACGCAAAACAAATTCTTGCGTGGCCCTTAAAGAAGTTAAAGCTGGAACTGGGTACGTTGGAAAACCAGTTTAATGCGTTGGAGGACAAGGTTAAAGCAGCGCGGGCGGAGTCTTTGGCTTATTTTGAAAAACAAAAGACTAAGGAAGCTGGGTTAGTTACGTTTGCCAGCTTGCCGCCCGGCAAGTATCCTGAAATCGGTAAAGTAAAAGTATCGCAGCTATTACCTAGCGAACGTAATAAAACACCGGGGGGCGCACGCTCCAGCCCCGTTTTTGCTTTCAAAGGACAGGGTTCTGCTTTCCGGCAGACTGAAATACTCCGGCTTAAACGCGACTCAGTTGCGCAGCGGATAGAGCAAGTGGAAGCCTTGGAGCGCCAAGGTAAAACGGCTGAGGAAACACAAACAAAAGCACCTCAGCGCAAGGCATCCGAACGTGCCAATGTAGCCCCATCAAGTGTGACGCGCACTGGCCCCGTGACACGCGGCGTAACCAGCAACGTGGCTAAACTGACCGAGAGCAAGCGCTCAGGCAGACCAATAAGCAGCAGGCAACAACAATTGGAACGGTTGCAAGCCAACATAGACGCGGCGCAGATAAAAGCCAACGAGGCAGCAATTAACTGGAAAAAAGCAACCGAGGCGTATGAAGCATCAAAAGGCCAGCCTGCGCAAGTTAGGGAAGACGCAAAGGCTGCGTACGAGGCAGCAGACAACCGGTTAGAAATTAGCCGCAGTAATCTTGATGCAGCAAAAGCATTGCTTGAATCCGAAGACATTACAAAAGAGCAGCAGGAAAAACTTGGTGCAGTATCTGAAGCTACTCAAACGTTTGAAAACGTAACAAACGAGCGTCTTGACTCAAGCGAAAGCAACCCTATCCCAAAAAAGACTCCAGCGGTTCTTTCACCCACTGTTAAGAAAACTGCCAAAGAAAGCCCAAAACTTTCTCAACAAGATATTGACGATGCGGTTGCAGCTAAAGGTAGGCAGATCGACAAAAAATATGGCACAGAAATGGACACATCTAGTCCATACCACGGGAAGACATACGCCGAAGCAGCGCGTATTGCCGCAGAAAAAGCACGCAACCCACTTAGCAAAAAATTGTTCGACATTCTTGCGGAAGTCCTCGATAACGCTTACTCGGATGACATGCATGGGCGTGTATACGTGACGTCAAAAAAAGGCATTGAAAAAGCAGCCGACGGAAAAGAACGCCCTGTAGCGGGGCATTACAACCCCTCACAAAACTACGTTTTAACTATTTCTACAGCAGGATCACCGCACGCAACCAGAATTTTGTTGCATGAATTATTGCACGCTGCAACATCTCGTGGGTTATACACAAACAACGCTTTTAATGCACGGGTTGAGCATTTAAAAAATACCGTAGAAAAATGGTTGCAAACACCAGAAGGTAAAAAATACTTCCGCGCTAATAAAGTTGCGTTGGTTGGGTTTAGTAATAAAGGTGTATACGGACTTACTAATACACACGAGTTTTTAGCAGAAACTTTTTCGCACAAAGGTTTTCAAGATTTACTTGACCAGATTCCTTCTGAAACACCCAATAAATCTGTGTTGTCGCGTTTGGTTGATGTTTTTGCGGGTTTCTTCCGGTTCTCCAAACCTAAAGAACGGTCTTTGCTCAACGACGCTTTGGAAATTACCGAAGAAGCGTTTGCGGAAAACAAACCGTTAAATGAAATGCAACGGTGGCAAAAAACAAGGGAAACCAACGAAGTACTTAACGCGCCAGATTACATGTCTGACGATGATCTGTCCAAGCTGGCTAAAGACGTTGTTGCGCAGGACAAGACGTTTAAAGAACGCGCTGGGTCACACATTGGGCTTCAGTTTGAAATGGCAACGGCAGACATGCGTGCGGCTTTTACCAAGGCGATGAACAACGCTGTTGAAGACCCGAAGACTATGGGCAGCACTAAGTTGTTCCGCCAAGCTATCTTTAGCATTACCGCAGCCGATCAGGCTATGTCAACTACGCAGATGTCGTTGACTACTGGCCCACCCAAAATGCGTAAGGACGAGAAAGGGTACTACAAAGTTGTCAGCAGCATGGAAAATGACGCGGGTCAAATATTTGACGCTGTGCAGGACGTACCAGACAGCTACGGAAATGCAGAAGCCAAAACAGGCATAGCTGCTATGTACATGATTGCGCAGCGTGCGCTAAACAAAGGCTTAAAAAAACTTGATCTTGGCGCTTTGGGGGTTACAGAAGAAAAAGTTCAAGCGGCAATGGCAGCGGCAGACGCTGACCCTAAACTTAAAGCAGCGCTTGAGAATGTGCGCAAGAAATATAACGCGTACAACCGGGGCATGATCGAGTGGCTGTCCTCCCCACAGGTGGCGGCTATCTCGCAGGCCGATGCCAAGGCCTACTTAAAGGATGAGGACTACGTTCCGTACTACCGCGTGCGTGCTGACGGCACGGCGGAGTTGGTCTTTGGTGGCGAGAAGACGTTGACCATTGGTGACATCCGCCACCAGCCCTTCCTTGCCGAGCTAAAAGGCGGCGAGGCCAAGATCATGCCGTTGGACAAGTCCATCATGCGCAACACCATGCTGCTGGTGACCAAGGGCATGAACAACATGGCGATGAAAAACGTAGGCTACGCCATGCAAGCTGCCGGTGATGGCCTCGGCCCCATAGGTAAGAACGGCAAGCCGACAAACTTGATGCCTATCAATGTTGGTAAAGGCCCAGACCAAGCCAACGTAATCCGCTGGACGCAAGAACCAGACCCCAACCGTGAAAACGACAAAGGGGATCGCTGGCTGCGCGTGGAGACCAATGGCACGTTGTTTGGCGGCATCCCTGCCGAACTGATTATTAAGTCACTAGACGGCGCTCACTTGACGCTTCCTGCCTTCCTTAAGTGGGGCGGCATTGCTGGCGACTTGTTGCGCTCTGGTATTACACGTAACCCGATCTACTTAGCTGGTCAATTGTTCCGTGACCCGTTTGCAGCTACTGCTACCTCCGGCTTGGACTATAGCCCCATCACCGCCATCTTCAAGGCTGGCAAAGAGTTCTTAAAAATAACCGCAGGAAAAAGCGAAACCGGCGCTAAGCTGATTGAAAGCGGTTTGCAGCAAAGCGGGCTGTTTGAGGGTGATGCCGCGAACATGTCCAAAATTGCTTTGCAGTTGGCAAGCGGCAAATCACAAGGCGTTATAGACCGCCTACTTGCCGGAGCCGACAGACTGGCACTGCAAGCCGATGCAGCTACCCGTACGTTGATCTACGACAACGCCATCAAAAACGGCCTGTCCGAAGCAGAAGCTGACCATTCGGTGCGGGAGTCGATGAACTTCTCCAAGCGCGGGTTGTCGCCCACTGTGCAGTACGCCAGCCGCATGATACCGTTCTTCAACGCGCAGATACAAGGCTTGAGCGTGCTGGTCAAAGCAGCCACGGGCAACATGCCTGCCGAAGATGTACTGAAAATTAAACGCAAGTTTGCCAACAACGCCATGATGCTTACCGGCTTCGGTCTTGCATACGCGATGGCAATGGATGACGATGAGTACTACAAAAATGCCAAGCCAAGGGACAGGTACACCAAGTTTTTTATACCCCTGCCGGGTGTAGATGAGCCGCTAAAGCTGCCAATCCCGTACGAGTTTGGTTTCTTCTTCTCCGCTGGCGTGGCTATGGCGGACGCTATCAAGGGCGAGGTGGACACACCCCAACAACTGCGTGCAATCAAGGATATGTTTGTGGGCGCTATCCCCGGCGCTAGCAGCAACTTTGTACCCCAGCTTGTCAAGCCGCTGGCCGAGGTGTATGCCAACAAGAGCTTCTTCAGCGGCACACCGCTGGAGTCTGCACGACTTGAAAAACTAAAACCCGAAGCGCGGTACAACGCCCACACAACAGAAGTTGCTAAATGGATGGCTACGATGGTTCCGGGGCTCTCGCCTATCCAGATCGAGCACATCGTGTCGGGGTACTTAGGTCAAATACCTTTGATGGTGCTTGCATCAACCAACGAAATGTTCCGCGAAGACAAGGAAGAGCCCACCCGCAAGCTATCAGAGATGCCGCTAATTGGCAGTTCTTTCCAGCGCAAGTACGGCGGTGAGGATGCCGATGTGGTGTACAAGCTAGCCAACGATGCAATGGAAGCCAAGCGTACTTTTGATGACTATCGAAAGAAGGGCAAGCTCGAAGATGCCAAGGAGTTCCTTGCCGACAACCGTGCCGAGATTATGGTTGCACCACTAGCCATGCAATACCAGAAGTTCATGGGAGCGCTGCGTACGCAAGAGGACATCATTCGTAACTCCAACGCTTCACCTGACGCCAAGGAAAAACGAATTGATGCCTTGAATGCACAACGCCAGCTACAGTCCGAGCGTTACTTAAAAGCCATCAGGCGGGCTGAAGCGGCAGGCGGTAGAACCACACCCCAGTAAACCCCTTGCGGATGGCGGGTTGGGCTCGGGCATCAAACAGGCGCAGGTCAAGCGCCCGTTTCAGTCCTTCAGTGCGGGTGGATTCGGGGTCGAGGCAGGGGACAAAAAACCCCTGCCCCCGTTCAGTCTTTTTCCACGGATAAATGATTTTCAAGTTCTTCATTTATCGGCCTCGTTATCCGCATAACCGCTGTGCGCAGCGGTGGGCCACTTGTCCTAGACATCAAGTCTTTGCGGGGCATGTACTTCACAGCAAACAGCTTCTCTAGTTCCTCCTTGAACTCAGCGTAACCAAAGTTCATGGTGGCGCAGAACGAGCGCAGCACGCGCTCCTCAATGTAAAAGTCCGTGTACCCCTCAATAGCGCCGTTCTCCACCCGGCCCTTGACCTCCTTGCGGGTGGTGCTCTTGTCGATGCTACCGCCGTCCCCCATCTGCGCCAAGACGCCACCGGAAGTGCCGTAGTTGACCACAACAAACTGGCCCCAGCTTTCACGGATAAACTCGTTAAGCACATCCTCGGTGCTGCGTTTGTTGCCCCGTATAGCTATGCGCTGGTACTCAATGCGCTTGCGGTAGGCATCAATAATTTTATCCAAAGGCAGGTTGACCAGCCCCGTATGCGCATCACCCATAATGATGCCAGCGGCTATGTTGCAACCAACGCTACCTATCCAATAACGCTCGTCGTTGGTAGCGCCGTATTCAACGTGCATCTTGCGCACAATATCAGGCACAAGCTCTTTTAGGAATGGCACGTTCTTGGCAAAAAAGTCAGCCAACACCTCGCCAGCTACAGCGTAGTTGTGGGACAAGGACTTGATGATCTCAATCTCCTCGGGACTCCATGTCAGAATGTCATTCATACGGAACTCAATCAAGCGGCGAAGCTCACCCTCTGCGCCCACCTTACGTGCCCCGGTCAGGCTGTCCACCACGTAGGTGTTAGATGACATGATGGCATGCGCTGCCCATGTCGAGTTGTTCAGACGCTCCTTGTTAGCGCCGGACTCCATGCGCTCCTTGCCGCGTCCCTCAGTCATGTCCAGCAGGAACTCGGAGAACCACTCGGGCGCTTCACGGTTCTTGGATGTAATCTCATCGGTCACCAAGGGCAAACTGTGCAGCAGGCCAAGGCGTTGCTGCATGGCAACCATCGAGGTACTCTTGCCAGTGCGGTAGTGGGCTGGATGCCCCCAAATAGATGCCGCTGCCTCAAGTGCCAGCGACTTGCCAGTACCCGAAGCCCGCGCTGCGCAGTGGTACGTCATCCCGTACAGGCCCGTAAAGCGCATCAGTGGGGAGCCAGCACCGGCTAGAAAAACTGCCAAGATGTCATACATCTCGCGGCGTATCAGCATGTTGATACACGCCTGCCACCCCTCCAGCGTGCCGGTGGGCTTGGTATTGTTGACGATGTTTTCCAGACCCGCCATAGGAACATCAATCGGTTTGCCCTTAGAGTAAATACGCCCAGCAAAAACAAAGGTATCGTCTTGCTGCCAGCCGTAGCTTTCAGGTACACGTACAGGGGATTTTTCACTGCTCATTTTTTCAACACTCGCTCGTATGTAGTGGAATAAATTAACGTCATTCAAAGCACCAAAGGTAGCCAACACGTTTTGATTGGCTAAGCTCTTTAGCGTTTCCTCTTTACTGACAACGGACTTTTGGGATAGCGTGACTGTCTGCCCACCATCGGGGCGCAGCGCCATCATGTGGATGGTGTGCTCTTTGTTTGTGACCAGTATGTCCACAGGAAACAAGTCATACGCCAGCAACATGATCTTGCGCTGCACCTTATTGCCGTTGGCATCCTC
>Ga0114973_10003212_pt1 | contig 11632 bp, 10 predicted proteins | sample M_140807_MF_Meta_FD_87025 | JGI IMG/M metagenome (GOLD analysis project Ga0114973, IMG submission 87025) | Freshwater microbial communities from Lake Montjoie, Canada to study carbon cycling - M_140807_MF_MetaG | ecosystem: Environmental > Aquatic > Freshwater > Lake | place: Lake Montjoie... | reverse complement strand
TGCCGCATTGGATGCCGTAGCCGGCACACTCGCCGAGGAGCAGCAGCGCACAGGCAAGAAGCTCCTCTGGGGCACGGCTTGCCTGTTTGCGCATCCGCGCTTCGCTCAAGGTGGAGCCACCACACCGAGCCTGCCTGTCTTCGCCCACGCCGCAGCCCAGGTCAAAAAAGCCATCTCCGTCACGAAGGAACTTGGCGGTGGCGGCTATGTCTTCTGGGGCGGTCGTGAAGGCTATTCCTCACTCTGGAACACCGACATGAAGCACGAACTCGACCAACTCGCCGTCTTCCTGCACATGGCGGTTGCTTGGAAGAAGGAAATCGGCTTCACCGGAAAATTCTGGATCGAGCCGAAACCCCGCGAACCTTCGACTCACCAATACGACTCGGATTCCGCCGCCTGCTTCAACTTCCTGCGCGAATACCGCCTCTTCGACGAATTCGAACTCAATATCGAAACCAACCACGCCACGCTCGCCGGCCACACGATGCGCCACGAACTGACCGTCGCCGCCAATGCTGGCCGCCTCGGCTCGATCGACGCCAACCGTGGCGATGAACTCATCGGCTGGGATACCGATCAGTTCCCGACCAATATCTACCTCGCCGCCGAAGTCATGCTCGTCGTTCTCGGCATGGGCGGCTTCAAGGAGGGGGGACTCAATTTCGACGCCAAGCGGCGCCGCGAATCCCACCAACCCGTTGACCTCTTCCACGCCCACATCGGTGGCATGGACGCCTTCGCGCGTGGACTCAAGATCGCCTCTGCCATTCGGGCCGATGGCCGCATCGAGGAATTTGTGAAAAACCGCTACGCCTCGTGGAATTCCGATCTCGGAAAGAAAATCATCGCCGGAAAGGCATCGTTCGCCGAACTCGAAAAAATCGCCCTCTCGCAGCCAGCTCCGGCACTGGAGAGCGGTGGACAGGAATACCTCGAAAACATCCTGAACGAACTCCTGTGATCACCCTCGGTATCGACTGCGGCACGCAGAGCCTGAAAACCGTTGCCCTCGATGGTGATTCCGGAAAAGTCATCGCCTCCGCCAGCACAGCCTATGGGCTGGTAGAGGGACTGCCCGCCGGCCACCTCGAGCAGGATCCCGCCATCTGGTGGGATGCCCTCGAGGAGACCCTGCAAAAAGTCCTCGCCGATCTCGGTCCCCGCAAAGCCGAGCTTGCCGGCATAGGCGTGTCCGGTCAGCAACACGGCTTCGTGCCGCTCGATGCCAGTCACCAAGTCGTCCGCGCAGCCAAGCTTTGGTGCGACACTTCGACCACCGCCCAGTGCGATGAAATTCGCGCTAAGCTCGGGGGTCGTGAAAAAACAATCGCCCTCGCGGGTAACGACATTCTGCCCGGCTTCACCGCGCCAAAGATTCTTTGGCTGAAGCAAAACGAGCCCGCGAATTTTGCCAAGCTCGCCCATGTCGCCCTGCCGCATGATTTCCTGAACCTCCGACTCACCGGCACACTGCGCATGGAGTTCGGTGACGCCTCCGGCACCGCCCTCCTCGATGTCCGCACGCGCCAGTGGAGCAAGCAAGTCTGCGCCGCCATCGACGACGATCTCATCACCAAACTTCCGCCCGTCGGCTCCTCCACCGAGCCAGTTGGAAAACTCCTCCCTGCTCTTGCCTCCTCATGGGGGCTCTCGCCGGATGTCATCATCAGCGCCGGGGGAGGGGACAACATGATGGCAGCCATCGGCACCGGAAACATCAGCCCCGGCACAGTCACCGCCAGCCTCGGCACAAGCGGAACGATTTTCGCCTGCGCTCCGCAGCCAGTCATCGACCCCCAAGGCGAAATCGCCGCATTCTGTGATAGCGCCGACCACTGGATGCCGCTCCTCTGCACCATGAATGTCACCGTCGCCACCGAGGCCTTCCGCAACCTCTTCGTTTGGGACCACGACCGCATGGATCGGGAAATCTCATCCGTTCCCGCCGGCGCTCACGGCCTGATCTTCCTGCCCTACCTCCAAGGCGAGCGAACGCCGAACCTCCCCGAGGGCTGCGGCGTCCTGCACGGCATGAACACCTCGAATCTCACGCCCGCGCACATGGCACGAGCCGCTATGGAAGGCGTCACACTCGGCATGGCCTACGGCCTCCGCCGCATGGAATCCCTCGCCCTCAAACCCTCCGAAATACGCCTCACCGGCGGTGGAAGCAAAAGCCCCGCCTGGCGGCAGATGCTAGCCGACATCTTCGGCTACCCAGTAGTCACCATGCAAAGCGCCGAAGGTGCCGCCCTCGGTGCTGCCATCCAAGCCCTCGCCGCAGCCACCCCCAACGAATCCCTCGCAACACTCTCCGACCGCTGCGCCCCAATCGCCCCAGGCTCCCGCTTGGAACCCCGCAAAACCTTCGATTACGCAGGCCTCCTCGAAACTCAAAACCAGCTCCGGCGGAAAATATTTACCAACTAAGACTTAGGCGCGCAAAACCATGAACGCCTTCTTGGAAGGACTTACCATCGTTTTCCCAGCGGTGAAAAGGAATGCCGCTGAGACTTAAAAATTTCCTCTTACTTGATGCCTCCTTTTAACTTTTATCTTTTTTATGCCACGGAGAGAACTTAAAAATCCATCGCAGATCGAGAGTTGGCTTATTGAATGGGGCAATAAAGTTCAGGCTCCATCCGAAATGATTTTGATTGGATCCGGTGCCTTGCTATGGCATGCCGCTCAATTGGGTATTGAAAACCCGCTCCCCGAGAACAGTATGGATGTCGATCCGGTTACAGAAAGTGAAGAAGTTGCTTTGTTGGGTTATGAAGCGATGATCGGGAGTGAATTTGAGAAAATGCACGGTTGGCATGTGAATTTAATGCCATTTGCAGTCTTTAATGAATTCCCTTCGGATTGGAAGACTCGCGCCAAGCAAAAATGTTATGGTCAACTCACCGTGATTGTGCCCTGTGTGGCGGATCTTCTCATTTCAAAGTTGAAACGCGGAGAACCCCGCGATATACTCCACGCACAATGGGCCAGTCAACTTCCATGAGTCCTTGGGGTAAGTATCCTGTTTACAAAGATATTGCTCGATTTGAGTATGGCCGTTTGCTTTGGAAAAACCCATCGGTGCGCCAAAGAATGCTCGCTCACTGGAGTGATTCCAAGCATCCCTACCATCACAGGTTCTTGGAGAATCAAGAAACCATTGAAGAAGTGCTTGGTTCACAGTCCAGCGATGTAGAACTGGATCGAGATTTGCGAAAAAGAGACCTCAGCCTTCGAGCAGTTGTCAGGGAAATTCCGCCTGTATTTGCTTCCATTTAAAAATACTTCTTAACGAAATGCATCCGTTAACCATTTCAGTATGTCCGCTCGTTCGACCGTATGAGAGGCGACCGCTCAGCACGTCCATGTCACGCCGGAACCGCACTTGATTAAATATCAATAATTTCTATTTCCTGTTCTTTTACCTCATGCCGGCGTTCATGTCATTTTCAAAGAAATTATGAAAGCTGTTATTCTCGCAGGTGGACTCGGCACGCGCATTTCCGAGGAAACCCATCTTAAGCCGAAACCGATGATCGAGATCGGCGGGAAGCCCATATTATGGCATATTCTTAAGCTATACTCTGCTTATGAGGTCAATGATTTTGTGATTTGTTGTGGTTATCGCGGTTATGTGATTAAGGAATATTTTGCGAATTATTTTTTGCACATGTCTGATGTGACTTTTGACATGGCAACCAATGAGATGCTCGTTCACCAAAAAAAAGCGGAGCCTTGGAAGGTGACTCTGGTCGATACGGGTGATGGCACCCTCACCGGCGGTCGTTTAAAGCGTGTGGCTAAGCACGTCCAAGATGAAGAGGCCTTTTGTTTCACCTATGGAGATGGCCTTGCGGATGTAGACATTGGGAAGCTGATCACATTTCACAAGTCCCATGGAAAGAAGGCAACAGTTACAGCGGTTCAGCCTCCAGGTCGCTATGGAGCGATCGAAAAGTCAGGCGATCAGGTTACGGGCTTTATTGAAAAGCCAAGGGGTGATGGCGGCTTGATTAATGGTGGCTTTTTTGTGCTTTCACCCAAATGTATCGACCTGATCGACGGTGATGAAACCAGCTGGGAAGCACAGCCGCTCACGAAATTGGCCACAGAGGGTGAAATGAGGGCTTTTGATCACCACGGATTTTGGCAACCCATGGATACGCTTCGCGATAAGAACTACTTGGAAGAACTTTGGGATGCCGGGCAGGCGCCTTGGAAAATCTGGAAGTGAAATCGCAAAATCCCAATCCAGATTTTTGGCGCGGGCGTCGTGTTCTTGTTACTGGACACTCGGGCTTCAAAGGAGCTTGGTTATCTTTCTGGCTGGCCCGAATGGGAGCCATTGTGAGCGGAGTGAGCTTGCAGCCATCAACCGATCCCAATCTTTTCAGTTTGCTCGGTTTGGAGCCCAGGTTAGAAAATAATTGGCTTGATATCCGAGATGAGCAGAGTGTTCGTGGAGTCTTTGAGCGTTTTCAACCCGAAGTTGTTCTGCACCTCGCCGCGCAGGCTCTTGTTCGTCCAAGTTACAGCGCGCCGATTGAAACTTTTTCCACCAATATCATCGGCACTCTCCATGTTCTGGATGCTGCCAGAAAGACTGCTTCAGTGCGCTCCATCGTAGCTGTCACGACCGATAAAGTTTATCAAAACCATGAAAAAGGATTGGCTTTCGAGGAATCTGATCCTCTGGGTGGTCATGATCCCTATAGCGCCAGCAAAGCCGGTGCTGAAATGGTCATTAGCAGCTACCGCAAATCCTTTTTTGAGTCGGCTTGCATTGGCTTGGCCTCTGCCCGCGCGGGAAATGTGATAGGCGGAGGAGATTGGTCTGTGGATCGGATTTTGCCGGATGCCGTTCGTGCATGGTCGAGCGGTCAGCCGCTCGTTGTTCGCAATCCTCGAGCCACTCGCCCTTGGCAGCATGTGCTGGAGCCGCTCGCAGGCTATTTGTGCCTTGCGGAACACATTTTTGCCCAGCCTCAATCCGCGCAGGATTTCAATTTTGGTCCCGATCCTTCCGGTGTCGCCACGGTCAAGGAAGTGGTGACCAAGGCCCAAGAAAGTTTTGGTGGTGGCAATATCGAGTGGGGTGCTTTGCCGGATGGACTCCATGAAGCCCAAGCGCTCACGCTTGATAACACTAAGGCCAAGCGCATGCTCGGTATTCACCCGGTTTGGAATCTGGAAACAGCGGTATCCCGCACCATGAATTGGTATCGATTTCAAAATTCTGGCCAGAGAGCTAAGGACCTTTGCGAGCAGGATATTCAGGCTTACCTCGGTGCCATATGAGCCGCTTTGAGATTATTTCCACGCCACTCAGCGATCTTGTGGTTGTTCAGCGCATGGCGATCGAAGATCAGCGAGGATTTTTATCCCGGCTTTTCTGCTTCGAAGAATTGCAGGCGCACGGTTGGGCAGGGGAGGTTAAGCAAATAAACCATACGCTCACGCGGGATGTTGGTGTCGTGCGCGGCATGCATCACCAGATACCTCCCAAAGCCGAGGCAAAGCTTGTTTCTTGCATTCGCGGTGCAGTATGGGATGTCGCGCTCGATTTCCGAAAAAACTCCCCGACTTTTCTCAAATGGCATGCTCAGGAGATTAGTGCCGCCAATAAGCGAGCCATGTTAATTCCTCCGGGCTTTGCCCATGGCTTTCAATCATTGACTACCGATTGCGAGTTGATTTATTTCCATTCGGAGGCCTACGATGCCAATCTCGAACGCGGTCTGATGCCCCTTGATCCTATTTTAAAAATTTCTTGGCCTCTGCAGATCTCCTCTATGTCACAACGCGATTTGAACCATCCTTTGTTGGATGAAAATTTTGAAGGAGTAGCCTTGTGAAGTGCCGATACTGCCAGTCCCAAATTACCCGCACACTGATTGATCTCGGGTCTGCGCCACCATCGAACGCTTACCTGACCCATGTCACGCTGCGTCGGCCTGAAAAATGGTTTCCCCTCAAAGTTGTCGTCTGCGACTCCTGCTGGCTTGTGCAGGCCGAGGCCTACTCGCGCGCGGCGGAACTGTTTAATGAGGAATACGCCTACTTCAGCTCGTTCTCCTTCCAATGGCTCAAGCACGCGGAGGCCTATGTCCATGATATGGTAGAACGCTTCGCGCTCAGCAGCGACAGCTTGATCATCGAGGTCGCCTCCAACGATGGTTATCTCCTCCAGTATGTCAAAGACAGAGGCATCAAATGTCTTGGCATCGAGCCGACAGCCAGCACAGCGGCCGCTGCGCGCCTCAAAGGTATCGATACCATCGAGGAGTTCTTTGGCATGGAACTCGCCACGCGCCTTGCTTCCTCGGGTCAACAAGCGGATCTCATGGCCGCGAATAATGTCCTCGCCCATGTGCCGGATATCAATGATTTCGCCAAAGGATTTTCGATGCTGCTCAAGCCCCACGGCGTAGCCACATTTGAGTTTCCTCACCTCCTCAACCTCATCAAAGAGGTTCAGTTCGATACTATCTATCACGAGCATTTTTCCTATCTGTCACTCAATACGGTGAAAGCCATTTTCTCTGCCAACGGATTGAGCGCTTTTGATGTAGAGGAACATCCGACACACGGGGGAAGTCTCCGCGTCTTCGCCCAACGCGCCGACACAGGCAAGCAGGCTTCCACAGACCGCTTGCACGAAATGCTCCAGCGGGAGGAACTCGCCGGCATGCGCAGCGGCGCTTTTTACTCGGACTTCCAATCCAAAGCAGAGAAAGTCAAAGACGACTTCTTGTTATTCCTGATCGAAGCCCGCCGCGATGGTAAGAAAGTCGCGGCCTATGGCGCAGCTGCGAAGGGGAATACACTGCTCAATTTCGCCGGTGTGCGTCCCGATTTGCTTCCCTTTGTTGTAGATAAAAACCCCTCCAAGCAAGGCAAATTCATGCCAGGGAGCCGTATCCCGATTGTTGATGAAGCCCGCCTGCAGAGCGAAAAGCCTGATTATGTCGTCCTACTGCCTTGGAACCTTTATTCCGAGCTCTCTACGCAGCTGGATTACATTCGCCAATGGGGCGGAAAGTTTGTTACTGCTGTTCCCTCGCTTTTGGTTCGATGAATAAAGTTGTGCTACTCACAGGAGCTACTGGATTTGTGGGAAGCCAAATTCTGAAAGTCCTCTTGGAGTCGAATGTTCTTGTTAGATGCATCATTAGGGAGGGTTCAGAATCAAAGTTGCCGATCCAATCTCACTCATTAGAATCCTTAATTTTTACAAAAGACTTATTCAACGAAAATGAAGAATGGTGGGAAAAATACTTGCAAAATGTTGACACCGTTATTCATGCCGCTTGGTATGCCGAGCATGGAAAATATCTACAATCTCCAAAGAATATAGATTGTCTTCAAGGCACACTGCGGTTGGCCAAAGGCGCTGCACGCGCAGGAGTGCGTCGGATGGTAGGTATAGGGACATGTGCCGAATATCAAACATCCAGTCAGAATCTTACAACTGAAACTCCACTGAGTCCGCTTTCTCCTTATGCCGCCGCTAAGGCGGCCGCTTTTTTGTGTCTTTCCCAATGGCTTCCACCTCAAAGCGTGGCGTTCGCATGGTGCAGACTTTTTTATTTGCACGGGGAAGGGGAAGATCCTCGGCGTCTTATTCCTTTCCTTCGTGAGCGTCTGGCTTCAGGGCAACCGGTGGAATTAACAAGCGGAAACCAAATTCGTGATTTTTTGGATGTTAAAACTGTTGCTCATCAAATCGTGCAGGCCGCTCTGGGTTCAGCCACTGGTGCACTAAACATTTCCTCAGGAATTCCAGTTTCGGTTCGAAAAATCGCGGAATCGATTGCAGATGAATATGGGCAAAGAGATTTGTTGCGTTTTGGTGCGAGAGCAGACAACCCTTTCGACCCACCATATGTGGTCGGAGTTCCCTCGTTGCTCAATTAAAATATGATCGCAGACCTTAAAATACTTTATAAACAAGAAAAATTCCCTGTTTTTCAAAATCGTATGTATGATACGGCTGAAGATGCGCAGGCGTGTCCAACCGGAGATATTTGTTTGGTCCAAAATCAAACAACGGGTCTCATCTACAATGATTCTTTTCGTCCTGAAATTGTCATCTATGATTCAGCTTATCAAAATGAGCAAGGACTCAGCGCTTCCTTTCAGGCTCACCTAGGGCAAGTTCTTCAAATCGTTGAAAGGGGTCTAGGGAAATTAAATCTTGTCGAGGTTGGATGCGGTAAGGGATTGTTTTTGGAGTTGCTTGCCCAAAATGGTTTTGAAATCACTGGTTTCGACCCGACTTATGAGGGCACCAATCCCAAAGTTCGCAGGCACTTCTTTAAAAAAGGAGTGGATATACAAGCCGAAGGCTTAATTTTAAGGCATGTCCTTGAACATATTCCAGACCCTGTTTCTTTTTTGAAGCAGCTTTCAGAAGCCAATGGGGGAAAAGGCCGAGTCTATATTGAGGTTCCGTGTTTCGATTGGATTTGCCAGCATAAAACATGGTTCGATGTCTTCTATGAGCATGTAAATTACTTTAGACTTAGTGACTTTGATCGTATGTTTGGAAATGTTTTGGAAAGCGGTCGCATTTTTGGTGGGCAATATCTTTATGTTGTGGCGGACCTATCAAGTGTGCGCTTACCAGAGATGCTCCCACGCGGTGCTGTTGAGTTTCCATCAGATTTTACAAGCAGAATTCAACAACGATCGCAAGGGGCTCCATCTGAAACAATCGTCTGGGGAGGTGCCTCAAAGGGTGTGATTTTTTCAATCATGAAAGAGAGGGTAGGACAACCAGTTAAAATGGTCATTGATATCAATCCAGCAAAACAAGGCAAGTTTCTTCCGCTCACAGGGCTGCAAGTTCAATCTCCGGAACGTGCTTTATCGGATATTCTTCCAGAGAGCACGATTTATGTAATGAATTCCAATTATCTGGATGAAATTAAATCTATTTCAAAAAACAAATATAATTATCTAACAATTGACAATGAGTAATTTTCAAAAAGAAAAAGCTGAGCGGATTGGTAAAAATCCCAAAAATAATAGCTTAAGCAAGGTTGCGAATGCGTTTATGGCTGAATCGCTTCTGCCACAATACTCTTATAATTTCGAGTGGCTTGGCCGTCCGATCATTCAATACCCGCAGGATATGGCTGCCATGCAAGAATTGATTTGGGAGATCAAACCGGATTTGATTATCGAAACCGGAATCGCCCATGGAGGATCCTTAATTTTCAGTGCCTCTATGCTGGCGATTTTAGACATGTGCGAGGCTGTAGAAGAAAAAAAATCAATAGATCCTTCGCAATCCAAGCGTAAAGTTCTTGGAATCGATATAGATATTCGTAGTCACAACCGAGAAGCAATCGAGGCGCATCCCATGGCATCGCGCATCCAGATGATACAAGGTTCCAGCATATCACGGGAAATCATCGATCAAGTTCATTCCATTGCTGCTCAGTATTCTAAAATTTTAGTCTGCCTCGACAGCAACCATACCCACGAACATGTCTTAGAGGAACTCAAAACCTACGCTCCGCTTGTTTCGAAAGGAAGTTATTGCGTTGTTTTCGATACTATTGTCGAAGACCTGCCAAAGGAAATGTTCCCCGATCGTCCATGGGGACCTAGCAACAATCCAAAGACGGCTGTTTTCGAGTTCTTGAAAACCCACCCTGAATTCTCAATCGATAAGACGATTGATCACAAGCTTCTCATTTCGGTAGCTCCAGATGGTTTTTTAAAGCGGTATTAAATGCAAAAAATTATTTCTCTAAGTATCCTAATAGGATGTTTCAATGAGGCTAAATATATCCAAAAGTGCCTACTTTCATTGAAGGATCAGGATAGTAGCGATTTTGAAGTCATTATCTCAGATAATGACTCCACGGACACTACTGTTAACAAGATACTAGAATCTATTCATGGAGATGAGAGGTTTCGCCTTCATAGGCAGTTAGAGAATATCGGCGCAGCTAAAAATGCAAAATTTCTTCTTGATCAAGTTCAAACCGAATTTGTCATGTTTCTAGGGGCTCATGACTATCTTTCAAAGGGATATGTAAGAAATTGTTTAGCCAAGATAAAACAAAATCCAAAAATTTCGATTTCGTTTGCTCCAACTATTGCGATTGATGAAGATGAAAATCCTTTCGAATCAAATTTTTTAAGAGTATACGATTTCACTCAACATGAATCTTATATTCGTTATTTAAATTCTATCGCTCAGATAGTGGATGGAACTCCATTTCAGGGGATAATGCGGACAAAGCTATTGAAGCAAATGGAAATCCCCCCGATTGCTTCCGTTGATCTTATTATAATTAGCAATATGCTTTGGCATGGAGTGCTATATTACGTTCTTGGGGAAAATTATTTCAGACGTTTCTTTAAAAACAGACAGTCTTCTTACATGGAGCGCATCACAGGATCATCCGATTCAAAGATCGATAGGCGGCCATTTTTTGAAGCTTATTTAAAAAATTTTGATTCACTTTTTAAGGGAGACGCTTCATTACATCAGCAAATTCGTAACAAAATGCTTGAAATTCTTTGTGCCCGTTTTCGCGACGATGGTGGTGCAGCTGCAGAAGCCATGAGACCAGAACCAGCATTTACCAATTCACCCCTAAAATTGGTTTTTCCACCTCGACGCCCCATGCGAGTGTTGCCTCAGAAGGTTCTTTTTTGCACGCAAAACCCTGTTAATTATATGTCTCCTCCTTTTCTGACACAGGAGCAGATCGTATGCGGGCCTTTTGTCGAAGATCATGCTGATGGAGAAAAAGTCTTGGGAATTAAAACGCCGTCTGGAGAATACGATATTCGTTCCGTCTTGAAGCGCATTCCAATTGAGCAGCGACCAGACCTCATCGTAGTCAAAGCGGATGCTGCACGAAACAATTTCCCTCGGAATTTCAGTGTCTGTGGTATTCCCGCAGTTCTAATTCTGGGCGACACGACCCACATGAAAAGTCCGTTGGAGGTGATGCTGCGCTATGCTGCTTCTGAACCATTTGTGCTCTATGTCACGGATCACAAGAGGCATCATCTTCATTGGTTTGAAAAACTCGGTTTAGGCCCGATTGCATGGACGCCTGGACTCTTTGTAAAAGATTATGAGATTCCCTTTCAAACCCTTCGGGATGTGCCTCTCAGCTTTGTAGGGCAAGCAGGGAAATTCCATCCCTGGCGTGCGTTCATGCTCGCGGAGATAGAGAAGAGGGGGATTACTATAACAAAAGGAGGAGCCCCGCAGAAGGATGCGTCGGCAATCTATGCTCGCTCACAGGCAACTTTAAATTTTAGTCTGAATGCGGATCTGAATCTTCGTGTCTTCGAGGTTCTTGCAGCAGGTGGTTGCCTTGTTACCGACCGATTGTCTCCACAGGCCGGGCTGGATATTCTTTTCACTCCTGATCAGGACTTTTTTGGGTATGATGGATTGGAGGATCTCGTATCGCTCTTGGATGGTTTAAAGAAAAATCCCAGGCGCTGCTTGGAAGTTGCTGAGGCGGGACAAAAGAAATTTCAAGAGAGACATAGTCCTGACATTAAGCGAAGAGATTTTCTCGAAACAGTCCTGGCAGGCGAGGGCCGAGGGACATTTGATCTTCCGCTCGACCCGCGCGGAAAAGTT
>Ga0114973_10003196_pt1 | contig 11657 bp, 10 predicted proteins | sample M_140807_MF_Meta_FD_87025 | JGI IMG/M metagenome (GOLD analysis project Ga0114973, IMG submission 87025) | Freshwater microbial communities from Lake Montjoie, Canada to study carbon cycling - M_140807_MF_MetaG | ecosystem: Environmental > Aquatic > Freshwater > Lake | place: Lake Montjoie... | reverse complement strand
TGCATCGAAGTGGAGAATGCCGAAAGAGGGGTGTTTTTCCGCTATGGCTTTAAGGGCTCCGAAGGGAACTGAGTGATCTCCTCCGATAATTCCCACCCGTTTTTTTTGTTTGAGTAGTTTTTGTGTTTCAACGTAAACAAAGTTATTGAGCTTTTCCCCCAGGGCGTTGACCTCTTCGAGGAATTTTTTAAGCTCTTTACTTTTTCCTATTTCTCCGCCCTTTTTAATTATCTTTTGCGCATGCTTTTTCGCTTTTTTATTCCATTTTCTGACCGATTCAGACTCGGTGAGAAGGTGAAATCCAGCTTCATAAGGGTTGGTAACTTCACCCTCAAAAAGATCTACCTGTCGGCTAGCTTCAAGAATGGCCTGGGGCCCTTTTGAAGTGCCTCCTCCATAAGAAGTGGTGGCTTCCCAGGGAACGGGAAGAAAAATCAACTGGGCCTCTTCAAATGAGCAATCCAGTCCAAAAATGCCAGAATCTTCAAGAGCTGCAGCGTTGGGATCGAAGGGCATAAAATTCCTCTCTAAAAAAGTAAAACAGCTTAACACCCCATAAGATAAAGGATGGTTTCGCGCCGAATCAACATAATCTTCATTTTTTCCATGTTTTTCGCAATTTAGGTGGCATGAAACGGCTTCAGTGAGAGCTTAACTCTTCCGATAACCTGAAGTAGGGGACAAGTAAGTCCCTAGAGATTGTAATGATTGAACAATTTAAATTGATTCGTACTGATTTAGCTAAACTATGAGCTCTTCTGTTTTAAAACTGGATTATAAAGTTTTAGAGTCGGCGAAAGAATTTCCCGTTTACACCGTACTTACCCGGGTCTTGATCGAAGCTTTGTGCCCTTTGATTAAGTCGGAAGTTATTTTTGGTGAAATGAATCCACTCACGGGTAACGAAAAATTTGCCTACTGGTTAGATGCCAAAGTATCTGGAGAGTTGGATGGTTTTATTGGAGTCGGTATTGATGTTCCGGCTTTAAAGCTGTTTGCAAATCAACTCAATATTTCTGAAGACTCTGAATCGGATACGTTAGTCTCGGCCTTTTCTGTTCTTTTTGAATCCCTGGCAAGCTCGATTGAAAAACAATTTGCCTCCGAAGACTTTCAAAGCGATTTAAAAAAGAGAAGTGGTCTTCAAGAAAATTACACGATTTCCGTAGAAAATACTTCCTGCTACGTTTGCCCAGTTGAGACCCGATTTGGCTCTTTTAAAGTGTTTTTTAATCTCAATGCCTCCTCGCCGGAGCTCCAAGAAGAGATTTCCAGTCGGCAAGCGATTTTAGAGCCACGAAAAATTCGCGTGTATGCTTCGCAATTAGAGGCGGTTTATTCCCGAATGAAGAACATTGAGCAGTTGGAAAGACAGCTTTTTAGCGGTCCCACAGCTCGAGCCAAAATGCGATCAGAAATTAAAAGAGTCAAAAGAATGGTTCGGCAGATGAAATCGGAACCTCTACAATCTCTTTTTCTACCTGCGCAAAAGTTGGTTCATGAAATTGCTAAAGACCAAGGTAAAGAGATCCATTTTGTGTCTCAGGGAACTTGGCTCTACCTGGATAAATCCCTCTTAAATCACCTTTACGAACCGATGCTGCATCTTTTTAGAAATGCAGTGGACCATGGTATCGAAATCCCTTCTGAACGAGAGAGAAAAGGCAAACCCGCTCGGGGAACCATAAAAACCCGTGCTGCATTTTCGGAAAACGAATTGCGATTAATAGTCAGTGATGACGGAGTTGGTTTTGATTACGAAAAAATTCGTGAAAAAGCGCAACTCAAAGGTTTGATATCCGAGCGACAATCCCAAAATTTATTGTCAGAGGAGTTAGCTCCTCTAGTGTTTAACTCCGGTTTCTCAACTCGGGAATCGTCTGACTCATTTTCTAGTCGAGGTTTAGGACTTGATAGTGTGAAAAGAGGATTGGAAGCGATTGGGGGAGAGGCAAGAGTGGTTTCCAGTACTTCATTTGGAACATCGATCGAGCTTCTGATCCCTCTGAATGAAGATTTCTCCGCTCAGAAAATTGAACATTTATCTAGCTCTGTTTCTTATGGGGCCGAAGAGGAGGAGAAAATACTTCTTCTCGACGAACTCTCAGGATATCTAGAGCGGTTAAATCTGAGTTTACAGGCTGTCTCGAAAGAAAAAAAGCCAGCCGCTGCCTATGAAGCTTATCGTCAAGTTCACAGCGTAAAAGGGGTAGTGGGTTTTTTAAATTGGAGCCGAGTTGCGAGCCTCTGTCACCATTACGAAGATTTGTTGAAGCTGGTAGCTGAAGAAAAAGCTGCTTTAGATAATGTTCAAGTGGATCTAATTGTGGAAACGGGAGTTTGCATTAAGTCTCTTTGTGAGGCTTTCAAAGAAAACCATAGCTATTCTATGTTTCATGTAAGGCGTTTAGAAGCAAGAATTCTTCAGGCAATTTGGGTAGCTAGTCAAAATGAGGATAGGGGCCATTTCTTTTTAGGCAAGTATCATTTAAGCAGTTTGCAGAACATTCTTGGAATTAAAGAGCAAAGAGAGAAATTAAAAGTCCTACCCGAGTTGGATTTTCAAAAAGCTTTAAGCCAACCTCATGGAACGCTAGTCCAATTTAATGGTGAGAGAATTGGGTACGCTGGACTTTTAGTTCCAGAGGAAACTTTTGAAAAGTGCATTTTACCTAGAGTCACCGGCAAAAAAAGCCGAGTTTCGATAAAGTACCACATTGAGGCTTTAACGGAATTTGGAAGAAACATGGGGCGAGATATTGCTGACAGAGCTACCGGAGATGGTGTCTCGGTAAGAGCACTGTCGCCTTTGACCTACTATGGTTGGGGACAACCCTTAAAGATTCTAGGAAAACCTACTTACTGCTATTCGGTCGAATTTGAAGGTTTTACTTTTTACTTAGTGGGAGATTTCCGTTTACCTCAAGACATGCAAAGTAGCCTTCCTCTGCCTTCGGAGTTTTCTACCAATACTCGTACTATTTTGGATGAAGCAAAGAAACAGTGTCAGGTCGAATTTAATAATCTGGGTCTAGCGTTAAATTACCATCCGTTATCAACCCAATCGGACCTCATTGGTTTTGAAGGTGGAGTCACTTCAATTATCTCCTGCTCTTCACCTGTTGGAAATGAACCCGAAATGACTCTCTTTTTAAGCTATGAGCTGAGTTTAGCGAAAGCCCTTCTTCAAAGTTCTGTTCAGAGAGATACGCTAGAAAACGAGGGTAAAACGGTAGATCTTTTTGATTGTCTTAACGGACTCAGTAACGAGATTGGTGTCCATTTAATGAAAGAGTTGGAGCAGAAAGGGCTTAATTTTACACTTTCTCTTCCAAGTATTTATACTGGTAAAGCCTCCGTGAATAACTTCAATCGCCTCTACGCCACTCACAAATTGACAGGAAACACATCAAAAGGAAAATTTGAACTTCAGGTGTTGGTAACTCAACCTGGAGAATAGGTACCTTTAGACTAGTTTGTAGTTTTTAAACTCTCCGATTCGATAAGGCACGATCGATTCCCAAAGCAGAGTAATGGCGTTTTTGATCTCGTTTTTATCCCAACAGCGTTTTCCCTTCATAGGGTCACAGTATTTGGAGTTTTTAGCTACTTTTTCGGTCATCCACTTGGGGTGACTGTGAGTGAAAGTAGAAAGTCCAACGTGCTTTTTTAAAAGAAAGCTCTCAGGTGAGCTTGAAGTTTTTTCTCCCCACCATTGGGCCATTTGCTCCGCTTTCTTTTTTAGAGACTCGGACGTTCGGACGTAGCCGTAATGGAAAACTCGAGCCCCACTTGGAATGACTGCTAATCGTTCCCCATTTCTTCTAAAGCCTTGGGCATCTCTGAATGCTTCAATGCCTCGATGATTTTTGAAAGCCCTGACTTCTCTTCGGTACCAATTGCGACCTTTGATCTGATAAGCGAAGTTTCCATAGAAGTGAAGATAGTCAAACAAGATACCGTCGATATCGGGTCTCTCCGAGGCAATCTTAATAGCATTTAATATATTTTCGTGATCCAATTCATGAACCACTTCATCGGCTTGAATGTAAAAACACCAATCCCCTTGAGCTTGTTGAAGAGCCAGGTCTGATTGTTTTTTTAATTGAAAGCCACCCGATTGATTCTCTCGAGACCATTTTGTGAAGATGGGCTTAATTTGATTTGGGAACTCTTTGGCTAACCGATTTACGATTTCCGCCGTATCATCATCTGAGTCTCCACAGTTGATGATAAACTCATCGCAAAGTGGTAATACGGACAAAACAGATTCCCGAAACGGGTACTCAAGAATTGAAGCATTACGGACGATCGTAAAGCCGCTGATTTTAGGGCGTTTATCCATTACACGTTAAATCTAAAGAGAAGTACATCTCCGGTTTGGACCACATACTCTTTACCTTCTTGTCGGTACAGCCCCGCTTCTTTAATCTTTTGCTCACTGCCTAATTTTACGAGGTCCTCGCTTTTGTAAGCTTCAGCACAAATAAATCCGCGTTCGAAATCGGTGTGGATAACTCCTGCCGCTTGAGGAGCTTTCATTCCTTGATTGATAGTCCAGGCACGAGCCTCTTTGGGGCCTAGGGTGTAGTAAGTGGCAAGTCCCATGAGTTCGAAAGCAGCTCTAATGAACCGATGAAGACCTGGTTCTTCAAGTCCCATGGTTTCTAGCATCTCTTTCTTCTCGTTCTCTGGCAGTTGAGCAATTTCACTTTCCAAACTGCAGTCGATCACAATGTGTTTGGCGTTTTCTTTTTTTGCAATTTCAGCCACCGTTTGAACAAAAGGCTGTTCTTCAGGTTTTCCGCTTGAATTGGCTACATAGAGGACTGGTTTCGCTGTTAGGAAAAATAAAGGTGCGATTCGGGGCTGATCCGCAGGATCTAGAGGGAATGAGCGGACCGGCTTTCCTTCGTTCATGTGTTTTAAAAGCCCTTCAAAGATCTCAGCATTTTTTCTGGCGTCTTTATCCCCAGATTTAGCGAGTCTTCTATCTTTATCAATTCTTTTCTCTAAAGTTTGAAGATCGGCAAGCAAAAGTTCGGTGTTAATGACTTCAATGTCTCTAGCAGGATCTACGCTTCCGTCGACATGAACGATATCGTCGTTAGTAAAACATCGTACCAAGTGCACAATCGCATCCACTTGTCGGATGTGCGAAAGAAATTGGTTTCCCAACCCTTCGCCTTTGCTAGCCCCTTTGACGATGCCCGCAATGTCCACTATTTCGGTAGTGGCGGGAATCGTTTTTTGAGAACTCATAATTTTCGCTAGCTCATGAAGCCTAAGATCCGGAACCTCAACAATTCCCATGTTGGGTTCGATAGTGCAAAATGGATAGTTGGCCGCTTCAGCTTTGGCTGAACCTAGGGCATTAAATAGGGTAGATTTTCCGACGTTGGGCAGACCCACAATTCCGCATTTAAGACTCATGATTTCCTCTTTTCACATTGATAACATTCATGGCTTTTGAGAGTCCATCACTTAAGATAGCTTCGATTCCTTCTCTAGCCTGAGTTATGGCTTCATCAAAAGCAGGTTGTTCCGCTTTTGGAATTTTTCCTAAGACATAGTTTTCAGTAGGGATCTTGTCTGAGCGGCCAATCCCGACTCGTAATCTCGCAAAGTTTTCAGTTCCAAGGCATTCGATGATCGATTTAAGTCCATTGTGACCCCCGGCACCACCGGCTAGTCTCAATCTCAGTTGAGCCGACGGTAAATCTAAATCGTCATTGATGACCAAAAGCTGCGAAGAGGGGTCCAATTTGAAAAAGTGAAGTGCCTCTTGCACGCTTCTTCCCGAGAGGTTCATATAGGTTTCCGGCTTGAGAAGAAGAACTTTTAGGCTACCTCGAGACACTTGGGTGAAGAGTCCTTGAAACTTTGGCGAAAAGCTAGGGGTTCCCCACGTCTTTGCCAAGGTATCCAAAATCTCGAAGCCAATATTGTGCCGAGTTTTTTCATATTTCGGCCCGGGATTACCCAGGCCGACAATAAGAAACGTCTCGATTGAATTTGCCACAGAGTTGAATCAGAGAAGAAATTATTTCTTCTTCTCTTCTTTCTTAGCATCAGCACCGGCTGCAGCTTCGCCTTCAGCAGGTTTCTTCTCTGTAATAACTTCCGGCTCAGCAGTCGGAGCCAAGGAAGCCACTGCATCTTCCTCTTTTGTGGGAGGAACGCAAGTCACTAGAGTTGAGTTAAGCTGGCTGGCTTTTTCAATGCCTTCTGGCAATTTCAAATCGTCGGAATGCAGAGAGTGACCGATTGCCAAGGAACTCACATCAACATCGATGTGTTGAGGAATTGCAGTCGGTAAGCATCGGATCTGAATAGTTCTTTCGATGAAGTTCAAGACGCCGCCTTCACCCACACCCACAGCTTTACCCACGAAATTGAGGGCAACTGTAACGTCAATTTTCTTAGTTACGTCGATCTCTAGAAGGTCAACGTGCACGAGTTTACGGCTTACAGGATCGACATCATAGTCTTTAACTAGAGCGTGTTTCCCATCCAAACCTGCACCTTTGAGGTTTAGAATTTGGTTACGTCCCCCTTCACTAAGCAATAGCTTAGTAATGAGAGAAGGCTCCACAGTTATCGGTTGGCTTTTGCCTAATCCGTAGATAACTGCGGGAAGTTTTCCCTGAGCTCTGAGTTTACGAGTGACACTTTTACCTGTGCCTGTTCTGCTTTCAATTGAAAGGGATTGTTGTTCCATTTTTTTCTACCTACTTCTTTCGTTAATCAAAAAGACTACTGACCGACTGCCTTGTTTGTACCCTTCGCATCGCTTCTGCCAAGATGGGAGCAACCGATAGGCACTTCACTTTGGCTAGTTTTGCTAATGCCGGCGATAGAGGGATCGTGTCGGTACAAATGACTTCCTTTAAATGGCTGTCGCGAATCCGCTCATACGCCGTACCTGAGAAAACTCCGTGGGAGCAAACTGCACTTACTTGTTCTGCTCCATTATCTAATAAAATTTGCGTCGCTTGAACTAAAGTTCCAGCGGTATCGATCATGTCATCTACGATAATGGCATGTCGTCCTCGTACTTCCCCGATGAGACTCATGCCTCCGACTTCATTAGCTTTGACTCGACGTTTGTCGATAATAGCCAAAGGAACATCTAACCGTTTAGCAAAAGCTCTGGCTCTTTCAACACCGCCAGCATCTGGACTTACGATAATAAGTTTTGAAGCGTCATAGTTCTGTTTTAAATAGTTTGTGAGAACCGGTTTCGCAAAAAGGTGATCAAACGGAATATTGAAAAAACCTTGGATTTGACTCGCGTGAAGGTCCATTGAGATAACCCGAGTGGCTCCTGCTGCAACTAAAAGATCCGCCACCAGTTTAGCTGTAATAGGAACTCGCGGTTGAACTTTTCTGTCCTGTCTTCCGTACCCATAGTAGGGGATCACAGCCGTGATTGAGGCGGCCGAGGAACGTTTCAAAGCGTCTGCCATAATTAGCAGTTCCATCAAAGAATCGTTAACGGGATGGCAAGTCGATTGAATGATAAAAGTATCGGCTCCCCGAACGCTTTCTTGGATCTCTACAAAAATTTCCCCATCCGAAAAACGACGCACCTCTGCATGGCAAAGCGGCATATTCAGTTGATCCGCAATAGCTTTGGATAAAGCCACATTGGCAGACCCCGAAAGAAGCTTAAAATTCTCTTCATGAGACATAGGCGCGGTCATAAGGGCCGCATCCTATGAAATTCCTTGAAGAATTACAATCATAAATGCGGAAATCTAGGGGGTAGGGGTAGGGTTATTAAAGGCTAATAAATTCAGGTGTTTAATTCGATGGCGAGAGGGCTTTTGGTTTTTTTAAGGTGAACCTGTAATTTTTCGGGCGGGAGCTAGTCGTTTTGATGGGCTGGGGACTCCGGTAGGTAATGAGGCTACTATGCGCATGGCAAGGGCTTCAGCCGCTTTTCCATGGGGAGAGTAAACGGGAAAAATAATGGAGCCGGTAAGCTTTTTCTCTAAACCGCTAAAGGGGGTTGCAAGTGAGGTCTGAAAGTCGAATTTCAATTTTTGTTTTTTGAAAGTGACTTGATTTTGTGGGGTTCGAACCAAAATCTGTTCAGCTTCACCTACTGGGGTAACGGTAATTCCGCCCGTCTTTCCAAAAAAGGTACTTTGAAGTTTTTCCTGATCGGTTTGAGCTAATTGAGTTTTGGGGGAAGTGAAATAGAGCATGGCTTGAGTTTGAAGAGTGGCAGCTTTTTTATTAGGATCTTTAAAAACAAAAGTCGTTGTTTCTTTGGGAAGAGATGGAGTGATTAAAGTCGCTAAGCCGAATTGAGGGACTTTTCCTTCGAGTTTTGATTTAGAAGTTCCTAGCGCTAATTGAATGATTAAATTTTTTGAGAGTTCTTTTTTTAATGGCTCAGCAAGCCATTCTCCCTTAAAAACCAATCCTAAACCATAGATTCCAGAATCTACTCCGAGTGTAATGGTCTCTTTTTCAACTTCATTGGAGTAAATCAGGGTGCCTTCACCCGGTGACAATGTATTTGAAAGTAGGTCGTTCAATTCCATGGCCGCATTAGAGCCCTTTTCCTCATCGGCAGCATTCAACAACTGAAAGGAAAAAAAGACGCAGCACACCAGGGTAAATAGTTTCATTTAACTATTCTCTCACAATCTCTTTCCACAGGGAATCCATGTCGTCAGCGGTCACTTCATTAAACCATTGAGTTGGCTTTCCCTCTCTGTAGATCGCTACGGTAGTGCCTACGTTGTTGCAAAAACCCAAGCAACCTGTTCGAGTGACCCAATGGGTATCGTATAGACCTTCCTGTTTGAGACGATTTTTTAGGGCCATATAGAAGTCTTGGCCGCCTAATTTAAAACAACAACTTTTTCCAGGCGGACGTTCATTAGTGCATACTAGGACTTGGACTTTGCAATCTTTGGCTTCTGATTTAATGTCTTTCATAGTTAGAAGATAGTAGCTTTTTTTTGAGGAGTCGCCAATGGGAGAGAAAAACATTCATGTTCAGGCTCATCGTGGTGCTTGCTCCGAATATGTGGAAAACACATTACCTGCTTTTCAACGAGCGGTTGAACTGAGAGTAGACAGTATCGAGTTAGATGTTCATTTGACTCGTGACGGGGCGGTAGTCGTTTATCATGACGATGAGATCACTCCTGAATGGTGTCGCGATAAATTAGGGAACCCCGTCCCTTTTTCGTTACCGATATGGGAAATGGGGCTTCAGGAAATCAGAGATTTACGTACGAGAATCGATCGAAGACTTCTTATTAAGCGGACTCTTTTGGAGGATGAAAAAAAAATACCCACTCTCGACGAGGTGTTTGAAGTTGTCCGCAAATGGAGCTCTGAGTTTAATCATTCCATTGTTTTAGATATCGAAATCAAACGTCAAAATCTCATAGAGAAAAAGCCACCCAGTTCCGAGTTTATGGTTAGGCAAGTATTGGCTGAGATCAGAAGAAATTGGAAAGTTGAACATACGGTTATCCGTTCTTTCGACTTCTCGGTGCTGGATGAAGTGAAGCGTCAATCAACGGAAGTTCCGATAGCCGTTTTAACCTATGAAATGGAAACGACGTTCAAAGAAATTTATCATCGATTCCAACCTAAAATCTGGGCCCCCTATTATCAAAATATTTCATCAGGAGATATTGCTGGGGCAAGATCTTTGGGGGCGGAAGTTATTCCGTATACAGTTAACACGCTGCAGAGTTTTGAGAAGATGATAGCTGAAGGTGTCACAGGGTTAACTACTGATAATCCTAAATTGCTTCTGGAGTATTTGAATCGATCAAAGATCGAGTAAAATAAGGTATGGCTAAAAATATTTCTCCCATAATGGCTCGCGAGAATGAGGTCCATGGTTTGATTGCATGGAGTGTTATTCCCACACGTATTTTGTTCTATCTAAGTCTTTTGATTTCTCTTCAGCAGTTAGCCTTTGGGGCGGTGGCTCTGTTTTATCACTCCAACGTTCTTATGGGAACCTGGCAGCTTACTTTGGCGGTGGCCTTTTTGTTTATGTCCTTTCAAGTCTCCTTATTTTCCAAAAAATCTCAGCAGTATTTAAGCTCTGAAGAAAATGGCTTTCTGGCAAAAGCTTTGAGCCATCTGGGGGGATTTTGGATTTCATATCTGATCACTCTCTTTTTCTCAGTGGCTCCTCTGGTTGCTTTTTTAATTCGTAGTTTTATTGGATTTGATTATCAGAAGCTTACTTTGAAGACGTTTTTGGGAGTTCCGGCACTTGTTGTTGTTGTTGCGTTAAGTTTTTTTCTTTCCAAAGAGAATCGTTTTTCGGCAGTACAAAAGTCATTAACTCAATATGTAGAGTCTTTCGCAAACCGAAATCTGTCCAGGACGAGAACACTTACTTTTGTTTCAGTGGGTATAGGAATTTTATGTATCTGGGCCTATCTAGGTGATGCTTTGCTCAATACCTCTCTTGATAAAGCGGCGGTAGCGTTTTCCGGGGCGGCCTATTTGTTCATTGGAGCTGCCATTGGGTTTGTGTGGCGAGCGGTTAGAGAGATTCAAAGAAATCCGAGTCTCATCTATTTCGAGAGAACCATGGAAAAGTTGAATTTCTTTTGGCTCTCTACCTGCATAGGTTTTTTGATTATTCTTATCGGAAACTTTTTTTAAACTTCAGAGATAGCTTTCTCCACAATCTCCAATCCAATTAGAATGTCTTTTTCCGTCGTGCACAGAGGCGGCAGAAAACGGATGACATTGCTGAATGTCCCGGCGCTCATTAGAATGAGCCCCTTCTCATAAGCTGATTTGATAATTTTCTTTACCGCTTCAGGATAAGGCTCTTTAGTATTTCTATCTTTAACCAGCTCAATTGCCCTCATGGGACCTAGCCCCCTAACATCGCCTACGATTGGAAAATTTTTAAACCAGCTTTCGGTTTTTTCCTGCAATATTCTTTTTATCGATTGCGTGTTTTTTTGGATCGTTCCCTTTTCCCACTCGTCAAATACAGCAAGTGCTGCAGAACAGGCAACCGGGTTGCCGCAATAAGTTCCACCTATTCCTCCTTCAGGCGGGGCATCCATGATTTCACTTTTCCCTGTGACGGCAGAAAGCGGAAGGCCGGCGGCTATGCCCTTAGCCGAAACCAACAAGTCGGGAGTGACCCCCATTTGCTCACAAGCGAAAAGAGTTCCAGTTCTTCCGAAACCACACTGAACTTCATCAAAAATTAAAACAATTTTGTTCTCATCACAGAAATTTCTAAGAAGGGACAGGAAATTCTTAGGAGCGGGAACAAAACCGCCCTCACCGAGCACTGGCTCAATAATAACAGCAGCTACTTGTGAGACTCCTATTTCAGAGTTCACCAAATTCTTGAACTCTAGGAAACACTCTTCAGCTACTTTATCGGGCTGACTTGTCGTGGGCCATCGATAAGGATAGGGAAAGGGAGAGCGGTAAACTTCCGAGTTGAATGGGGCAAATCCATATTTGTAGGGTTTAGCTTTCGCTGTTAGGGACATCGCCATGTAAGTACGCCCATGGTAAGCGTGTTGAAAACAGACAACGGCCTGGCGGCCCGTGTAAGCTCGAGCGATTTTGACTGCATTTTCTACTGCTTCAGCACCGCTATTGACGAGAAAACTTTTTTTGCTGAATGTGCC
>Ga0114973_10003186_pt1 | contig 11678 bp, 15 predicted proteins | sample M_140807_MF_Meta_FD_87025 | JGI IMG/M metagenome (GOLD analysis project Ga0114973, IMG submission 87025) | Freshwater microbial communities from Lake Montjoie, Canada to study carbon cycling - M_140807_MF_MetaG | ecosystem: Environmental > Aquatic > Freshwater > Lake | place: Lake Montjoie... | reverse complement strand
TCAGCGTCCGCGTCGCGTGGGGTTTGCCGCACGTTTTGATCAAGAGAAGCAACCTGGCTTCTTCATGGACTTGATTGACATGTTCTATGATCAATACCCAGTAGTTGTGGAGTTCTGTATCTATTCCGGTGGTGAATTGCGTAGCAACAATCCTGACTATGTTGCTCGGGCCAAAGCAATGGAAGCAGCCGGTAAGTTAAAGATCTACGACAACATCAGCAAGAATGAATACTATGCTCATGTTAACAACACTCGTGTGCTGTTTAATTGTGCTCTACAGGATTGGGTTTCAAACACCGTATCAGAAGCAGATACCCTTGGATGTAATGTGTTGTATCCTGCTTATAGGAGTTTCCCTGAAACTTTTGCCAATGATCCTAACAGGCTTTATGTTCCCTGGTCAATAGATGATGCCTACCACAAAATGCAGAACTTGTTGCAAACACCACATCACAACATGGGCTTGATCTCAGACTGGAACAATGGCACCATTGATCGTGTGATAGACATTATGAGCGGCAATGGAGAGCAATGGCGGCGTGACACCAATAGGTATCGTGATCACACAGCCAATGCCAAGTATCATGTAGTAAAGGTTCGATCATGAAAAAAACTGTAGTCATAACAGGCGCCGGTGGGTACATTGGTGGCCAAACTGCTTTGATGTTGGCTGACTTGGGACATCGTGTTGTAGGCATTGACAAAAACAAATGCCCCAAACGTTTGAAGTCAGTGTTTGACGACTATATTGAAAAAGACTTCTCCCACAAAGACGCCTTGGTCAAGTTGTTAATACATGAGCCCAAGGCCATTATCCACTGTGCTGCCAACAGTTTGGTTGGTCCGAGCATCCGGCATCCAGGACGTTATTTTGAAAACAATGTAATAAACACCTTGATCCTGTTGGATCAAGTGCGTAGAAGCATGCCCAAGACCAGATTTATTTTTAGTAGCAGTGCCGCAGTGTATGGCGAGCCTATAATGACTCCTTGTCATGAAGTGGATCCTTGCGAACCCATATCCCCTTATGGCGACAGCAAACTCATGGTAGAGCGAATCATGGCAGCATATCACACAGCCTATAACTTGGACTATGTGGCATTTCGTTATTTCAATGCCTGCGGCGCCGACAGTCAAGGCAGACATGGACAAACCGAAGATGCCACACACATTTTTGCTCGTGTGCTAGGTGCCATCAAGGATGACCGTGAATTTGTGTTAAACGGAGTAGACTTTGCCACACCGGATGGCACATGTGTACGTGATTATGTGCATGTGGAAGACATTGCTCGAGCACATGTCATGGCATTGGACGCTGAGATTCCATCAGGCGTGTATAACTTAGGATCCAACAACGGTACTAGCAACAGAGAAATCATTGCCGCTGCCGAACGTATAACTGGAAAGAAACTAAAAGTTGTGCTAGGTGATGCCAGGCCAGGAGATCCTGCTGTACTCACAGCCAGTGCTGCTAAATTTGGCATGGTTGGCGAGGGCTGGAGACAATTTGAATTGGATGACATGATCCAACACGCTTGGAACTGGTATGTTCGAAAAGATACTTGAGTTTGAAACTGCACTAGCCAAATTCACTGGCGCACCATATGTAATAATGACTGACTGTTGCACCCATGCCATTGAACTATGCATGCGATATGACCGTGTGGAATTCTGTGCATTCTCTCCGTATACCTATTTGAGCATACCCATGCTCATGCACAAACTAGGCATCAAGTATCACTATGAAGTCAGCGACCCGCCGCAGTGGGTTGGCGAATATCGTTTTAGAAAAACTAGAATTTGGGACAGTGCTAGACGACTGGAACAAGACATGTATAGGCATGGACAGATACAATGTGTAAGTTTCGGACACGATAAACCGCTGCCTATAGGTCGTGGTGGTGCTATACTGTTGGATGATGAGACTGCATATCAAGCCATTCTACGCATGCGATATGATGGTAGAGATTTAACCATCAAGCCCTGGTTATCACAAAAAGAATTCCGTGTGGGGTATCATTACCGGCCTACTGTTGAAGAAGCACAACTTGGATTAAAACTGTTAAAACGTTATATCAGTGAACCACCGCGTGAGGTTGTTTATCCTGACTGCAGACAAATACGCATTGTTGAATGAGTTGCATAGTTCGTAATAGGCCGGGCATGTTGCAGTATGGTGCCGCACATTACATCACAGACCAAATGCACACACCAGGCTACTGTGAACAGCAGATTGTTAGTGATTGTGAGTGCAGTGGTATCACCGCCAAAGAGTTTGCACAAAGCAAAATAGTGTTGTCATTCTTGGACGAAGGATTTGGTCCTGAAGAAATTGCTCCACTCACTGACATACTGTCGCATTCACACCCAGGTAAGTTTATGGTGTTGTTTAATTCGCATATAGATGTTGGTGCATTACCGTACTTTGCTAGATGTTGTACCACATGGTTGATCAATCGCAGTGAATACAAATTAGATCAATTTGACTATGATTTTGACATCCAACTTGATCGCAAGTTTTTGTGTTTGTTGCGTAGGCCTACACTGAACCGAGCAAGGCTGGCACGTTTCTTCTTGGACAACATAGGGCTGGACACAGTGAGATTGAGTTTTGGCAGTGGTGCAATGGGCGGGCTGGATCAGTATCGCGATGTTGTAGGCTGTAATTTGCCACTGTTGGTAGATGGCATGTTGACAGATCGAGTCAAAGAGTTTGATGTTGCCAACCCTGTGTTTCATTCTTGTTTGTTTAACATAGTGGCAGAGACCAGCAGCCAGTCTGAAGCAAATTGGCGTAGTATTTTTCTTACTGAAAAGACTTGGAAGGCCATAATGCAACGCCAAATACCCATTTGGTTCGGTGTGCCAGGTCTAGTTGAACATGTTCGGTCATTGGGGTTTGATACATTTGATGACATACTTGATCATCATTATGATGCTATACCGAACGAAGCCAAAAGGCATCAATCTGTGTTTGATCTAATCAGCCGACTCAATAACCAATACAGTTTGACAGATTGTCAAACGTTGCGGCAACAACTGCAACCTAGACTAGAATCTAACTTTGGGCAACTGCTTGAATACTTTCGAACAAATAGACGGCAAGTTTTTAATGCTATCCTGGAGTTTGATTCCTCAACCACTTGACCGCACTGTCTAAATAGTGTACAATTACACATTGGAGTAAAAATGGTATACAACAAAGCATACGAAAGCAATGATGACGACACAGGCCTGGACGCAATGGCAGGCGATGGCGGATATTCAGAAGGATATCTTGGCGGTGTTATTCGTGCCAAAATGAAACGTGACGGCAGACGCTTTTGGGCTGGCGACAACATCAGCGATTACATGAGCGATGCCATCAAAGAAAAACTCATTGACGAAGCCACTAAGGCATTTGAAGGTGTGCTAGATGCACTATTGATCGATCGAGAAACTGATCCCAACTCAAAAGGCACAGCCCGGCGTCTTGCCAAAATGTACTTTAACGAAATAATGGCAGGAAGATATGAACCAGCACCAGATGCAACAGCGTTTCCAAATGATTCAGCAGACCGTTACGAAGGCATGCTTGTGGTTCGCAGTGAACTTCGTAGTATGTGTAGTCATCATCACCAACCCGTTGCTGGGGTTGCTTATATTGGCATTATTGCGGCAGAGAAACTAATCGGACTTAGCAAGTACACTCGCATTGCTCAGTGGTGTGCCCGCCGCGGTACGCTACAGGAAGAACTGTGCATAGATATTGCCAATGAGATCATGGCAGCAACTGGTAGCAAGGATGTTGGTGTGTATATTCAAGCAGTACACGGATGCTGTGAGAATCGTGGCATTATGGCACACAGTTCGTTGACACAGACAACTGTGTTGCGTGGTGCTTTCAAAGACGATGACAGTGTGAAAAAAGAGTTCATGGACAATATCAAATTACAACAGGAGTTTGCATCAAGATGACTATAATCACAAACATCACAGGCGAGATTCGACTGCCTTGGGAACCAGGGTTGTTGGAGTGGTTGCAGGAACACTATCCTGCCAGCCAATATAAAGTGGTAGAATTAACTTAAAGGAAAACAAAATGGCAAAATTAAATAAACTCAGCAAGGTAAATGAAAACATCAGCATCAACCGTTACGACAACGGCTTTATGGTTGAAGTGGGCGGACGTGACGATGAAAACGATTGGAAGACTGCCAAGGTTCTTTGCAACACAGAAGAAGAGATGATTGCTGTGATCAAAGAGTGGAACTCAATGGACTTGGATAACTGATCATGGCCACGTGGATACTGACCACACAGCACAAAAAGAATGCCATTGAACGTTCAATCTGGACTAAAGATGGTCAAAAGATCGTCCAGGAACAAGGTTTCCGTTGGGGCAAGTTCTATTGCGAAAGCGATGAAAAACCTGATGTTGATTTAAAAAATCCCGACGGCTACGAAATTGGTGGCTACGACTGGGAAATGGACAGTATGGATGATGGCTGTTGGCTTGAGTGGGACTGGCCCGAGGACATGACCGAAGAAGAACAAGACGAAATCATGAATGCCTGGGAAGAAGATTTCTATGACGGCATGGAAACCTTGGGTTGGTCAAACGACGACACTGAATATGTGTTCTATGGACCATTGCAGTTGGAGAACGAAGCAACTGGCGAAGTGTTTCAAGGAGAACCCGATGAGTAAGAAAAAAGCCAAAATAGAACTCTACGCAGAAGCACCTTACATGCAAGGCTATGCCGCAGGATTTACAGATGATGAATTTTTCAATCCCTATGCTGACGTTGAAAATGCTGAAGCAGATGCTGATGACTACCATCGCGGCTATGACAATGCTGTAGAGGACCAGATGCAATGAGTGTATGGACTGATTGGGATCCACTCGAGGAAATCATTGTAGGCGACTGCTATGCTCCTGGTACTCTCAATTGGTTCATCGAACCCGAACTACAGGATTCATTTAACACTATACTAGCCGAGACCACTCAAGATCTTAATGAGTTGGTAGTCTTATTGCAACAATTAGGTGTGCAGGTACACCGTCCACAAATGCATGCCTGCAAACACAGTGTAGATTTAGCAACATTCTCAGTGCAGTGCCCTACCAGCCCAATAGTGCCAAGAGATCAATATCTAGTGTATGGTGACACTGTGTATCAAACTTATACCAGCATGACAGATAGATATTTTGACAGTCTTAGTTATTATAATATCTTTCAAAAATTGTTTGATCAAGGGCATAACTGGATCAGTCAGCCGGCACCCAATCTTCGAAACTTGCCCCCAGAAAAGAACTGGGGGAATCAAGGGTCGTTGATTTACAATCACTTGTATCATAACCAACTGTTGTGGCACACTGCCACAATGTTCAAGTGTGGGGATCGATTGATTACCAACACCACAGGGCCAGGTAGCCAGGCAGGATTAGAATGGATGCGTAGAAATTTACCTGCGCAAACCGTTGTGGAGAATCACAATAGTACTATGAAAAATTGGGGACACATTGACCATGGATTCTTCATGATCAATGATGACACAGTGATTTGCGTTGATCGTGAGTTTGTTCCAAAATGTTTGCGTAACAAACACATACATGAGATACATCAGTATATGCCCAAAGAAACGGTTGATCCTGTTACCCCATTGGACTGCCTGCTTGACCCTAGCAAAGGATACGAACAAGTAGTAGCATTCGATTCCAATGTGTTGGTGGTTGATTCCAACAACATTGTTTTTGATAATCACATGCCTGAACTATTTGAGTTTTTAGCAACGCTGAATGTAAAATGCCATATGTCACCAATGCGGCATAGAAAATTTTGGTGTGCAGGAATTCATTGTGTGACGCTGGACATAAAAAGACGTGGTAATAAAAGAAAGATTATCAATGAAATATGAAACATTAGAACAAGCACAAGACGCAGGAGTGGCACCCTGGGATTTGGAATTCGAACGACTCACAGACTTTCATGTTGCTGTGTTCCAAGACCGATATCCTGTTGCCCGTGGGCATTTGTTGTTCGTGCCGCAATACAACACAGATGCAGTGATCTACGATTGTTTTGAAACAGCCATGCGTGAAGGTCGTAGAATGGTCAAGGCCGGAGAATGTGATGCATTCAACATAGGCATCAACTGTGGTGCTGCCGCAGGTCAAACTGTGATGTATCCACATGTGCATTTGATTCCCCGACGGTTGGGCGACTGTGCTGATCCTGTGGGTGGTGTGCGTGGAGTGATCTTGGGACAGGCCAACTACAAAACAGCCGGTTATCAACAACCAGCATAAGTATTTCTTTAAGCGGTCTTTGAGCATCATCCCGCTATACAAATTCTGCTGCCTATGCTACAATTAACATAGGAGAAAAGCATGTCAGACGATTTCGGAACCCCCTTAGTAAGTGACCATAGACAATATCTTCGTCACCCTGTACAATACAAATATACCTCAACAAAAGAATACCACGATGCATTTCCGTGTGCGTATAGACAATGGAAGGCAGATAGTCATTGCAATTTGATACATGGTTATTCATTCTCAATGAAATTCTACTTTGGCACAGATGACTTGGATGCACGTAACTGGGCCGCTGACTATGGCGGCCTCAAAGAACTTAAATCAGTATTGGAAAGTCAATTTGACCACACATTGCTGGTATCAGAAGATGATCCTGAACTAGAACTATACTTAGAAATGCAACGCAGAAACATTGCTAAACTAACTATATTACCCCGACTAGGATGCGAAGGACTTGCTGATCAGTTGTACAAGTATGTCAACGGTGTTTACATTCCAGATTTCTGGGGTCCTGGCGAAGCAAAACGTTTGTGGTGCTATCGCGTGGAAGTACGTGAAACACAGAGCAACATGGCTTTTAGAGAAGGCCATAGAGAATGGAAAGAGGATTTATTTGCATGACCCCTGAGTATGATATTGCAATGTTGTTGGCCACACGAGGCCGTACTGACAGCCTAGGTCGCAGTGTTCGCAGCCTGATCAAACTGGCCAATCATCCAGACCGACTACAGTTGATGTTTGCGTTTGACCATGATGATGTAGCAGGCACTGAGTATTTCAAGACTGAACTACAGCCGTGGCTGGACGAACAAGAACTCAGTTATACCGCCATGCAGTTTGAACGCCAGGGGTATCATAGACTGCACATTTACAACAACAAATTAGCCGAACAAACTGATGCTCGTTGGCTGATGATATGGAACGATGATGCTGTGATGGAGACCCAAGGGTGGGACACAGAGATCATGAGTCACGAAGGCGAATTCAAACTCTTGGCTTTTCACACTCACTTGGATCATCCCTACAGCATATTTCCTATCCTGCCACGCCGGTGGTATGAGTTGCTGGGCTACATCTCACCACACTCAGTACAAGATGGCTGGCTGAGCCAGCAGGCCTACATGCTGGACATCTGGGAACGTATACCTGTGTGGGTGCTGCATGATCGTGCAGATATCACAGGCAACAACAATGATGACACATTCCGTGAACGTGCATCATTGGAAGGGCGACCATTTGACGAAGCAGATTTCCACAGTCGAACACAAATTGATTTGCGACACCAAGACTGCGCCAAATTAGCCACGTACATGAAAAGCAACGGTATAAGCACCGAATTCTTTGAAAACATTTTCAAAGGCACACAAGACCCTTGGGAAAAATTAGCCCGGAATGATGTTAACAAGCAAATGGTACAGTTTGACAATCCGCACAAGCACTTTGCCAAATGATTAAATACTAAATGACACACAAATTAGCCTTTGTTCAGCCCAACTTTCAACAAGGGCCAAAAGAATTCAATGCATATTACTTGCCATACTCAGCAGGTGTGGTATGGAGTTACAGCCTAGCAGATCCTCGTATTCGCGACAATTTCGAAGTAACAGATTGGATCTGGCGCAGAGATGCAGTAGAGCCACTGGCACAACGCTTGGCCAAGAACGAAATTGTAACCTTCAGCACTTATGTGTGGAATCATCGTTACAATTATGCTCTGGCTCGACGTATCAAAGAAATCAATCCTAACGTGTTGACTATATTTGGCGGTCCTGAAGTTGCTATAACTGATCCTGACCTGTTCCGTAAAGAACCGTTTATGGATCTTGTGATCTGTTACGAGGGCGAAATTACTTTCAAGCGTGTGTTAGAACATTTTGAAACTCAAGACTGGGAGACAGTACCTGGCTTGCTGATCAACAGAAATGGCGAAGCAGTAAAAACACAAGATGCCGAGCGTATTGAAAGTTTGGAACAAGTACCTAGCCCATACCTGTCAGGTATCTTTGACAAAATGATTGCTGAATACCCTGACGTTACCTGGCAAGGCACCTTGGAAACCAATCGTGGTTGTCCTTATGCTTGTACATTCTGTGATTGGGGCAGTTTAACATACAACAAAGTCAAGAAGTTTGAACTGCAACGTGTGTTTGATGAGCTAGAATGGATGGCCAAGCACAACTTTGACTGGATCAGTATTACTGATGCCAACTTTGGCATGTATCCTGAACGTGATGGCATGATCGCCGACAAGATCATTGAAATGCAAGAACGATATGGTTCACCCCGAACATTCAGTGTGGCCTGGGCCAAGAATCAAAAGAAAGAAGTCATTGACATTGTGAAGAAACTGCTGGATGCACGTGGCTTCAATCAAGGGCTAACGCTGAGTGTGCAGAGCCTGGATCATGACGTGTTGGAAAACATTCGTCGCAAGAACATGGAAATGAACAAACTCAACGAAGTGTTTGAGCTGTGTGACCAACGCAACATTCCTGCATACACAGAACTGATCCTGGGCCTGCCTGGAGAGACATTAACAACATGGAAGAAAAACTTCTACGCATTATACGACTTAAACCAACACACAGGCATCACCGTGTTCCAAGCACAGTTGTTGGAAAATGCCGAAATGAACTTGTTGCAAAAGAAACTGTTCAAAATTACCAGCCAACCTGTAACAGACTACTTTGCTGGCAGCTACAGTGTGGAACACATTGAAGAAAGCATTGATGTCATAACTGGCACCAAAGACATGCCCACACCTACTATGTTGGACGCACAGATCTTTTCGTGGTTTCAAACCACATTCCACATCAATGGCTTTGCTACTATTGCGGCACGTTTCATTAACAAGTATTTGGGTATCAGTTACAACGACTACTACGAAGACTTGTTTGCCTATGCTATGACCAATCCTTGGTTGATCAAAGAAGAAGCTGAAACACGTCAATACTTTGCTAACTGGATGAATACTGGCAAGATCAATCATCCCAAGATTGGTGTGGAAATACATGGATGGAACATTATACATAGAACAAGTATGAACATGCATCAGGAAGATCGTGTGGATGAACTGTATGATGTGTTAGAAAAGTTTTTACAACGTTACAATTTGCCTGAAGACTTGTTGGCTAGTTTGATGAAACTGCAAAGAAACTACTATATCAAGTACAATGACAGAAATCAGTATCCCATGAATCTTGATGTGGGCTACAACATCTGGGATTACCTGAGTTTCAATCAGCCATTGGAAAAAATTGCCACAACTTATCGACTGGACTTTCCAGAAGACAAGACCATGAGTTTGAATCGATTCCTTGAACTGTTTTATTTTGCAAGACGACGAAACTTTGGCAAGGCCACTGTGGATCGTATTGGTCAAGAGGATGCAAATGTAACACGTCGTGGCGCAGGTGCTGCCAAAGCACAAGGCAGTTTCTCAGTGAAGAAAAAACAACTGGTGGCGTAATGTCAAGACTGTTTACTTTTGGGTGCAGTTTTACCAACTACCGTTGGAGCACCTGGGCAGACTGTCTTGCTCCAGAGTTTGATGAATTTCAAAACTGGGGACAAAGTGGCGGGGGCAATCACTACATTTTTAATTCAGTAATGGAAGCAGATCAACGATACAAATTTGGTGCCGGTGACACTGTGATAGTTTGTTGGTCGTCATTTTTTAGAGATGATAGGTATGTCAATGGACGATGGCACACGTTAGGCAACATGTTTACCTGCCCAATTTACAATGAAGAATATTTAAAAACACATGTTGACGACCGCGGGTATGTGATCCGAGATTTTGCTTTAATAACAGGAGCAAAGACATTGCTTGAAAATCGACCAGGGTTGATCTGGCGTTTTCTTAGCATGATCGATTTGCAAGCAGGACCTAAATGCGAAATCAATCCTGGAGAACCACGAGATGTAATGCAGGTTTACACAGATGTCTTAGATAGTATTTTACCTAGTTATCAAGAAGTATTATATTCAAAGGGCTGGAAGACTGGAGAAGATCAACATCCTAGTCCTGCAGAGCATTTGGCCTATTTGGATGCAGTATTACCAGGCTGGGTGACAAAACAAGAAACTCGTGTTAAAATGCATGAAGAAAGTATCAATCTAAATAAAGATCCAAGACGCTCGGGCATGGCTCGAGTCAATCGACTATAGGAAACACATGAAACTCAAAGTATCAGAATTATTTTATTCAGCACAAGGCGAAGGACGCTATGTTGGCGTGCCTAGTATCTTCTTGCGCATGTTTGGTTGTAACTTTACCTGCTCAGGGTTTGGCTGCAAACCTGGAGAAAAAAGCACAGAAGCAGACGAAGTGGCCAAGACTGTGGAACTATACAAAACATTTGAAGAACTGCCATTGGTGAACACAGGCTGCGACAGTTATGCGTCATGGCATCCAGACTTCAAACACTTGAGTCCCACATATACCGTGGAAGAACTTGTAGACAAAATGACAGCATTGTTGCCCAATGGCAACTGGTTGCAACCCAATGGCAACCCTGTGCATTTGGTGATCACAGGTGGTGAGCCATTGCTGGGTTGGCAACGTGCTTATCCAGAATTGTTGGATGTATTGGCCGAACGTGGACTACGACACATCACATTTGAAACTAATGGTACTCAAGATTTGAGCAAAGAGTTCAAAGACTATTTGCGCAACTGGTTTGGTGAGATCACATTCAGTGTCAGTCCCAAACTAAGTGTATCAGGAGAGTCATGGACGGATGCCATCAAACCTGATGTGGTCTGGGACTACGAAACATATGGTGTAACATATCTCAAGTTTGTGGTAGAAAAAATTGCGGACTTTGACGAATTAGATCGTGCTGTAGATGAATATCGCCTGCGTGAGTTTGGTGGTCCTGTGTTTGTCATGCCCGTGGGCGGTGTTGTTAGTGTATATGATGGCAATAGGATCAACGTTGCTGACGAAGCACTCAAACGTGGTTACTGGTATAGTCCACGATTACACGTTGACCTTTGGGGCAACGGGTGGGGCAAATAATGGGATTCTTTGATAGATTCAAGAAAAAGCCAGAACCTAAACCCAAAGAGGAAAAGGTTATTCGTGTGCCCAAGGCACCTGAGAAAACGGCCAAAGAACTTGCCACTGAAAAAGGCGAACCTTATGTGGCTATTCTTGCCATGGACATTGATCCCAACAACTTGCATCAAGGTGCATTTGAACTAGACTGGAATGAGATATTCATTGCTAGACTGGTCAAAGCCGGCTATATGATGAAACCCACTGACGCAGACTCAGACATTGTGGATCGTTGGTTCCAAAATGTCTGCAGACATGTTGTGATGGAAACATGGGAACAAGAACAAGCCATTCGTAACTCTGGCACCCAATATG
>Ga0114973_10003181_pt1 | contig 11687 bp, 8 predicted proteins | sample M_140807_MF_Meta_FD_87025 | JGI IMG/M metagenome (GOLD analysis project Ga0114973, IMG submission 87025) | Freshwater microbial communities from Lake Montjoie, Canada to study carbon cycling - M_140807_MF_MetaG | ecosystem: Environmental > Aquatic > Freshwater > Lake | place: Lake Montjoie... | reverse complement strand
GGAAAAATACAGAATTATACAAAATTTCATACTCGGCTCCTTCACAATCTATTTTTAATAATTCTATTTCATTGATATTATTTTCTTTAACTATTTCGTCTAATGATATACAATCAACATTATAACTTTCTATTTTTAAAGTAGGAAAGTGGTTTTGCATATCATTATGTTTTGAACACGTAGTATTGCCCCCACTATAAAAAGGATACTTAAATAGTGTGATTTCATGAACACCTTCTTTATATACTGCTTTATTTGACAAAATAATATTTGTTAAATTATTTAATTCTACATTTTTTTTTAAAACATTAAATACTTGAATATCTGGTTCAAATGAATATATTTTACTTTTAGGATTTTGTTTTCCTAAAATTAAACTGACAATACCACAATTTGCACCTATATCAATAAAATTAGCATTTTCTATATTATTATATTTATGTAGTAAGTACTCATTATTTTTCACAATTTCATGTATACATCCTTCTGTTGATGGATCTGTTTTATTTTCATCCACAATATAAGTATTATTATTATAAGTAAAAGTTATATAACTCATTTATATGTAAAATATTTATTTTTAAATTAAGATTTTATTAAAATTAACAGATTTCTGGAAGGAAATATAAAGACTGAAAGTGATATATTTAATCCTCAAATTGCAAAAAAGGAAAAGATTGTATTTCCAGGTTATACAATATTTATGAAAAAATTAAATACTTTAGGAATTAAACACGTAACATCTTACAGTAGTATAGTTTATCATTTTCAAAATGGTGAAATGTTTGAGTAAAAATATATTTAAAGATATGTTATTTTATTTATAAATGAGAAGAGTTAAACTATCTATTCTTATATCAACTGTTCCAAGCAGAGTTAATAACAAGTTTATTAATTTAATTGAAAATTTACAAATGCAAATTGCTAATAAAAAAATCTTGAAATTATAGGTTTATTTGATAATAAAAAACGTACAGTTGGAGAAAAAAAGACAATCAATCATAGATATTGCAAATGGTGATTATATTACATTCATAGATGATGATCGTATAGCAAATACATATATAACAGATATTTTACTATCATTAGAAGAAACTCCTGATTGCGACTGTGTAGTATTTGACTGTATATGTACTGAAAATCATATAAAAAAAACATATTGTAAATATGGTATTGAATTTGAATAATACCAGATGATGGAAATGGTAATTGGACTGGAAAACCAGCACATACTATGATTTATAAAAAAGTATAATTAGTAATTGTAAATATTATAGTGTATCTTGTGGTGAAGATATGAATTGGGTAAAACAAGCATGACCAAATATTAAAGTTCAAGCTAGAATTCCAAAAGTTTTATATTATTATGACGTAAATAAAGAAACATCCGAAACTCAAGGGGATGGAATTTTTACAAAAACAACTTTACATAAACCAACAGTAAATTTATAAAATATTATAATAATTTTACTATCTTTTTCAGATAATAAAATTTAAAATTAAGGTTTAAAAAAAATGTTAATAATTTAAAAATGAAAAATATTTTTAATAATTATAATTAAACATAAATGAGTTCACCAATATCTAGATTTCTTAAAAAATTATATGTTGAGGGTGTATACTATACGCATGTATCAATGATAAAACCCAAAGGTAAATATCAAGTAAACAGAGATTCCAATGAAGAATTTTGGGAATTATATAACGAAGGTTTAATGACAGATGGAGATGATTTTATTACTGGATTGGCAGAAAAACCTCAAAATTATATGCCTGTTTTATGTGATATTGACATAAAAAAAATGGAAGAAGAAATGAAATTCATAGAAGTTAAAAACAATAAAATTTACACAGAAAAGAATTTAAAAGATGTTGTAGAAATATACCAATCTGTTTTAAGGAATATAATTGATGATTGTACGGATGAACATTTATTATGTGTTGTTTTAGAAAAAGATATGTATACTATAGTTAAAAATGAAATGAAAATTTTCAAACACGGTTTTCACCTACATTTCCCTAATTGTTTCCTTAGTAAGAGTGAACATGAAAATCAACTTATTCCAAGGATACAAAGTGCTTTAAAAGAATTAAATGTATTTTCAAATTTAGATTATGAAGATTCAAGTTCTGTTTTAGATGCTGGTTATTTAAAAGCACCGTGGCTTCTTTATGGTGGTAGAAAAGAAGGAGATAATATGAAGCCTTATAAGGTAACAAAAATAATAAATTCTGTAGGAGAAAATATTACACCAGAAGAAGCTTTTAAATATTATAATATATATAATATTTCTGACCAGTTAATAGATATGAAGGGTAATATTCAAAAAAATTTACCAAGAATTTTAAGTATATTACCTTCTGGCAGAAGTTGTAGTGAAATAAAATATGGTTTACCATCTCCTGTAAAAGAAAAGTTTATTCAACAAAAACATAAAATTTCACAAGAAAAAGAAGATGATGATGAAGAAAATGAAAATACCTTCCCAAGTGATAATTCTTTAACAGAAAAATTATATATTTCAAAAAAATTATTAACTATGTTATCAGATTTTAGAGCAGATGATAGAAATGAATGGATGACTATAGGCTGGACATTATATAACATTGGGGATGGTTGTCCTGAAGCTTTACAACAATGGATTGATTTTTCAAGTAGATGCGAAGATAAATTTGATGAAGATACATGTATAAATGAATGGAAAAATATGGTTAAAAAAGATCTAACTTTAGGAACGTTACATCATCTTGCCAAATTAGATAATGAAGAAATGTATAAAGACTTTCAAATAGAAAGAGGTAGAAAACATATTGAAGAAGGTATTGAAGGGTCTCACAATGATATAGCTAAATTAATGCATGTATTATATGGTACAGAATATATATGTTCGAGTATAACAAATAGAACTTGGCATCAATTTAAAAATCATCATTGGGAAGAAATTGAAGGTGGTATATTTTTAAGAGAAAAAATATCAAAAGAAATAGTACAAACATTTGGAAAACATGGAGGAGAAGTTTTTTATAATTCAGCAGTTGTAGATAAATCACAAGATAAATTTTATAATAATAAAATAAAACAATTAACCAAGTTAATTTCTAATTTGAAAAATTCTCCTTATAAAACTAATATTATGAATGAGGCATGTGAAGTATTTTTCAATAAAAATTTTAAAGAAAAATTAGATATAAATCCATTTGTTATTGGGTTTAAAAATGGTGTCTATGATTTAAAATTAAATATTTTTAGATCAGGAAGACCCGAAGATTACATTAGTAAACAAATGCCTATTAATTATGTTAATTTTAGTAAAACAGATAAAAAAGTTCTAGAAGTTTATGATTATCTTGAAAAAGTATTTCCAGATACTTCTGTAAGAAATTATTTCTTAGATAATACATCTGATGTTTTTGAAGGCGGAAATAAACAAAAAACAATTATATTTTGGACTGGTGAAGGAGATAATGCTAAATCTGTTACACAAACAATCTTAGAAAGAATGTTAGGTCCTTATGCGGTTAAGTTTAATACTACATTAGTTACAGGTAAAAAAACACAAGCGGGTTCTACTGCTCCAGAATTAGCTAGAGCTGGTGGAGGTGTAAGATGGGCAGTTTTAGAAGAACCTGATGGAGATGAAGAATTAAATGTTGGTATGTTAAAATCATTATCTGGAAATGATTCATACTGGGCAAGAGATTTATTTGAAAAGGGTAAAGCCACCCGTGAAATTGTACCTCTGTTTAAGCTGATATTCATTTGTTTAGCAGGAAATACGGCTGTTTCTTTGGCAAATGGTATTTCTGTCTCTCTGGAAAAATTAATTCATAATAAAAATCAGAAATTACTATCTTGGGACTCAGAAAAAGATGGTTTAATTAAAATAAATCAAAATGCTTTTATAAAAAAAGGGTTGCAAAATTGTATTACTTTAACTTTACAAGATGGAAGAAAAATAACATGTACACCAAATCATAAATTTTTAACAAATGATAATAAATGGGTTGAAGCACAAAATATTAAAATTGAAGATACATTTTTAAAAATGGGTATAGATAATCCTAAATGTGATGATATATTTAATAACTATGATTACACTCTAGAATGTGGAGAGTACAATTTTAATTGCAATAATTATAATGATAGATTGCAAGCAATGTCATATGTAAGATTATTAGGATATATGTTATCCGATGGTTCTTGTAACAAATTATTATATCCAGGTCATCAAATTGATGGACAGTCTATATTGGATGATATTAAATTTTTAACGAATAAAATCCCTAAATTATTTAAAAATAAAAAGGTTTTTCAAACATCTTTACCTAATGAATTAGTAAGATCCATATCAACTATTATAAAATATCAAAAAGGTGGAAGAATTAATAATGATATGATTTTACCTGATTTTATATTTGATAAAAATTGTCCTAATTTTATTATTAGAGAATTTGTAGCAGCGTTATTTGGTGGAGATGGAATAATACCATGTTTAACAAAAAATTGTTTTACCAACATACAATTAGTTGCTTCTAAAATTAATGAAAAAATAAATTCTCTTATAGATGCATTTAATAAACTATCTATACTATTAAAAGATAAATTTGACATTGATAGTAACATAACAACTATTCCTTACAATGATGAACCTAAAACATATGTATTTTTAAACATTAATAAAAACGAAAGTAAAATTAAATTTTGTGAAAATATAGGTATTAGATATTGTTGTCATAAATTATACAGATTAATGAGTGTTGCAAGCTATTATAGATATAAAAATTTTATTATTGAACAAAATCAAATGATTATAAAAAGAACTAAAGAATTAAAGGATAAATATGATCTACAAAATCCTAAACCAATAATTATTCAAAAAGATAAATATACATTTAATATTTTAAATACTTTTAAAAGTACACAAGAGGTAGAAAATACACTTGGTATTTACCATTCAAATATTAGAGATGCTTGTTTAAGATCTGGTTCTTCTGGTGGATATTTATGGGAATATAAAAATGTAAAAGGTATTATTCAAGATGAACCTGGGTGTGAAACAATTAAAAACTCATATTTACAGGCAGTTAATGAAATTACAAACAAAACTGGTATTGCGAATAAAAAATATATTATAAATTATACTCAAGCTTTTTATTATTTAAATAATAATATAACATATGATATGCCTTCTATTGATATCAAAGAATTTTTAGAAAAAAATAATTTATTACAATTTATGAACCAAGGATTGGGTAAAACAATAAAACATTATTCAGTAGATAAAGATAGGGATAGTTTACCTTGTTATAAGATGCAAATAATAAATATTGAAAATTCAGGAATGAAAGAAGTATTTGATATAAATGTAGACGAACCGTATAGTAATTTTTTAGCAGAAGGAGTTTTAACTCATAATTGCAATAAGTTAATTAAAATTAAGCATGCGGATAAAGCTTTTTGGAATCGTGTTAAAGTTTTACCATTTGAAACAACTTTTGTAAGACCAGGAGAACCTTGTCCAGAAAGTTATGAAGAACAATTACAACAAAAAAGATTTCCTATGGACCCTGAATTTAATAAAAAAATACCAAGTTTATTGGAACCAATGGCTTGGCTTTTACTAGAACATCGTAAGAATATTCAAGGCAAAGGTAGAATTGAACCAGAAAAGGTTAAACTTGCTACTAATATGTATAGAAAACAAAATGATATCTATAGACAATTTATTGATGAATGTATTGTTGTTGCAGATAAATATATAACTTTAACGGAATTATATGAAGGATTTCTATCTTGGTATAGAATGGGTTATCCTAAACATTCTGCACCAATTAGAAATGATATTCAAGAATATTTTACAAAATTATGGGATGAACCTGAAAAGGGATTAAAATGGTTTGGTTATAGAGTCAAAACATTGGATGAAGATATTGAAAACGGAGATGTTATTGTACTTGGAGAGAATGATATAGTTGAATATGAAAAAAAAGCTAATAAATGTAATGCGCCTGTATAATTTTAAAAATTTTTTATAGTTAAAAAACTATAAAAAATTTTTATTTTTTATAAAGTAAAATGAGTTTATCTTTAAAAAAATCAAATGATGATTTAATATCAGAATCTAATAGGATTCTTGCTAAATTTCCAGACAGAATACCTGTAATAATTTTAACTAAAAATTCTAAACTTGAAAAAATGCTAAAAAAAAATAAATTTTTAGTTCCATATAATTTATCTGTTTCTTATTTATTAGTAACCATTAGAAAACAAATTAAATTAGATTCATCTTCAGCTTTATTTATGTTTTGTGATAATATTTTACTTTCTGGTACACAAATATTAAATGAGATCTACACAGAATATAAATATAAAAATAATATTCGCCCATGCGATGATAATTTTTTATATATTACAATTGAGGAAGAAAATACTTTTGGTTAAATAATACCTGCAATTATAACTCCTGGAGCTGTATATCCTCCAGGGATGTAACCACGTGGTGTTGGAATATCTTTTTCTTGAATAGAATTAAAATATGTAATATTATCTCCATACGTTCTTCCTTCGCCAGAATCACCAGTAATAAAAGTACCATTAGAACCATCATAATATATATGTGCATTATATATTGTACCTGTTGCAATATTTTTAACTCTAAAATAAACATTTATTGTTAAATCAAAAATTCCAGCAGTTCCAAAAACATATCCTCTTCCATTTTGCCATAAATTTTTAACATATTGACAACTTGCAAGTGTCGCACATTTTTGTTTGTGTGAATTTATATCTGAATCATAATCATAAAGTCTACCCCAGGCAATGTCTTGATCTGGATCAAAATCTATTTCCGCACCTGGACCAGGTAAAAGTAATAAATATTGTGGAGTACCTAAATCAGATGATATATTGGGAGGTACGGGATTTGTTGGATATAAACTTGACATTGTTTGAATTGTATTACAATCATTTCCTGTATAACCTGGATTGCAACCAGGTGGATATTTAGAATTACATAAATCTAGAGTTTTAAATTGTGGATAGGCAGGATTAGGTATAGTTGGAGAAATTATTTCAGTACAGTTACCAATTCCATGAGTAAAAATTGTAGGTTGCCATCCAGCAGAACATACACAGTCTGTTCCTTGTTGTGTTGGATATATCCATGGTTGAGTTCCACAATAATTACCTAAACATGGATCATCTGTAGCTGAAACTTTATAAGTTTCTTTTTTTTCAATAAATATAAGAATTCCAATAATAATTATAATAAGTATTCCTAATGTTATACCTAAATATAAAAATGTTCGTGATGATATTTGTTGCATTTTATTTTAAATATTATTTTTTTTTCTAAAATAAATGAATATTTTAGAAATTATAAAAAATCCTATTTTTATATTAAGTATAGTTATTATTATAGGAATAATTATTTATTTTGTTGTAACCAGGCCACTTCCAAATACAAGAACTACTTGCAAACAAAATCAAGAAATTATAGATGGACAGTGTGTAGCAAAATGTGATTTTCGTTGTCCGCCAAATACTAGCACGTGTTATTCACCAAGTTCATCGGTTTGTATTGATAATAAAACATTATGTTCTACAGATGGTTATTGTGGAATAGCAGATGCTACTTCGGGAACATTTAATGGTCAATGTTGTGATTCTAAAGAATCTGGAAAACGTTTATTATGCTCTCATAGAAATATCGTATTTACAAAACCTGATACATTTAATATTATTTATGGAGGTAAAACATACCCAATTATAATAAAAGATGGGAACTATACATTAGATAATGTGTCAGATAATAATAATTATTTTACTGTTATTAAAAATGCAATTAATATGAATAGCGATATTAAAGGATTATTTAATGTTGAATCAAGTTTATCTATAACATTAAAAAGTTCTCAATTTAAAATAAAATATTCTTTAATTAATAAGTCAGATAGTTCAGATTTAGTTATAGATTTTAGTAATACAGTACAGTTAAATAATTTTGGGTTTGATAAAAAAGAATATAATTTTGAAACTGATAAAACATGTACTTCTCCAAATAATATTGATATATATCAATGCATAGAAATGCCTTGTGAAATAGGTAAAAAATTTTGTGGTGGTAAATGTTGTCCTATTGATAAATGTACAACAGATGGTACTTGTTGTGATAGTCAAGGTAATTATATATGCACTTCTTATGGAAAAACAAGTTGTTGTACCAAACCATGCTGTGAAGGTAATACATTATGTTGTGATAGTTCTAATAATGAAAGTTGTGTAGATGATAAATGTAAAATAAAATGTTTAAATAATGATAAAAATAATCAACCAGTATATTGTGATGTTAGAACAAATAAAGAAACTTGTGAAAATATAAAAGTTGTTAATCCTGACGGAACTGTAGATATTAAAAATAAAGAATATAGCTTTTGTGCATCAGATAAATGTAAATTTGATGGAGGAGGAAATCAATATGAGCCACCAAATATACCTCCTTTGCCTGGACAAACAACTCAACGTGTTGTTTGTGGATATAGTAAATTTTTTGATACAGATCATAAATATGCTGATGGTAAACCATCAGTTTGGTGTCGCCCTTCTAATAATCCAAACCCGCAAGGTTTAAATAGATATGTAAATGCATCAATATCTGCAGATTTTTCAGATTGTACACAATTAAATTGTGAAAATCGCATTAATGATACATCTATAGATAATAAAAATATATCTTTATTAAAAGATAATGATAAATTAATTGCATGTAGCGGTTCTTATTTATGTGATACATTATTACCAATCTGTCCGACAGCATCAATAACGCCATCATTTATAAATATAAATTATCCAATTAATTATTGTTTAGATCAAAATAATAATATAACAGGAGAATTATGTCCAGATGGATATATAGCAGAATATCATCCAAGATCAAAAGAATGTAGATGTAAAAAAATATAATTTAATTTTAAGAATAATTTTTATTATATATATAAATAAATGTTATCATCCGATAATGACATGTATGTCCCTCATGATGAATGTTATAAAAGAATAGATTTGACACATAATGCACCTTTGTATGTTATAGCTGTTGTTTCAAATCCAGCAAGATTTACAAAAAGATACACATTGTTTAATGAATTTTGTGAAAGAATGAAAAGTGAAAAGCATGTTAAACTTATAGGTATTGAACTTCAACAAGGTTCTAGACCATTTGAAACAAATTCTTTAATTAAAGTAAGGACTAATGACGAATTATGGTTTAAAGAAAATCTTATAAATTTAGCCGTTTCACATTTACCTGATGATTGGGAATATATGGCTTGGATAGATACTGATATTGAATTTCAAAATAAAGATTGGGCGAGAGAAACAATAGAACAACTACAAACTTATAAAATAGTTCAATTATTTAGTCATGCTATAGATTTAGGTGCTAAATATGAAACATTGCATGTTCATATAGGTTTTTGTTATCAATATGTAAATGGTGAAGAATGGAAAGAACCAAAATATGGAGGTACTTGGCATCCAGGTTATGCATGGGCTATTAGAAGAGAAACATACGATCAAATAGGTGGATTGATTGATTTTCCTATACTTGGAAGTGCCGATCATCATATGTCATTAGCTTTTATAGGTCTAGGTCATAGATATCTTAATAGTAAATTAAATAATAATTATAAATTATTATGCAATATATTCCAAGAAAGATGTGAAAAATTTGTCAAAAGAAGCATTGGTTTTGTTCATGGAACTATATTACATCATTTTCATGGAAATAAAGCAGATAGAAGATATCAGGATAGATGGCAAATTTTAATTAAGAATGATTTTGATCCTCTTAGGGATATTATTAAAAATAGTAGAGGGTTATGGCAATTAGAAGGAAGTAAAATTAAATTAAGAGATGAAATAATCCGATATTTTAGACAGAGAAATGAAGATAGTGTAGATATGCCTATGGATTATAAATATTGCAAGGGTAAATGGATTTAATTTTTATATTTATAAAAATATAAAAATCTTATTCTTCATTTCCAATTATCAAATAATTATGTGTATAATTAAGTCCTGTAATACTAAAAGTAAAAACATTTGTTATTTTTTTAAAAACATTTTTTGTTATATCATCCTGTGTACTTGTATCTGTCCATGAAAATCCATTATTATCATATTTTATATTTATGTTTGAAATATTTTTAGCTGTAAAGTTATCGTGATATTTAATATCCATTGTTGGACTACTCATTACTATAGCATCTACTGTAAATGTATTTTGAAATAATGTTATAAGTTTAAAATTTACAGTTATATTATCTGAAAATACATTATAAAATATAAGAAATCCTGCATTTAAAGGTTTATTATAATATAAATTTATAACAGAATCTAAAGTACATTTATTAATATTTCCGTCGGTGTTTAATGGCTGATTTAAAATATCAAACATATTTGTATAATTATTACAACTAATATTGCTAGAATTTCCATGAAATATAGAATATAATTTAGATGAAGTATTATTTAAATTTGATTCTTTGATTAAAAAAGTATTTGATAATTGTGGTTGTACTGGTGGTTGTACTGGTGGTTGTACTGGTGGTTGTATTGGTGGTTGTACTGGTGGTTGTACTGGTTGATCTTGATTGATACAATTACAATCTATTAATAATTGATTTGCATAATCTTGTATTTCATTTGTTACTTTATTATTAAAAAAATCTTTGACTTTTAAATATCCAAATTTATTAATCATTTTATCTACAAAACAATCTGAAAATGTTTCAGGATTTGTACACACTCCAGTTGAATACATTACTTCTAGTTTCTTTAAATCTTTAATGTTATCTTGATTATTACCTTGGGTGTTACCTTGGTTATTACCTTGATTATTTTTATTCACAAATATAAAAGCAATTATTATACCACATAAAGTTAATAAACTCAAACCTATAATTAAATATATATTCATTTTAATTAATAACAATATTTTTTATTTTTTAAATACATAGATTATCAAATATACTGGATATATCTTCAATATTATAAGTTAATGTTGGAATATCTAAAATATTTACATCTGTATGACAATGCGTAATTTTCCTATTATTATTTTGTGCTACATTAAGCATGTCATCTATTGTATTTTTATTATATTTTTTTGAAGAATTATCTTCTCCATCGGAGATAATAAAAAAATGTGACTGACATGGTACATGTAAACCAAAATCTAAAAATATTTGCCCTATAACATCATATAAAGATGTCATTCCAAATGAATTGAATTGAAAAGTATAAAATTTATCAACCATATTTACATTAACAGACTTAATAACATAATTAACATCTGTATTGAAAGATATAACTGTTAAATAAATAGGTTTTTCAACTGATAAACTTTTTAATTTAATTAAAAATTTATTTAAACCACTTACAACTTGATTAATAAAATTAGCCATTGAATAACTTGTGTCAACCGCAACTATAACATTCATTTTATATTTATTATGATATTTTTAAATATAAAATTCAATTTTTTAAAATACAACAAGATACATACATATATAAAAGTAATTTAATTTTTTATGCCAATGATCCATCTTTAGCTTTTCCAATTATACTACAAGCCATTCTACCGCCGGCATTTCCTGTTTTTAAACTTTCTTCATTCCCTCCTAAT
>Ga0114973_10003178_pt1 | contig 11690 bp, 11 predicted proteins | sample M_140807_MF_Meta_FD_87025 | JGI IMG/M metagenome (GOLD analysis project Ga0114973, IMG submission 87025) | Freshwater microbial communities from Lake Montjoie, Canada to study carbon cycling - M_140807_MF_MetaG | ecosystem: Environmental > Aquatic > Freshwater > Lake | place: Lake Montjoie... | reverse complement strand
GACTTTAATTATTTAATAGAATTCATTTTTTATTCATAATACTTTTTTAATTCTTGGAACACTGTTTTTTCTAAATGGGAATGTTTTTTCTTAAAAGTTTCAAAATCAAGAGGACTCATATTGGATTGGTAAAATTCAATATCCTTATTAATCATAAATTTAAGCATTTTAATAATAAAGTTCCAAGAGTTATCACCTTTAATATTTAAAAATCTAGAAAAACGTAATTTAATTTTATCAGCTGAAACTTGAGAACTAAGAGCCCCAAGGCCACATAATAATAAAGTATAAAGACTAAATAAATATTTAATTTCGAGTTTAGAAATTAAAGAAGGATATTTATCTGAAATTAAATCATAAATTTCAATTGAATCATTATTGGTTTGAAAACACTTTGGATAGCTTCTAGTATTTATAAATAGATTTCTAATATCGGTCAAAATGATTTCTTCCTTTTTTAAAGTCGTCATGGTTAAGCGCTCTAATTGTACAGCAATATTTTTTTTTTGTTGAATTAAAGAAATTATATCTTTTATAAAATGTCATGTCAAGTGTGTATTGAGCCATATACAGTGTCAAGTAGGAAAAAAATACAATGTTTATATTGTCAATATGAATCTTGTGTTTTGTGTGTAAAAAAATTTATTTTATCGAATCGTCATGACCCTTGTTGTATGAGTTGTAAGCATCCGTGGAATAGAGAGTTTTTAGATGCTAATTTGTCTAGAAACTTTAGAATTAAAGAGTATAAAAAACATCGAGAAAATGTTTTATTTGAAAGAGAATCTTCTTTTTTCCCCGAAACGGTTCAATTGATGGAAAAAAATCAAGAACAAAAGGAACACTGTGGAGAAAAGGTGAAGGATCTTATAAAATCCAGAAAAGATTTACAAAAACAATTGGCAGAAATTAATCAATCGATTCTAGGATATAGAAATCATATGACATTTTTAGAAAGCAAATCAACCAATACCGTATCTGATTTTTCTACTACTGAAAGAAAAGTTTATATTAAAAAATGTGTTTCTCAAGAGTGTAAAGGATATATCAACCACAAAGGGACATGTGCTATATGCAAAACTGTCATTTGTATGCAATGCCATGAACTCAAAACAGAAGGACATAGTTGTAATAAAGACAATGTAGAATCAGTAAATAGAATAAAAAAAGATACCAAATCATGTCCAAACTGTCAAGTTTCCATTTATAAAATAGATGGTTGCCGGCAAATGTGGTGTACGCAATGTCAAACTGCATTTGATTGGAAAACTGGAATTATTATTAGAGAAAGAATACATAATCCTCATTATTATGACTGGGAACAAAATAATAATAATGCTTCGAATACGACCAGACAATGTAATGAAAATGAATTACCAAACTTGTCTCAAGTTAGAACTCTAACTCAACAATTGGATCTTGATTTTCTATTAAGACGTAGATTATTTGAAATCCATCGTTCTATTCAACATCTTCGAGATTATGAAATGGTACGATTACAAGAGGAAAATAGAAATAATGAGTTGTTCCAAAGAAATATAGAGGCTAGAGTTTTGTACTTGAAATCTGAAACCGATGAACAATTATTTAAAAACCAACTCGTTCTACGTGAAAATAGATTAGAAAGATATATGAATTTGTATTTGCTATACGAAATGGTTTGTAATACTTGTATTTCTTTTTTTCATGAATGTTTATTAATGAATGTTGAACAAATTACCAATGATTTAATAAAAAAATTTGATTCTTTGATTGTTTATGCAAATTCTCAAATGAATATTCATAGTAAACGATTTAATGTTCGTCCTTTGCAATTTAATTCTAGTTTTGTATTACAGAGGGCATAAGATAAACTACAAACGATTCATATACGCTTTTCATTTGTTGATAAACAATAAAAGGAATTTGTTTCTCAAAAATGTTCAAGAGTAACTTTTTAATCGAATTTTGATTTTTAAATTCTGGCAAAAAATTAAAATCTACAGAAATACATACGTTACAATTATTTTCCGGGATTTGGCTCAATTTAGTAGAACCTTTTAGAGTATATATATCTATACTTTTTTCCGTGGGAAAGCATTCCCAATTGATGGTCAAAGTTTCATTATCATAATTACTTATTTCTGTCCACATTGTTAAATTTTTTATAAAATTCTTGGAAGATTTTGATAAAAGTACTGATGGGATAAATTGTAAAACATTATCTTTTTGTAAATTTAAAATTATTTTGGATAATGATTTTTCTACTATTTCCAATTCATTAATTCCACTTTTTTGCTGGTCTCCTAAAAAATCCAAATAAGATTCTTGTAATTCTTTGAATAAATTTGTAGGGTCTATATTTAAAATAAAATTTTTAGTAAGAAATACCATTATTTTTTTATTCAACGAGAAATTAAATAATAATAAAAAATTACAAATAATCCCAAGTATCCTGTAGAAATAAATATAGGTTCCATTACAAAAGAGTATGGATTATCAAGAATATCAATTTTTGTCATAACCCATTCCAAAGTATTATTTATCTTACTCATATAAAGTAAGATTGAATTTGTTTGAAGATGCATAATGGATAAAAATTGCATAGCTCCTGTAAACTTATTATGAAACCGTATAAGATATCCCATATTAAACAAGAATGAATAGGAATTATATAAAACTGTTGAACCTAAGGTCAATGTAGAATTATTGGATAGAGAACTAATAAATAAAAGGACAGTCATAAACGACATGATGTAAAAAACATTTAAAAAGAATATCCAAAAAACTCCACTATAATAAGTAAAAGGCATATAGACAATAATACTGTATAAAAAAGAAATCAAGATTACATTGAGCATTTCAGTTAAAAATTTTACATTTAAAATATTGAACGATGGATACCAACCCTGATCAATTTCATTTTTAACAATTTGGAGATACTGGAAAAAATTTTCAACAAACAATATTGGAAACATAGAGCAAGTAAAATAGCATATTATAAGATGAATCAAGTAGTTGAATTGATCCAAATTGGGTGTTTTGGCTTCCAATACTGATTTGGTATAAAAACCTTGAAAACCAATAATAATACTTTGTAGAATAGATATCGCTAAAATAACGACAAGTCTACCAATTACCATTACAAAATTTTTTCGTGTCAAAATTAGTTCTCGATGAAAAAGCAAAGAATTGTAATTTACAATTGCATGGTTAGATTTGATACCAGTATCACAAATTTCAGTTTTAAATTCTAAATTTTCTAAAAATTCATGTTGACAAGTTTCTAAATTAAAGATAGACTCTATTTGTGTTTCCACAGATAAACTTGGATTATGAATACTCATGATACAAATATTTTGGTGTTTGGAAACATGATTGTTAATAATGTTGAAAATTTTTAAACTAGTGTTTTCATCCAGTCCTGTAAGAGGTTCATCCAAAATCAAAACTGGTAAATTTCTCAAAAGATGGCAGGCCAATAACAATCTTTTTTTCTCACCTCCAGAAAGTCCTCCAGAAATATTATTTCCAATAGGTCTATACATTAAAGTTTTATCGATTCCAAAATCAAGTAAATAGTTTTCATAAAAAGAATTAGAGTTGAGATTTTTTGTAGAACATTGATGATAAAATCGAATGGTTTCTAAAACGTTCAAGGATTCCATTAGATAAAGTTCTTGATTCATATAACCGCATCCCAAAAATTTTTCATCATCAAGAGTGATTTCACCTTCAAACTTTAATCGTCCAGATATACATTTAATAAGAGTGCTTTTTCCAAATCCAGAAGGACTCATGATACAGTGAACAATACCTTTTTCAAAAGTTACATTGATTTCATTAAGAATTGTTTTTTTATTGACATGGTAAGTTAGATTTTTAATTTCGAGCATTTTTTGGTAATTTCTTTAAACTTTTTCATTGGTTGATCAAATTTTACACCTTTTTACATTTCAAATGCCGATTTTAGTTCTTATAAAATATATATTTCATTTTATTATATATTTCAAAATTCAGGAATGTTTAGGAGTTTTAACTAAAAATGGTTAAAATTAATTATTTAAAAAATTGATTTAAAAATATAATAATATACTGTATTATAACAACGAAAAATGGTTAAATATAGTTGTGAAAAATGCGGAAAAGAATTTACTCAAAAGGGTCATTATACCAAACACGCTACTAAAAAAAATCCTTGTGTTTTTGAAAGTAAAATTGAAGAAATGATTGAAAAAGCGGTTGCTAAAAAAATAGATGATATTAATAATAATGCCTCAACAATAATAAGTTCAACAAATATTATTAATCAGCAATCATCATCTATAGTTGATTCAATAATTACACATAAAGAAATAAAATATATTGATTTATTTTGCGGATTAGGTGCGTTTCATTATGCTTTTAATTCATTACAAACAGAAGATACAAAATATAAATGTGTATTTGCTTGTGACATAGATGATAATGTTAGAAAAATATATAAAGAAAATTATGGAATTACTCCTGAAGGTGATATTAATAACATAAATATTGAAAATATTCCTGATTTTGATATTTTATGTGGCGGATTTCCTTGTCAACCATTTTCAATAGCAGGAAAAAAAGAAGGATTCGAAGATAAAATTAAAGGAAATTTATTTTATGCTATTTTAAAAATTATTGACATAAAAACGCCAAATACAATAGTATTAGAAAATGTAAAAAATTTATTAACTATTAATGGAGGGGAAACATTTAATATAATAAATGAGGAATTACAAAAAAGAGGATATATTGTTAGTTTTAAAATTATTGATTCTAAATATTATAATTCTCCACAATCAAGACAAAGATTATTTATTATTGGCAGTAAAATAAAAAAATATGAATTTCCATTAGAACCATCTAAAACAATAACTCCTGTTTCAAGTATAATAGATTATACTGAAACTAAATATTTAAATTATGAAGATAAATATAAATTAGAAAAATGTAAAGAAATCGGAACTAAAAATAATTGTAAAATGTTATATAAAATGATACATAAAATATCAAATAACGGAGGAAGACAAGGTGAAAGAGTGTATTCAATTGATTCGTGTGGACCTACGATTTGTGCTTCTTCTGGAGGACCAGGTGCGAAAACTGGACTATATTATATTGATAAAAAAGTGAGAAGATTAAATGTTAATGAAGGGTTAAAAATGTTTGGATTTGATGAAAATTATAAATGGAATACAATTGTTAAAAACGAAGAAATGTTATTTTATCTTGGAAATTGTATTGTAGTTAATGTTGTAAAAGTATTATTGTCTAATTTATGATAATTTATCACATAAATTTAATATTTCCTTTGTAACTTTAAATTTTGCTTGTATATGATTAGGTGAACGGTCTGTATTACCTCCACCTTTTCTTTGTAATGCGATATATGGTGATAAATGTAAGCAAGTTCCGTTTTTTTTAAGTTTAATGTCTATTTTTATTGTTTGTTCTATAAATTCAAACAATTTTTTACTTGAAATTATATACAATTCAATATTAGTAAAAGTTTTATTTGTTTTCATTATACACCAATAATCATTCATTTCTGTATTATTTTCACCTATTAGTGTTTTTGATATATACTGTGATATATCGTCTAAATTATTATTACATAATTTCATAAAATCTTTTTTTTGTCCTTCACTCATTAATGTTTCAGTTTTACTTTTTCTTATTAGAGTTAATAATGTTAAATATTTTCTTATATGTTGATTGTTAAATGTATTTTTTACATGTCTTCTATCAAATGAATCACCTCTTCCTCCTAAATTTTCTATTTTTTTATTTTGAATATTTATACTACTACCATTTTCAAAATAAATTTTTGTATCATATTTTTTTCCGTGAATTTTATGTAATGAAATTATTTTTTTTCCAAAATATTTTTCTAACTTACATTTTATTAATTCGTCTGTTCTAAATATATCCTCAGCCTTATGTCCTGATTTAGCAGTTAAACTATTTATACTAGTTTCTTGTATATGTTGTTGTTCCTGTAATATAATAACTTCATTGGATAAATTGGTAGTTTGTTTTTCCATTTTCCTTATATGTAAATACTTATTATAATATGTTTTTCAAATCAATTTTTTTATAAATAATAAACTATTATTATAATTACTACTCGTAAAAGTAATAATTATAATATTACTGCTGTAAATTATTATTTAGTTGAAGATAAAGCACAAGAAAAAGTTTGTAAAATTTTCAAGTGTAATCCAAGAAGTTTGATGGGAATGGGTTGAAAGATATAAAAAAGATGTGAATGTTGATATTCATTATAGAAAACCGATTGTTTATAAACTTAAAAAGGAATATGTTGAATTTTTATTACAAGAAATTAAAAATAATAAAACCATTACGCTACAAGAATTATTACAACTACACAAATTTTCAGAGTAATAAAAGACAATAATATAACTTTGAAAATTACAAGAATACGACACAAACCAGGTTTGAAATGTAAAAAGGTGTAAAGAAATTTTTTATTCATTCAAACATTTTCTAATGGTGGCAATAATTTCTGCTTGACTTCTTGCTTGTTCTTGAGAACGAACTTTTGGTTGTTGTGGAACCTTTGGTTGTTGTGCTTGTTTTGGTTGTTGGATTTGTTTAGCTACACCTTTTTGTTGAACAACAGCTTGAGCAACTTTAGCTCCTCCTTGTTGAGCAACAGCTTGGGCAACTTTAACTCCCCCAAATTGTTGTCCATTCTTATACTCGGTATAATTAAAAAGAGCATCAACCATTTCAGCTTTGGTTTTAGCTACAATATTTAATCGTTTACATTGTTCTCTTAATTCTTGAGGAGATTTATTTCTAAAGAAAGCCTTGGTAAGCCATTTTGGTTTACGACCTACTGGGGCAACGACTTGCTGTTTGCGTTGTTGTTGAACGCGTTGTTGTACGCGTTGTTGACCAACTTTAGGTAGCACGACTTGCTGTTTGTTTTGTTGTTGAACGATTTGTTGACCAACTTTAGGTAGCACGACTTGCTGTTTGTGTTGTTGTTGAACGCGTTGTTGTGCGACTTGTTGACCACGTGCAGGAACAGCAACTATTTGTCCAGGTTGTTGACCAACTTTAGGTAGCACGACTTGTTGTTTGCGTTGTTGTACTACCTGTTGAGGTCCACCAACAATAAATCTACTAAAAGTTGTAGGGTTTCCGGGACCTGATCCAATATAATCTTGATCATCAGCGTAGTCAAGTTGAAGTAATGCTTTTCTTAAGGGTATTGTTGTTTTGGGTAAGGGATTAATATTTTTTCTTTTTGCTTGAGCCAATAAATCAGCTAATATTCTAGTTCTTAAAAATTCAGGATTAAGTTTTCTTGGCATCGTTTTATTATTTTTATTTTTTTTAATTTTTCAAATAAAAAAATGTCCGGAACCTCTTGTTTTAATAATTGGTACTACAACTGTTCACCTCAGCCTACACCAAATCTTATTTTAAATCCTAATACTGCATTGGCTCCATGTATAAATACTGTATATTCGTTAATTCGTTATACTACAACAATCACTCAACCTACTTCCAACCCCTATACTGGGAATACTGGAAAAATAACTTATTATCAAACCGTCATTACAAATTCTCTAAATGGGGATCGTATTTGGACATTTACCATGGGAGGTGAATTGTATTTCCCAGCATTTTGGATTGTTTATCAATTTGATCCATTGTGTTTTGTTCCAAATGGGTTTGATCAAGTTCGTTTACAAGGAATTAACTTTTATAAAGATGGAGTGGATGCATCTACAGTACCTCAAGGCCCTAATGATTATGAACCTTTACAAGGAACCGTCATAGTAAGTAATATTAATATTTCCATTTCTTATGCTCCCGATGTAGTAAATTTGAAATGGTACCCTTCTACAGGACAATTAATTTTTCAATTTAATCTTGAAGGTATGAAAAATACTGAAAATTTAGAAATTCAATATGCTCAGTATAAACAATTAGGTGGTTTTAGTGAAGCAAATCCACAAACATTTTTACTTAATTTCACTATTAGAGATGCTGTTTCCAATCTTAGTGTGGATTCTTTTGGAACTGCTTATCCAGCAGGAGGCGGAGGAGGACTAACTCCAGTAACCCCCCCGGCACCAGCTCCCACTCCTACACCAACACCCACACCAGCTCCGACCCCAGCTCCTGCGGCTGCTGCTCCAGCGGTTGCCACGAAAGGAGGTTATGTCCCAGCACTTCCCTAAAAATTCTATTTGTTTACAAAGATATTTAAAGCCAAAAATACAAATTATTAAAAATGTCTGGAAACAGTTGTTTTAATAATTGGTACTATAATTGTGCTCCCCAACCTACCCCTAATCTAATTTTAAATCCAAATACTGCATTAGCTCCATGTATAAATACAGTTTATTCATTAATTCGTTATACAACTGCAATTACAGATGTGAATGATAATGATATTAAAAAGGGTGATATTAAATATTATCAAACTGTCATTACTAATTCTTTAATTGGTGATCGTGTCTGGACATTTACTATGGGTGGTCTTATTTATGCTCCTGCATTTTGGATTGTTTATAAATTTGATCCACAATGTTTTGTTCCAAATGGTTACGATCAAGTGCGTTTACAAGGAATTAATTTTTATAGAGAAGGTGTGGATTCGTCTCTTTTACCTCAACTAAGAGCATATTATGAACCTTTACAAGGATTTTTCTGCGTTAATAACATTAACGTATCTATTTCCTATGCTCCTGATGTAGTTACTTTAAATTGGTACCCTTCTATTGGTGAATTAATTTTTAAATTTAATCTTAACGGATTACAATTTACAGATAATTGTGAAATTCAATATGCACAATTCCAACAAATAAATTTTGATCCTGAATTAGGACAATCATTTTTTATGCAAGTTACCATTAGAGATGCTGTTTCCAATCTTAGTTTAGATTCTTTTGGTTCTGCTTACCCAGCTGGAGGAGGAGGAGGTTTAACCCCTGTGAATCCCCCAGCGCCAGCACCAGCTCCTGCTCCTGCACCAGCTCCTGCTTCAGGCCCAGCTCTTGGACCCGCATTACCCTAATCTACTTGAAAATTAAATCATTGACTCCTTGTAATCCTAATGAATGTTTTGCCAAAAAATCTGGAAAAGTTGGTTGATAAATCACAAAATTAAAATTACCTTCTACAATGATCGGCCAAATGATTAGTCCATCAAAACTAAATATTGGGTTTTGGGGTAATATTTCTTGAGTATAAATGGATTTTACTCCTACAAAAAACATGGTTTCGTATTGTTGTGTAAATGATGCCAATTGAGCAATAGTATAAAAATTATTAATATTATTAAGACCTTCAAATCCATAAAGATACAAATTTCCTTGTACCAAACTACAAGCAATCTCATAATATTGATCAACAGGAGCAAATAAAAGTAATTCTGCACTATTTTGAGGAGCCTGATATTGTAATTCTTGAGTGTCACAAATCATTGCAATTTGCGCGTCCAATATTCTATAAATAAAATTTCCTTTACCGCCGACTAATTGGAAATTATCTGGATCATTAGGCATGTAAAATTCATAATTAAAGTAAAAAAATTGTTGGGAATTAATGGCAAAGGCTGGTTTTTCATCAATCATGGCTATCAATGTTCCATTATCAATATCATATTGAATGACGGAAGAGTCCCATTTTTGAGTTTTTGGGTCATAATAGGCAGATTGAGATAAACATAGACGCATATTTAACATACCTTGAGAGTTTTTGGTTCCATCTTGGTATATAATAAACGAAAGAAATAAATTATTCCACAAAATATAATTAGTTCCTGGTAAATTATTAAGATTGGCAATCGCAATTTTTTGTTGAGATAATTTATTAATATTGGTAACTGCATATCGTAAACCAATTCTTTCTGCATCCTTTACAAAAAAGTATTGGATCCTGAGTTGAAGAATAGGAATTTTATAAATATTAATAATAGGTTCTAAACTTGTCAACGTCCCTCCAAAACCCATATTTACAGTGTAAAATTTAATATTGGAGTAAACATCAATGACACATAATAAAAAACGGAGTCGAGGATCTTTATTAATAGGATTAAATTTAAAGAGGTCAAGCATGACATAGGTAAGATTATTATCTTGAATAGCAGCCAAAGGGTTTAAAAATTCTACAATTAAATTATAAAGATAGATAATAACAAAGGTTGGAACATCATATGTATAAGGATTCGGTAGACTCGACAGATTCGACATGTTTCTATTGTTTAAAAATTTTTTATTTTCCAAACAATAGAAACATGTCAACTCTTTGTACTCCAAATGCCTATACAACCATTTGTACCTCTACCATTTACTCTATGGTTTCAGGTTTAGAAACTCTAAAATTACCCGTGTACCAAGATATTATTTTGGATGATTATTCTCAAACAGCTTCTCTTTTTACCATTTTCCCTATACGATGGGCAGCTGCTTCATACATGTTGGTTCAATCCAGCACTAATGATACATTAAAATTTTGGTCTGTGAATATGTCAGAACACAATGTGCTTACCGCCAACTACAATACTTTCAACGTCATTCCTGCGCTAATTGTTAATTATAGAGGTATTATTGTGTTGAAATACAAAGACAAGTCTTTTCAATTTAAATTTTCAGTGCCCTTTTTGGATCAACTTGTTGGAACAAAAGCAAAAATTCAAAACATGTTTAACGAAAAAATAAAAACCTATGTTTTGTTTGATCGTATTGTTTTTTGCTTTATTAAAGTAGAAGGCGACGTTTATTATCGATTTGTTTATGCTGGTATTCTTGATATGATTAATGATAAATTAACCGTTCAAAATACAACACATTTTGATTACAATAACGGAACTCTTGTTGGACTTTTGGACAAGAAACCTTACATGTTATATAGTCGTTATGGTTTAGAAACAGTTAATTTATACCCCTATACCAATTACGTAACGGGTCTTAGTCAATTGGCTGCCAATCAATTGGTCGTCGGTGGTCTTAATAACTATTTCTTGGAACCAGAAGACGTATCCAAACCAAATCAATGGAAAGTGAATTATTCATTCGAGCTTCAATACCAAGCTCCTTATTATTTGAGCGATCCTGCATGGGGATATACCCCTCTCCGTGTTCAAATTCCAATTCCTAATACATGTAATTTTGTTCCTCCCAATAGTGGACCTACATTTATTATGGCTTTCAATAACTTATTATTACCTACTCTAGTTTATTTAGGAACTACTCAATTTAGTAATACAGATAATACTATTATTACTTTCCCACTTCAAATCTTTTATACAAATGATCCAACTGCTGAGCCATGGTATGTCTATCCTGAAGGAGGTCTTCTTCCCCCACCTGAAACTCCCAATGGATATTTATACTATTATTTGAGTCAAACAGAAATGACAATTTATCAACCCACTTTTGAAAGCTTTTTAACTGCCAATACAGGAGCTATTTCAATTGAGGATCTTAAATTCAACCACCAGAAATTTGGAATACATTAAAGTGGATGCCAAATTGATAGGAGCAACAAGTGAATATAGTGATTATACCCATGAATACAAGGATGAGAATTATTTTTTTGAGGATAGTGAAATGCGCAATAATTACTCTGGCGGTGGCGGTGGCGGTGGCGGTGGCGGTGGAGGTGTAAGTCGTGGAGGAGGTGGCGGTGGTGGTGGTGGCGGT
>Ga0114973_10003175_pt1 | contig 11694 bp, 11 predicted proteins | sample M_140807_MF_Meta_FD_87025 | JGI IMG/M metagenome (GOLD analysis project Ga0114973, IMG submission 87025) | Freshwater microbial communities from Lake Montjoie, Canada to study carbon cycling - M_140807_MF_MetaG | ecosystem: Environmental > Aquatic > Freshwater > Lake | place: Lake Montjoie... | reverse complement strand
TCTCTGCTTTATTTAGTCCGTCGCCAAACAAGTAGTCCATTTATTTAGATAATAAGATTTTCCTTTCAATCAATCTGCCCGTCAAACTTGTCGGGCACAAGTCGGCAGTTGATAATTCGTTCTTCGCTTTTCCCAGCCCGCCCCTCATCCACCGTCCAGCCGAGCATTTTCAACTTGTTGGTGAGCCTCACAGCAAACCCCTTCTTTGTCTGCTGAAAGTCCAGCCCCTTCATTTTCCACTCTCCCTTGAGCGTGGTGTAAGCAAGCGGGCGTTCGCCCTTTTCTAAGCAGCCGGATAGCCACGCCGTGAGCGTGTCAATCGTTTCCCGTGCTTTCAATTTAGCGTTCTTCATAGCCTCGGGGGGTTCAAGCCGGGGAGAGTCTATGTAGCGGCTTGCCCCCTCCAGAGCCCAGCGGAGGTTGCCCTCCCGGTCCGCCACCAGTGCTTTGACGAACTCATCGTCCTTAAGAATCACCGAGCCGTCGGCTCGTAATGCCTCCGGGGCTTTTTCATAGTCCTCCCGGTCGAGGCACGACACGTTCTGTAAGAAGGGCACAAAGCGTCTCATCGTTCCTTTGTCATCGCAGTTGAACTCCGGAAGGTCATTACAAGCACAGAGGATTTTAGCGAGCAATTTGAAGGTCAATTTATTCTTGTATTTCGCTTGTGCCGTAAATTCTTTGTCGCCGGTGATAGTCTTCAGCAGTTCGTTGTCAATCCCGTTCTTCGCCCCTTTCCGTGGCTCGCTCATAAAGGCGTAGCGGATGCCGTTCAGATAGTAAAGTTGGTCGTTGTTCGGGTTGCCAGTATCAGCAAAGGCGTCGCTGGTGATTCGGGCGTAGTATTTGTCGCCCAGAAGGCTCGGCAGAATCTCGCCCCAGAGAAGGCTTTTTCCGTTGCCCGCTTCCGAGCCCCACGCTACGTAGAACTCTTGCCGTGTTGTGAAACCGGTCAAGCAGTAGCCAATCATATATTGGATGAACTCCATTGTCGGCTTTTCATTCTTGAACCAACCCGCCATAGCCCGGTTGATTAAAGATGTGTCAGCGTCTGGTTTATATTTGATGTCAATCTTGTGCGTGAAGAAATGCTCCCGCTCGTAAGAGACCAGTCGTTTTTCGCTAAATTTCCAAACGCCGTTTGCCAGAGGCAGAAGGTCTGGGTTCTGGTTGAAGTAAGTCAGCGGGTCAATCCCGTTCGGCGGTAGGCAGAAGACCGGCAGATAATTTGAAACCATTGCCACGGCGTTGTTCCCATCTACCGCCTTGAGCGTCTTTATCATATTCTCTCGGAGTCGCCGCCCGTCGTCGCCCGTGGGTAGCCCCTCCATCACCTTGATGATAACCCGTTGTAGCGTATCCACGAATATCTGGTTGATAATAGCCCGCACTCCGCTGCCGCCCTTCCAGAGCGTGGTCGCCGGGTCGTAAATGTAGAAGTCCTTGTCGCTGGTGGAATAAACTATATCCCCAGCCATTTCATTTGTGAATAATTCGCATATCTGAGTTGAGGTTGGTCCAATCGGGCTTGAGGTAAGCAGCCTAAGATAGTCCCGGCGAGCAATATTGAAGTATTTGCCCGGGTCGCATATCTTCGCCCAGTGCTTGAGCGAGCCAATTGTAATCCGTCCGCTGGGGCGGATTTCGTCCCACATCTTAGCGTTCCGTTCCTTGAAGCGGTCGCCGTCGTAGCCCGGGGCTCGGGCGGATGTCAGCAAGAAGAGTTCCTTGGTCGCTTCGTCGTTGTTGATTGTTTTGAGGCAGTATCCCAGTTTGAGCCAGTTCCCCGTTTCCTTGAGCCACTCTGGCTTGAGGCAGTCGCAGAGATGATTGAGGTTCTCAAAATTGCTCGGGGCTGTTGATGAGTCGCTAATGATTGAGTTCGTCTCCGTCGGGTCTCGGGTGGGCGGGTCATAAACCTTCGGCGTGGGGGCGGGCTTTTGTCCGGGGGCGTAGAAGCCAAGCCCAGTTAGGTAGGAAATCAGTGTGTCGTTCATCGGAGCAAGTTCTTCGCCGTCGTCGGGGTAGGTTAGAAAGGTGTAGGTCACCATCTTGGAAGGGACCTTCGGATTGTCGCCCGGAATGATGTAGCGGCTCGGCGGAGCAAGAATCACCATCGGCGTTGTGCCGTTAGGGGTCAGTAGGTCAATGTGTAGTTTGTCGTTGATTTGCCGCTCAAAGTTGTTTTGGTTCTTGAAGTAGAGGTGGTAGCCCTTTCGGGTTTCAACAATCATTCGGCAGTGAGTTAGGGCGAGTTTGATAATCTGGCGGGCTTCCGGTGAGTCGCCGTCAATATCAATAATCTCTGCGTCGCACGTATCCAGCCAGATGTGTAGCCCAGATTCTCCGGCGACGTTCTTCCGCTGGCGGTCCTTACACGCCCCCTTCATCGTCTTCTTACCGCTTTCGTTGTCCCAGCCAAGTGTGAATGTGCTCCACTCCAGACCAAGCCGGTCGTAGAGATTTGTGATGTTCCGTTCGTTGAGTTTGCTCTTGTAAGGAAGGTCAAGAAGGTTTATCATTCTACTGTTGCCGGGGGTTTTTTGCTCGCCCATTTTACGACACGGTAAAAATCCCCCACCAAGGCAATTTTTTCCCGATGAACCCGGATAGCACGGACTGACTACGGGCTTACAACGTGTTAGAAAAAAACCCCCGTGGGTATTAGAATATGGAGGATTACCATCACCAATATTGCCTCCGACATCTTCTGATTGGTGCGGGGCTACACGACATCGCTCAGAAAATCCGCCCGCTGACTGAGGAACAAGCAATGTCGGATTATAACAATCTCAAGACGGTGAAACCGGGCACAAATCTGATGGGACGGATTGGTAATCGTGCCGTTGATTACTTCTTCTTTGAAAAGCGTATTGATACGGGTTCTAAGAAAAAGAACCAAGAGTCGTTTCCGGAGTTTTTCAAACGCCACGGTTGGAACGACGCCCCGTCGTATCAGCGTCTGTATAAAATGAACCAAGCAAAAGGTAATAACTCAGAGCAAGCGGCGTATAGTGTGTTTAGTTTATACTGGGGAGCAATTAACTCGTTCAAGCCACTTGTCGCACGTATGGTTTATGATATGTTTAAACCTAAGACCGTATTGGATTTTTCTGCCGGCTGGGGCGGTCGAGCGTTAGCGGCTATGAGTCTGGATATTAACTATATTGGTTTTGACACTAATACCGACCTCAAGAAGCCTTACGCAGATATGATTAAATTGTTTCCACATTCATCTGATGTCAAAATTCATTTCCAAGATTCGTCCAAAGTGGATTATTCAAAATATGACTACGATATGGTTTTCACAAGCCCTCCCTATTTCCAGAAGGAGCGTGCGACGGAGGCGTATAAGCATATGCCTCAGTATAAAGACCGTGCGGATTTCAACGAGCGGTTTTTGTTTCCGGTAGTGCGTAATACATACAACAATCTAAAATCTGGGGGTATATACGCACTCAATGTGCCTATGGATATGTATGATGATTTGCTCCCGGTGCTCGGTAAATCAAACTCCAAGGTATTGCTCCCTAAAATCAAGCGGGGCGGTTCGGGCGAGGGCTCATACAAGGAATATATCTATTTCTGGAACAAGGGTGCTAAGACATTAAAGGGTGAAGGTAAAAAGAAGCAGACTGACGATGAGGGGTTTCCAGCATACACGCCGGTTGAGTTTCCCGGCGGAGCACCAACGTATGTGCCCGTAAAAGAAAAGAAACCAAAAAAGAAGGCTGAGAAGAAACTGACGGACGATGAAATCATTATGAAGTTTAAACCCCCTACATCAAGAGACCCACTGTATAAGACTAAGCCTAAACTGGTCGGCGATGAAGACGAGCAACTATTCATAAAATATAAGAAGTGGGTTCCTATTGACACTAAGTGGTTGGATACCGTGTTGATAGTGGAAGACGCTAACTGGGCGTTAAAACTGGCGGGTCGTCCGTATATAGGCGACACGGAAATGAAAGGTAGGGGGCTCAGTGGCGGGACGCTTGAAAGGTTAAGGGCTGAGTTAAAAAGAGTTCAAGCCCAAGTTGAAGACGCACATTTTAGAATAGACTGGTTTGCTCCGGATTCGTCTGAGGAAGACAAGCAACAAATCCGCAAATACTGGACCAGCCGTTATGAGACTCTGCTCCAACAAATGAAAGAGTTAGAAAAACAAATTACATTACAAGAAACGACTCATCATAACCAGCAGCGTAAAGAAGACGAAGATGAGGAAGATGAGGGTGATGACGGGGGAGAAAACCAACAACCGCTACGAGCATCTGGACGCTATCGTGGCAGCGGGGTTATGGAAGATAGGAAAGCGGCGTTAATAGCCAAAGGTAATAGATTAGCGGCAGAGTGGGACAACACGCCAAACGGGGAGCGGACAATAGGGCAGTTTCAGCAATACCAAAGGGACATTGAAGCAGTAAGAAAAGAACTGAAAGAAGTAAATGAAATTCTTAGCAAGAACATTCTACAAGACATCACAAAGAAATTACAATAAGTCAGTTCCGGGGATTCCGGGAGATTGTCGCCACATTTTCCTTAAGAGCCCCTATAGGAAAAATGTGCCGGAAAACTCCCGGAATCCCCGGGGGCTATAAAAACTTCCAAATCCAAAAAGCCGGTATTACAAAATCTGCCCCAATTCTTACCCACGGTGTAAAAAACTCAAAAAAATTGAAATCACTTTGTCCCTTTGCTTTCCTCTCAAAAGCCGAGCCAAGAAGCAAAGCAACACGAACAAGATGAGCCAAGCCACCAAGGACAAGAAGGAGAACGCCAAACGCATCATCAAGGACTGCGGGCTCACTGCGAGCACTCTGGACCTCTGGCTGAGGGACCACGAGGTCTCTGAGGAGCACATCAAGATGATGACGGCATTTGACATCGGAAACTACGCCCTCTTCCGCCGCCACGAGCAGAAGAAGGAGCACCACAAGGAGCACCTCTCTGACATCATCAAACTCCTCAAGCCCGCCACGACTCAGCCCCGCCACTACATTGAGAAACTCATCGCCACGCTCTGCGACCACAACGCAGACACGCCCGCTGACATCAAAATCTGGCACGCCAAGAAGGTGGCGACATTCCGGGAGGAACTCGCCCGGCTGGGGATGCTGAAGACTCGGGAGCCTCAGACCTTTACGGGGACGATGACGGGTGCGCCCCCTCAGCCCAAGCCCGCCCACACCAAGGCGGAGATTGCTAAGGCTCTTCTGCCGCCGGAGATGGAGGCGGCGGAGGAGGAGGAGGACGAGGAGGAAGAGGAGGAGAAGACGACGGCGACCACGACGACGGCGGAGGAGGAAGAGGAGGAAGAGGAGGAGGAGGACGAGGAGGAGGACGAGGAGGAGGAGAAGGCTGAGGAGAAGCCCAAGCCCCCGCCCAACGCCGAGCCCCCAGCCGAGGCTTCCTTTATCAAGCACGGCGACGGCGGGCACCGCTGGGCGAGCCTACCCGACGGCACCTTCTTCATCAAGGACGCCACCGGAATGATTATCCACAAGGGTAAGGCTTCCAACCTCAGCCGAGCAATCTCCACCGCCAAACAACGGATTACGCTGCTAAACAAAAAGGACACACAATAAACACGGGACAACGGGGGGACATTATAAATACAAATAAAATAGGGGGCTTATTTTTGGTTGTCATACCACTCTCTATACTTGTGTCCCGGTAGCAGATACTTGTAATTATCACCAGTCAATATTTTGTAATAAGCCGCAAATGTTGCTTTCTTGTCTGGTATGCTGTTAATAAACTCCTTCGTAGATTGTCCCGACGCAGCCCAGTCGTCACGTATCTTAATAACCTCAGCATCGCTAAACATACGTAAATGACTGTTGTCTTTACCGAGAAAACCCATCTTGTATGCTGTTAAACGATGATTTTTACCCAGATATCATTTTTACACACATTTTTACGTGTAGTTTTATACCAAGTATAAAAATATACGCAAAAATATACAAAAACAGATGATTACACCCTAAAAAACCCGGGTTTTTTATGACGTAAAGCCGCTATTGTATATTTTTACCGTGTTTTTTGACATTTTTACCGTATTTTAGGTATATTTTACCGTATATTAATATACATCGGTAAAAAAGCACGCCCAAAGCGGTAAAAATTGAACGCCCCCCACCCCCTACCCCGGAGATTAAAATGAGCGAGAGATTAGTATTTGATACGGTGACAAAAAAATATTCGCTGCTATACTGTATAGACTTGAAGATGAATAAGGAATCAAACGCAATTTATGAAACCACTAAGGCTGAGATTATTGACAAAGTTAAAGCCGTCAAAGACACCCTCCGTCTCGCCCGTGAGCCCGGCTACAAGAACAAAGGTAAGAAGGGAGGTAAGAAGCCGACACGTAATGAAATGAGCGACGACACGATAAACCAAATAGCCAAGATATCATCAAAGGTAAAGACGGGGGTTGCTGAGTGCGAGGACTTAATGAATCAGATAACCACTACCATATTTGACATAACGACTATGTTAAAGGAGGCTGAAGACCCGCCGGAAGAACGGGAGCATTACCTACATCATTATTAAGCGGCGGACGACCGGGAAACTTGAACGCCAATATTTTTTATTACCGCCGGTAAAAATGACCGCACCAATCAACTCCCGCAACGCTCGGCTGTATGAGACTGAACTAAAATATCCCACCTTCTTTGAAATCATACGCAACCATAAAGCATACCGACTCTACGGTGCGTGGGCTGCCAAAATAAGAGCCGGAGAAATCGTGGATGGTGATATGAAAGAGTTTGAACGGGAGAAGAAGAATCTGATGAAGATACTGAAAGAATATACCAGCCCAAACGGGGCACACTTATGTAGCCAGCCGGGGGCGGTGATTATGAGGTTTCTGTGGCGAGACCATCTGGTCCGACCCGAGTGAAAAAATTAGACCCCCTATTTTTGTTTATTCCATCATTTGAAAGATTTTACCCACCGCCTCCTCTAATGTTAGTCCGCCCAATGATAACTCTTGCTGATTGTGTTCCATAATCAGTTTCTCCTTGTGTTGTGTGAAGAGAGCGTGGAAGCGTGGGTAGATGAGCCCGTGCTTCAAGAGCATCTCCGTCTCAATGCTGTCGTCAAGAGAAATATTGGAGCAGAGTTCGGTCTCCCGGACGGGGTGGAAGATTTTGATGATGGCAGTAATGTCCGGGTTGGAAAACGGGTCGGCGTAGAAGTCCCTCCACGCTTGGAGCGTGGCGGTGTCGCCTTGGTAGAGCCGCTCGGCGTTAAGGCTGGTTAAAAGAGCACCCATCTTCTTCTGTGCCGCCAGTTTGGTCTTCGGCGTTGTTGCTACCCCAAAGACTCGTGGCAGCGGGCGGATGAAGATGTAGCCGGGTCTGTCTTTGGTCTGAACCCAGCGGTCCGTGCGGGGCTTCCAAGGTATCCCTTCAATGAAGGCGTATAAGAAGACCTTGTGGCAGATGTGTTCGGGTGCGGGTTCGTAGTAGAGGCGGTGCCGGTGGGTAATGTCAGCCTTTGTCAGCCCGTTAATAAGAAGCCCCTCTGGCGGAATGATGATGGGGCAGCGTGCGTGGTTCAGCGACGCCGGTAGCCAGTCCCAGACCCGCCCCTCCTCGTCCTCAATCCAAGTGTGGCTGTCGGCGGTGTTTTCAGATATCACCTCGTCGCTTCCGCCCCAGAGATAGCGTCCCACGCCGTGGAAGCGGAGCGACCCGGTCATTAGCCGGTGGCGGGTTTCCGGTGCGTGCTCCGGTAAAGTGAGGAGTTTGTAAAGGGCGTCGTTCCAGCATTGGAAGGCGTTGAACCCGGGCTCATTCAAAGGTTTGCTGAAAACGGGGGGCATTTTTGCTGTGCCGGCTGCTATGCTTTTTTGCTTAGCCGCTCGACCCCAAACCAAAAGCACAAAGGGGTTTCAATTTTTTTGAGTTTTTGATATTATTTTCTGTGCTTAGTAATATAATGTCCTTCAGTAAGCCACTTCAAGGGGAGTATGTAAGAGACCCGGATGAACTAGTCGCACTGGTAGATGACGCAGAATATGAACTGGAAAAAGAGCAAGAGCGTAATGATATTCTTGACGGTCTAAGCAACTCGGTCAATCAAGCGGCAGCCGCCGCACAGTCTGGAAATCTTGCTACGATGACTCAATATATGAGTATTGTCGGTCGGATTTTAGCAGAGAATACTGATAAAATAGATGGTGAGATATATTTGTCATTACAAGGCGGTCCGGCAACCTACAGTAGCATAACCCACGCACGCCTTGCTCTACAAAACGTCCAAAATAAAATAGACGAATCTAAGCAATATCACACCCAAAAATTAGCGGCAGCAAATAACGTGTTTGAAGATGCTAAGAAAAGGGAGAACGTTCTTGTCCCCGGTCGTGAATTACCAGTCGCAAATTTAGGGTCCGGACGTCGGCGTGGTGGAATGAGACGGAGCAAACTTGACAATCCTATGAAGAACCCGATGACGGGTTATTATCCAAATACACAGCCGGTTAGATTACCCGCCAGACCACTGGCACAGCGGGTCAGACGTGCGGTTGAATTTTTTCCAGCGGACCTTCTTGTGCCCGGACGTGATATCCAATATGATAGATTACCCCCCGGTGAATTACCACCATTTCGTGGTTCTGGTCGCAACATACCACTGACCGGTTCAACCCGTCCGTGGTAAGAAAAATGCTACCCCCTCTTTAAGCCCCTCAGTCCGGGGATTCCGGGAGTTTCCGGGCACAATTCTCTTAAGAGCCCCTATAGGAAAAATGTGCCGACAATCTCCCGGAACCCCCGGACTTACTTAATCACACGGATTATACTTCTTCAAACAATCCACTGGGATAAACACACACCGCTGCTCGTAATCAAACGCAGCAGTGCGTGCCCCACGCAAGTAATTAGCATCCACAAACCGCTTGAAACTGTCCGGGTTATACTTAATGTAATACAAGCCGTCCGTGTAGTTGAAGAAGAACCAATATGAGTTCAACGGGTTGCTACACGCCTCAATCTTATTGTAGCCTAAAATCGCCGTAGGATAGTCGTCGTGCCGGATACGACGGCTCTTCAGTTCAGCAAAGATTGTTTCGTTCTTATTGTTGAAATCAAATGTGCTCCACCCACCCTTCCAGATAACCTCCTCCCCGACGATTTTTTCAATAATGCTTTTTACGTTTTGCTCGTTCATCATTCCAAAGTTAATGTCATCACGCTGAGTCCGGACGGCGGTCATCTTTTTAATTGTATCGGGGGAAAAATCTTTGTGGAATAACCGCAGTAAAAATGAACGGAAATAAAATCTTCTGTATAATTATAAAACAAAATGAGCCGCATTACAACGAATGAATTTATGGACGGAATATTCAACGCCCTTCAAAAGCCCCGGGGGGACGGCGACAAGGAAAAGCCCGGGCTTACTGATTCATCGGCAGCCCTTTACCTCAAGACCCTTTTCAACCTCAATGAGAAGAAGCCCTTCAAGAGTCTCGCCTTCTTAAAGAAGACGGACGCCGTGGATGCTATGCTGGCGGAATACTCCGACAATACCAAAAAGACGATGCTGGGGGTTATTGTGGGCGTGCTGACGCTAAAGAAACTAAAGGGCTACGGCAAGGCGTTGGAGCACTATCGTGGTCTGCTGGGAATCAAGGCAAAGGAACTTCGTGAGTTGGAAGGCACCAATGTCAAGACTGAGAAGCAAGCAAAGAACTGGGTCAGCAGTGAGGAGATTGAAAAACTCAAAAACACCCGCTGGACGGAACTCGCCGGCAAACTGGGAAGCAAGGCAAAAATCGCCCCGGAGTTGTATAGGTCATTGCTGGCGTATCTTATTGTGTCGCTATACACGGACATCAGTCCTCGTCGCAACCAAGACTATCTCAAGATGGTGGTTGTCAAGAAATACAAGGATGACCTTCCGACCGACCGCAACTACTTGGATTTGACCGGTAACCGCTTTGTCTTCAACGTGTATAAGACGGCACGTAAATACGGTAAGCACATTGTCAATATCACGCCGGAGTTGGAGACGGTGTTGAAACGCTACTTGAAATATCACCCGGGACGTAGTTCGTTCGCTAACGGAACTACGCCGCTATTAGTTGATGCTGAGAACAAGCCCCTTACGGCGGTAAATGCTATTACCCGGGTGCTGAATAAATGGTTTGGTAAGAATATCGGGTCGTCTATGCTACGCCACATCTGGCTGTCGTCAAAATACAATATTGATGAAATGAAACAAGACGCAGCGGATATGGGACACTCCGTCGAGCAACAGAAAGGTTATATGAAATCGGATTCAAAGAACCCGGGAGAGTAAAGGAAGCCGGCTAGGCGTAGGGTCAGAATACCACCAGTCCCGCACAAATTGTGCCCGACTTAGTGATTCTTGACTAGGACGGAAAATCAAGTCTCCGTTAAGGTATATGCTAATAAGAAAGCGGGGGCATTTTGTCCCTTTCTTGTTAATATATTTATCCACAAACATTTTGATGACATATTGTTGATATGTGTCATTTCATTTTTTTGTCACTTTTGTCAGTGGAGGCAAGATGGGGGCGTTTCGCCGGGAGTGTAGGTTGTTGAAAACTCCCCGAGCAGTCCGCATACCACTTGCTACAAAAGACACAGATATGTTTTACCGTGTTGTGCCGACACCAGTCCGCCGGGGGGACGCTTGAGGAGACCTTTAGCGGTTCCGGGGGGTTATAAACTGTGGTGATTGTCGGGATGTGCCTTGTGTCGTTCATATATTTAGTGCCGGGGGATTTAATACAACGCCTCAAGGAAATACCACACGTTTGAGCCAGTAAAATCGGCGTCCTCGTAGGGTGCCGTTGTTAAACTAATATTACCAGCACGGTTTCCGCTGGTGCCCGCCCCCACCGCATTAATCATACAACCAATAAATCCAGTGGGAGAAGGAGACATTACCGCCGTCACCAGACCGCCGGCACCACCGCCGCCACCAAGAAACGCAGCGTTATCACCGGTGGAAGCAGTGCCGCCCCACGTCTGGGGCTGCTGGGTAACATCTTTACCAAGCAACAACCCACTTGGAATACCGAACAACGCAAAAGTGTTGCTGTTAATGGTGCCGCCAGTAGGGCATATACTTCCAGCGGGGAACGGGGCGGAGGTATAGTTCGCTCTGTTAATAAAAGTTCCATCTGTATTGACGGGAGAGTTAGTCAAATACCACTGAATAGCAGCCCCTTGCTGTCCAGATGGTTTATCAGACTGAAGTAGAAATAGCGAAACTACATTAAAGTAGTTGAGTTTTCCGCTCAGAATATCAGCAACAGCCGGGGGTTCATTGGAGTTAGGCTGTCCGCCACCAATCATAGTCACTTTGACCGCTCGGGCGTTTGTAAAAGGGGTGCCATTAACATCCTTACAATCCGCCCACGCAATAGGATACCAAGGAGCCGCATTACCCGTCATTGTATTGTCCTCTTCGTCGGCAACAACTTTTGTGTTTGAAAGCGTCCAAAAAGTTCCACCCACAGCACCTTCGGGTGCGGGCACATTTCCGGGAAAAACTGTTTTCGCTTTAGACACACCGTTAATAACCACGGGAACAAGCGTGGGCTCGGGAAGACCCTTCGCAATGAGCCTACCGCACACGACCAAATCGTTAGGGCAATAAACGGAACTTGCTGACGCTCCCGCAACCGCTTGGTTAATCAGTTGAGAC
>Ga0114973_10003174_pt1 | contig 11695 bp, 8 predicted proteins | sample M_140807_MF_Meta_FD_87025 | JGI IMG/M metagenome (GOLD analysis project Ga0114973, IMG submission 87025) | Freshwater microbial communities from Lake Montjoie, Canada to study carbon cycling - M_140807_MF_MetaG | ecosystem: Environmental > Aquatic > Freshwater > Lake | place: Lake Montjoie... | reverse complement strand
GCTCGAATCCAGCAGCCTCGATGTCGCCGGTGACGTCTTCGAGTTCTGGAAACATTTCACGCGCGGGAGGAGTGGCCTGACGCAATTGCTTGCGCAGCGGGAGGCGCAGCTTGCGGATGCGCAGGAGGATTTCGATCCACGGCAGCATGAAGAGCACCGCCACGCCGGCGGCGCCGCCCCAGAAATTGCCGACCAGCAGATAACCGGCTGCGAAAATCGTCCCAGCCAGACTGAGCAATCCCAAACGCCGCATCAGGGGCTGCGCGAATTGGAAACAGGCAGCGGTCAGGACAAACAGACCGGAGAAAAAAAGAAATTCGTTCAAGGCTTGATGCTATTGGCTTCGAGGAACTTCGAGAGCTGCCCGGTATCGAAGTCCGCCAGCACTTTGCCATCCACCTCCATGGTCGGAGTGAGCGATTGGCCGGAAATTTCGCGCATGTGAGCGAAGGCTTCGGGATCTTGCAGAACCTCGCGGACTTCGTAGCGGTAGCCGTGGGCATCGAGCCAAGCAAGGGCCTCAACGCACCAGGGACAGTGACTTTTGACGTAGATGGTCATTGCGATGAAAGGAAAGGATTATCCAGAGGCGGCAGGTCGGCAAGACCCCTCTCCCTCAACGATAACGTAACTTGAGGGCGAGGATACCGGCCGCAAGGAGGAAAGTGGCGGCGTTGGCCACGATCACCGGAAGGTCGCCAACGAGAAATCCGTAGACGATCCAGAGGAACACACCGGTGCAGAACATGGTGAACATCCCGAGCGAGATGTCGCGGGTGGAGCGCGACTTCCAAGCCTTGATGACCTGCGGGAGAAACGCGGCCGTGGTCAACATTCCGGCAAACAAGCCGAGCGCTCCGATCCAATCCCCTTTGTCCATGCGAACATGCTGTTCGCCGGCAACCGCTGTGTCGAGGGATGGCTGAGCTTGAAAAGGCCGCCACCCGCGGCATAATGCCCACCTTCCTAAAGGCGCGCTCGTCTAGAGGCCTAGGACACAGCCCTCTCAAGGCTGGTACACGGGTTCGAATCCCGTGCGCGCTGCCAGCTCGTCCTGCCGGCCAACTCGCCTGCAAACCCCCATGAAATGCGGTGGTTTGGCCCGAACCTCCTCCGCACCGACCTTGATTGAGTCCGTCTCGAAGGCCTGCGCGTGATACCGCGTTCGTGCCCGCGCAGACAGGAGGGGCGGCGCTTTTCCAGCGTCAACAAAAGTGTCGATGAGGGCACTCTATCCACAGGCTACCACCTCGGCGCCCGAATCGTCCGCTCTTTGAGGATGCACTGGCGCCGCTCATCCCCTAGCCTCCCGCCCATGAAGATACTGCTGCCGGTTTTTCTCTCGCTGACGCTCGGGAACTCCGTTGGTCTGTCGGAGGAACCTTTCTCCCGCATCGCGTTCGGTTCCTGCGCGAACGAAAACCGTCCGCAGCCGATCTGGGACGCGATCAACAGGACAGAACCGCAGCTCTTTATTTTCGGGGGTGACAATGTGTACGCCGACTCCGCGGATCCCGAGAAGCTGCGCGAAAGTTATGAGCAGCTCGCGGCCGAACCGGGGTTCTCCAAGCTGCGCAAAGATTGTCCGGTCATCGGCACGTGGGACGACCACGATTTCGGCAAGAACGACGGCGGCGAGGAGTGGGAAGGAAAGCAGGCGGCGAAAGACGCCTTTATGGAATTCTTCGAGACTCCCAACAACTCTCCTGTGCGCGACCGCGGCGGCGTCTATGACGCGAAAATCTTCGGTCCGGAGGGCCAGCGGGTTCAGGTTATCCTGCTTGATACCCGATGGTTCCGCGGACCGCTCGAGCGGATGGAGAAGGAGGCGTGGAAGGAATTGCGCAAGGAAAAGGGCAAGTGGCAGGGACCTTACATCCCCGCGGAGAACAGCGATTCGTCCATGTTGGGCGATGAACAATGGGAATGGCTGGCCGCCGAGTTGAAAAAACCTGCCGATTTGCGCCTCATCGTCTCAAGCATCCAAGTCGTGCCGGTCGACCACGGGTGGGAAAAGTGGGGCAATCTGCCGAAGGAACGGAAGAAACTGTTCGAACTCATCCGCGACACGGGGGCCACCGGCGTGATTTTCCTCAGCGGAGACCGCCATACGGCGGACATTTCCATGCTCCCGCTGGAGACGGACGGCAGTCCGGCTTATCCACTCTACGATGTCACCGCGAGCGGGCTGAACCAGAACGGATTTTCCCAGGAGGAGAACCGCTACCGCGCGCAACAAATGGATCCGTTCGGTAAATCGAACTTCGGGCTAATCGAAGTCGACTGGTCGCAGGAAGACCCTTCAATCGACCTGCAGATCCGCGACGAAGACGGCAACGTCGTGCGGGAAGCGAAGACCACGCTCGGTCAGTTGAAGCGGTGCAATTTGTGATATTCGCACAGTCCGGCAAGCGAACTGCTTGACAGCGCGGAGGGCCAAGGGTTTGCATGAACCGCATGACGATTCCCATCAACCGCTTCCTCGTAATACAATTGGCCGCAACGACGCTTTTGACGCTTCCGGCAAGAAGCGAATGGGTTTGGGCTCCGGCCCAGATGATCTCCGCGGAAGAACTGGCGGCATCGACAGCGTTGGCCCCGCTGCCGGTTCCCACCAAGCTGTCGAATTTCAGGTATCCGTTCCTGCAAGAGGATGGATCTGTGATTTTCATCGCCAACGATCACCTCAAGCCCGCGGGCAAAGAGGGGCGCGAGGGTGTTTTCAAGATCGAGGCGAACGACCGGGTGACCTCGCTGACCTCCGCAGGCGAGGGATTCGTCAACTCGCCCGAGAAGGTGGCCGAGGTTTGGGGGCTGAGGGTGGCCGGCGGCCGCGCCGTTTTCCGCGCCACACTCGAAAGCGGACAAGCAGGCATCGCGCTGTGGGAAAGCGGCCGCACCTACTTGCTGGCATCGTCCGGCACCCCGGAGGGTTGGAGCGAATTCGGTTATCCCGACATCTCGCAAAACATCGTTGTCTTTTCCGCGGCCCGCCAAGACACGGGCAAATCGCTTTTCGTCGCTGACCTCGCCGGCGCCAATCACGCCCCCACGGCGATCGTTCCCAGCGGCGCTCCCATGCCGGACACGGATGGCCTCAAGTTCGAACACTTCTCTGCGCAGCAGGCTGCGGACGGAAAAGACGCAGTCTTTCGCGCTTACTCCGATGACTATGATTGGCGCGGACCCAAGCCGCGAGCGGCAGGCGCCTACCGCAAAGAAGCCTTCGGAAAAGATGCGCCGAAAAAAATCGTCGATATGCAGACGCAGGTGCCGGGTGCGCCGGCCGGCAAGACTTTCAGTTACCACCTTGATAGCGCCGTCCCGCGGAACGGTCACACCGTCATCGTCAACGAGACTGATGGCCTCCAAGGCATTTACCTCGCTTCGCCGGACGGAAAGATCGCGCTGGTTGCCGACACGAACACCGCCATCCCGGAGTTGTTCCAAGGCGCTTTCACCGGATTCAGCAAATGGGTCAGCAACTGCCATCCGTGGATTCTTTTTGTCGGCGCAGCCGCGGACTACATCGGAATTTTTGCGCTCAAAGCGGACAGCGAGGAACTTTATCTGCTCGCCGACAGTCGCATGAACTTCGATGGCAAGAAAATCTCCGGAGCAGAGGTGAGCAACGCTGCGAAGGTCGGCGACAAAGTGGCTCTGATGCTCGAGTTCAGCGACGGAAGCTCCGGCGTTTACTTGGCAACCTTCGGCAAGGGTTTGGCTATGAGCAAAGCGCCCGCGGGCAGCGGAAAGAGATTGTCTCTCAACTGAACCAAACCGCGCAGCCGCCTGCGCCTCAGCGGATGAGCGGCCCGATGACGAGGGCCACGACAGAGATGAGCTTGAGCAGAATGTTGATCGAAGGACCGGCGGTATCCTTGAACGGGTCGCCCAACGTGTCGCCGACCACCGCAGCCTTATGCGGATCGGAGCCTTTGTAGTATTTCTGCCCCTGGATCTCGACGCCTTCCTCGAACATTTTCTTGGCATTGTCCCACGCACCGCCGGAATTCGCCTGGAAGATCGCGAGCAGAACACCGGAAACGGTGACACCCGCGAGCAAACCTCCAAGGGCTTCCGCGCCGGAGCCGGTCACCCATTTGAAGGCGAATCCGACCGCAACCGGCGCGACAACGGCGAGCAGACCCGGCAGGATCATCTGGCGGATGGCTGCCTTAGTGGAAATCTCCACGCACTTTCCGTATTCGGCTTTGCCGTGCGCATCTTCAAAAATCGTCTGGTCCTCCTTCGGCCAATACTCGTGCTCGATGCCATCGTTGCGCCGCATTGCATCGAGCGCAGCACGCAATTCCTTGATATCGGAAAACTGACGACGCACTTCCTGGATCATGGCCATGGCAGTGCGGCCGACCGCGCCGAGAGCCATCGCGGAAAAAAGGAACGGGAGCATGGCACCGACGAAAAGCATGGCCATGACCGAGGCGTGAGAGATATCGATGGCCTCGAGACCGGTGACGGACATGAACGCGCTGAAGAGCGCGAGCGCGGTGAGTGCGGCGGAGGCGATGGCGAATCCTTTGCCGATGGCAGCCGTGGTGTTGCCGACCGCATCAAGTTTGTCCGTGCGGCCGCGCACCTCTTTGGGCAAGCGCGACATCTCGGCCACGCCGCCGGCGTTGTCCGCGATCGGACCGTAAGCGTCCACCGCGAGCTGGATGCCGGTGTTGGCCAGCATGCCGACGGCAGCGATGGCGATCCCGTAGAGTCCGGCCATGTGGTGGGCGATGATGACCGAGGCCGCGAGGATGAGAATGGGCAATGCGGTCGAGCGCATGCCGACACCGAGTCCGGCGATGATGTTGGTCGCGGTGCCGGTCAACGACTGCTGCACGATGTCGAGGACGGGCTTCTTGCCGTAGCCGGTGTAATACTCGGTGATCAAACCTATGGCGACCCCGGCAACGAGACCGGCGATGGCAGCCCAGAAAACCCCCGCAGCGGTGTAGGTTGCGCCGCCGATGGACCACTGCGCAGGCAGAAGGCCGGTGACAAGAAACCAACTGGCGACGAGGAGCAACCCGGCCGCGACAAACTGCCCGGCGTTCAACGCGACCTGCGGATTGCCGCCCTCGCGCACACGCACAAAAAAGGTGCCGATGATCGACACAACGATACCCACTCCCGCGAGGAACATGGGCAGCAGGACCGGGGTGAGCGAACCGAAGGGCGCCTGATCGCGGAATTCCGGCAACGCAACCATGGTGACACCGATGACCATGGTGCCGACGATCGCGCCGACGTAAGATTCGAAGAGGTCCGCACCCATGCCGGCGACATCGCCGACGTTGTCGCCCACGTTGTCCGCGATGGTTGCGGGATTGAGCGGATGATCCTCGGGAATCCCCGCTTCCACCTTGCCGACCAGATCCGCGCCGACATCGGCCGCCTTGGTGTAGATGCCGCCACCAACCCGCGCAAACAGCGCGATGGACGATGCACCGAAGGAAAACCCGGTGAGGACGGTCATCAACTTTGCGACCGTCACTTCGTCACCAGTGCCGAAGATGCCCGCGTAGTAAACGAAAAGGACGCTGAGACCGAGCAGACCGAGCCCGACCACACCCATGCCCATGACGGAACCGCCATTGAAGGCGACACGCAGAGCCTGGTTCAATCCGGTGCGCGCGGCATTGGTCGTGCGGACATTGGCTTTGGTCGCAACGCGCATGCCAATGAGGCCGGCGAGAGCGGAGCAGACTGCGCCACAAACGAACGAAAGGGCGACGAGCGGACTGGATTCGACCTCTGAAGCCCCCTGCCAGGCGAGCAGGGCCGCAACCACGACAACAAATCCGGTCAGCACCTTGTATTCGGCTTTGAGGAAGGCCATGGCGCCTTCTTGGATGAAGCCACCGATGCGCTGCATTTGCTCGGTGCCGGCCGGCTGGCGTACGATCCAGCGGAAGCGGAAAAACGTGAAGAGCAAAGCCAAAAGGCCCGCGGCCGGCAGCAGAAAAACGAGTTGGTTCATGGAGGCGATAAACCACCCAAACTAGCGGCGAGCGCTACCCGCGGGCAAACAACAAAATTAGGCCTGACGCGGACGATCCAACCCCGATTGGCGAGCGACGCGCTTCAGTTCCCGCCCCCGGTAGTAGGCGCCCGCATCCCGCGCAACCAACTGGCCGACCACACCTTGGCTCAACTCGAGATGCACAAGGAAATGGCGCAGAAAAACCAGAGATGCGGCGGCATCGAAGAGCGCATCGTGCCAACCGTGGTCCGGGCAAACATGGCGCACGGCTGATCCCAGCCCGCAAGCATCGATGACCGAGGCCAGCGAGTGGTCGGGCAGATCCGGCAAGGCGGAGCGGGCCAGCGCGAGCGTGTCGACCCACGGGCCGAAGCCGTGCATGGGGAAGGCGCGCAAAAAGCGTTTCTCGGTCCCCGCCCCGTGTGCGACGACAACCGCGCCGGAGAGCCGCGATTTGATCTCGGGCCACAAAACGCCGAGGGGCGGCGCACCCTCCAGCTCCCGGTCGGTGATCCGGTGAACCGCCGATGCCGCACGGGTCACGCGGCTTCCGGCCCGAACATAACTGCGGAACAAATTCTCCGGTTGCCCGCTGCCCGGCGCCATGACGGCAATGCCGACTTGCACGGGTTCGTCGCTTTGCCCGGGAGCAGACCCCGTGCCCTCGAAGTCGATCGCCGCCCATGCAACCGCGTGCACCGGCGCATCGAGCAGGTTCATCGCGCGGCGAGGCGGAGTTTGGAAGCGCCCGCCCGCTCGCTGGCCGCCGCGGCGCGGAGAAGCTTTTCCGTCGACGCCCAGTCGATGCACGCATCGGTCACGGAAACGCCGTAGCGCAACTTGCGGCGGTCGGAATTCACCGGCTGGCTCCCCTCCTCCAAGTTGCTTTCGAGCATCGCACCGATGATCGACGTGCGGCCGCGGCGGCGCTGGGCCAGCACGCTGCGCCAGGCCAGAGCCTGCCGGTGCGGATTCTTCGCCGAATTGGCGTGGCTGCAATCAACCATGAAGCCGGGCTGCAATCCCGCCACGCGCAGGCGCCGCTCGGTCTCGGCCGTGTGGCGCGAGGTGTAGTTCGCCCCCTCGCGACCGCCGCGCAGAACAATGTGGCTGTCCGGATTGCCCGCAGTGACCACTACCGCGCTGCGTCCGTCTTGGTCGATGCCGAGGAAACTGTGCGAGGAGCGCGCGGACAGCAGCGCATCGAGCGCAGTCTGGATGCTGCCGTCGGTGCTGTTTTTGAAACCGACCGGCATGGACAACCCGCTGGCCATTTCCCGGTGCGTTTGCGATTCGGTGGTGCGGGCTCCGATCGCAGCCCAACTGACCGCATCGGCAAGGTATTGCGGGACGATGGGATCGAGGAACTCGGTCGCGGCAGGGAGGCCGAGCGAGGTAATATCAAGCAAAACGCGGCGGCCGAGCCTCAGGCCCTTTTGCAGATCGCAGGACTCGTTCATGTCCGGGTCGTTGATGAGCCCCTTCCATCCGACCGTGGTGCGCGGTTTCTCGAAATACACGCGCATGAAGATGCAAAGCACGTCGGAAAGCTCGTCACGAAGGCGGGCCAGACGGCGGGCGTAGTCCAGCGCGGCCTCCGGGTCGTGGACGGAACAGGGCCCGACGATGGCCAGAAAACGCGTGTCGCGCCCTTGCAGTATCGCCTGAGCTTCGGCGCGTCCAGTGGCGGCGGTCACCGCCGACTTTTTTCCCGCGGGCAAGGCGCGCTTGATCTCGCGCGGCATGGCCAGGCGGCGGAGGCTGCGGACCCGGACGTTCTCGAGCGGGCGCGGGGCGGATTTGGCGGGTTGGCGACGCGGCATGGTGCGGAAATGAACCTGCCATTAAGCCCGAAGGGACGGCATCAGGCAATTCACGACTTGCGCAAAGGCTTTGCGGCCACCCGCGAAAGGGCTAATTTTCCGGAATGCCAGCAACGGAAAGTCCGGCACCGGGCCTCGGCCGCCGAATCGATGGAACGCTGCGGAATTTTTACCGCGCGCGCCGCGCCGGAGAGTCGCTCCTTCGGCGCATGATGCGGCGCCCGCGCACCGTCACGGAAAGCCCGAACCTTTTGCCGCTGCTCATCAAGGTGCTCGCCGGCTTCGCGCGGGTGGACGGCGACTTGCTCGAGGAGGAGATTGACTCGAGCCTCGGATTCCTGCGCTACGATTATCCCGAGGCGGTCTATTCCGAGCTGCGCGGTTTGTTCCGCCAGGCACTGCGCGAGAAGCCGGATCTATCGGCCATGGCGAGCGAGTTGAGCGGCAAATTGAGCGAGGACCGCAAGATCCTGCTCGGCATCCAGCTCTACGACCTTGTGCACCGCGCCGGCATGAATACGGACAACATGGCCGCCTACTACTCGTTCATGGAACAACTCGGCATGGGTGCGCAGGCCATCGACATCGTTTACCAGCTCAACAGCGACACTGCCTCGACCCGCGGGGAATTTTTCGAGGCTGACTCGTCCCCGCTCGAGGTCCTCTTTTTCGGTTCCGGCACGGATGCCGATGTGCACTTGCGCGAACTGGCCGGAGACAACCGGCTGGCGGCGTTCCGGCACGGCGACCTAGTCATGGTGAAGAACCTTTGCGACCACCCCGTGTCGGTGCAAGGCCGCGCACTACGACCGAAGGAGTTCACGCGTGTTTACCCGGGCCAGCGCATTGCCGTGGATGAGAATGTCCTCACCTACCAGGACCTCGTGTTTTATTTCAACGCGAAGAAAAACCTCTCCGTGCCCCGCATTTTCGTCACGGTAACCAAGGACAACGAGATCCATCTCGAGAAAGACCGCACGCGCGACAGCAGCCTCGAGGTGCGCTTCGGGCTGAAAATCATGGTGCTCGCGCTGAAAAACGTGGATGCCGAACTGAACGGCGTACGCCTGGCGGCGGGCGCGCGCGTGGAGGGAACACTCGAGGACAAGATCACCTTCGACAACGACACGGAACTTTCCCTCAGCGATCTGCGCAGGCACGCGCGCACTTACGGCGGCCGGTTCCACCTCAAGCATTCGAAGACGACCTACCTCGTTTCGAACAATCCGGCGCTGCTCGACGAGGACGACATCCTCCTCGCGCCGGGGGCCGGCGGGGAAGTCCTGCTGCGGATCTTTTGTGATTTCCACGGACGCATCGGCCGGTTGGAGGTCCTCAAAAGCGACCATCCGGTGCTGGTCGGCGACACGCCCGTGAGAAACGAAGCGCCCCTCAAAGACGACGATCTCATCCAAATCGACGGGAGCCAGGCGCTGCGCTGCAATTTTTCCGAACGTCTGCTCGAGGAGGAACGCAACGTCATCCATCAGCTGGAATCACGCGATCTGGTCTGCCGCTTCAGCAACGGAAGCGTCGGTCTGGACGGCGTCAGCTTCTCCGCCACGCGGGGCGAAATGATCTGCGTGATGGGGGCGAGCGGTTGCGGCAAGAGCAGCCTGCTCCGGGCGCTGGCCGGGCAATTCCCACCGGTGCGCGGCGAGGTGCTCTTCAACAACGTGTCGCTCTACGAGGACTTCGAGGCCCTCAAGCAATACGTGACCTACATCCCGCAGTTCGACGCGTTCGACGAGCACCTGACCATCGGGGAAAACCTCGATTTCGCGGCGGCGATACGCTCGCCCTACCTGTCCACGCGCGAACGCCAGCGCCGCATCGACGGGAAGCTCGCCGAACTCGGGCTTAATGAACGCCGCGACAGCGTGGTCGGCGCGGCGCACCGCAAAACGCTGAGCGGCGGCGAGCGCAAGCGTCTCAACATCGGCCTCGACATGATCGGATCGGCCGATGTCTATCTTTTCGACGAACCCACGTCGGGCCTGTCGTCGAAGGACTCCGAGCACGTCATGGAGATCATCCGTTCCATGGCGCACAACAAGATCGTCGTGGTGACGATCCACCAACCCAGTTCGAAAATCTTCCAGATGTTCAACAAGGCCATCCTGCTGGACCGCGGCGGGCGTCTTGTTTTCTTCGGCACACCGTCGGAGATGCTGGCTTATTTTGCCGAAGCCGAACACCAGCAGCACTTCGGCACGCCGCTCGGCGGGTGTCCCGCCTGCGGCACGACGCGGCCGGAGTTCATCTTCGACGTGCTCGAAACGCCCCTGCGCGACCTGAGCGGCGACATCATTTACGAGGAGAACGACCGAGGCCAACTCGTGCCGGTGCGGCGTTATTCCGCCGACTCCTGGCGCGACAAATACGAGGCATGGCGCTTGATGAAAGACGTCCGCCAGCCGGCAACCGAGCCGCCTCCGCCGGAGCAGGGCAACTCGCTCACCGAACCGCGGCGGACGTGGCGAGCAATGCTGCGCGAGGAGTTCATGCAATTCCGCACCCTGCTGGCCCGCGCGTTCATCGGCAAGCTGCGCAACCGCGCCAACATGCTCACGACCATCGTCGAGGCTCCGCTGCTCGCCGCGCTGATCGGTGCCGTGCTGCGCTACTCGGAGTCCGGCCAATACGACTTTGCGTCCGCCTTCCACATCCCGACCTACCTTTTCCTCGCCCTGGTCGTGGCCATGTTCCTCGGTTTGACCAACAGCGTGGATGACATCCTGCGCGACAGGCCGGTCTTGCAGCGTGAGCGCAATCTCAACGTCCGCCTCGGCTGGTACATTCTGGCCAAGGTGCTGACCCTATCGCTTTTCGCGGTCATCCAGTGCGTTTTCTTCATCCTCATCGGCAACTGGATTCTCGAGGTGCGGGGCATGTTCTGGATTTTCCTTGTGGCTATGGTACTCACCGCGGTCAGCGGCATCGCCATCGGCCTGCTCATCTCCAGCCTGGCCAGCGAGGGCAAGACGGCAGTGAACATTATTCCCATCGTCCTGATCCCGCAGATCATCCTCGGCGGCGCGCTGATCAAATACGAGGAGATGAACCGCAACCTCGACTTCATGTATTCGGTCAGCCGCTGGTTCAGCCAGAACCCGGAAGCGGGACAAGCGCGCAGCGATCTGCAAGTGCCCCTCATCTGCGAGTTCATGCCCATGCGCTGGTCCTACGAGGCGATGGTCTACGCGCAAGCCAAACTCAATCCCCTCACCCGCCGGCAGGAATCTATCCAGGAGCAGATCAACACACTGGCGCGGACGAAGGACCTGACCCCGGAGCAGGAAACGCGGCTCGACGACCTGAAGGAACTCCTCGCCATCGCCTCCGGAGTGCAGGGCAAGGACGTCGGCTCGGTGGAGGGTCGCTTGCGCCGGGTCGACGGCGTGTTGCGGGGCGAACCTCTCTCCGGCAAGCTGCTCAAACCCTCTTCGGGCCCGGTCAGCGCCGAACGTCTTTACGTGAACCAGAAAACCACCGACCTCGTGAACAAGGCGGAAATGGAGCAGAGCGACTACCGCGAAAGCCGTTTCCTCAACGTCTTCTTCGGTCCGGAGAAGCGTTACTTCGGCATCCAGTCCAGCGTGCTGGTGTTCAACGCCTCGGTCCTCGTGATTTCCTCCCTCGGGATGTTCGTCGCCCTCTATTTCATCCTGCGCCACCAGCTCAAATCGCGGCAGGCATGACCGCGCTCGAAGACACGTTCGCGGATGTTCTCGGGAAGGCCATGGCCGGGCTCGGCATGAGCGAGGACGAGGCTGCGGAAAAATCAGGACTACCAAGCGATGCCATCCGTGCGCTTCTGCGCGGCGAGTTCGAGGAAAAGGCCACGCGGCAGTTGTCGGACACGCTGGGCCTG
>Ga0114973_10003173_pt1 | contig 11695 bp, 12 predicted proteins | sample M_140807_MF_Meta_FD_87025 | JGI IMG/M metagenome (GOLD analysis project Ga0114973, IMG submission 87025) | Freshwater microbial communities from Lake Montjoie, Canada to study carbon cycling - M_140807_MF_MetaG | ecosystem: Environmental > Aquatic > Freshwater > Lake | place: Lake Montjoie... | reverse complement strand
TAGAGTACCCAAAAGATGGCTAACTTTACCAAAGGACGAAATTTCAGCTCAACTGAGGAGCTGACAAACACGAAGCTCCATCAGCTTGTGGAAGATGCAAGCATGAATGTGACGGCCATCACAAGCCTCACAGCCCTTGCAGATCCAGTTGCAGATACCGATACGCTTCCAATCGCTGATGACAGCGCAACAGCAATCCGTAAGGTTGCCGCCTCAAACTTTCTAAAGAAGAACTCGTCGTCAGTGTTTGACGCTGGTACGACAAAAATTACTGGTGTAGCCACCCCAACGGTTGGTTCAGATGCAGCAACGAAAACATACACAGACACGAAGGTGTCGAAGTCTGGTGACACCATGTCTGGTGTCCTCGACATGGGTTCCAATAAGATTACTAGCCTTGGCACTCCAACTGTTGGCACTGATGCTGCAACTAAAACATATGCAGATACCAAGGTATCCAAGTCTGGTGACACAATGTCTGGTGTCCTCGACATGGGTTCAAGCAAGATCACAAACCTTGGGACACCAACCGCATCTGGAGATGCAACTACAAAAGCGTATGTTGACTCGATTGCTGTAGTCGCTGGGAATCTTCCAAACGTAAACTCAACAAATAACGGATCTCTTCTTGCTGTTTCTTCTGGTGCTTGGACGACAAAGGGAACAGATGCTGTAAGCACATCCTTGATCCAGAACCTTGCTGTTACTGGTGCAAAGATGGAGGATACAGGAGTTGTGGCTGGCACTTATGGTGGTTCTGGGGCTATTCCTCAGATCACCATTGATGCCAAGGGTCGGATCACAAGTGCGCTTGCCTTTTCTGTTGGTGCTGCTGGTGGGATGTTTTACGAGAACGATATTACGCTCAACTCAAACTACACTATAACGGCAAGTAAAAATGCAATGACTGCTGGTGCGATTAGTATTGCAGACGGTGTAACTGCAACAGTTCCAAGCGGATCAACTTGGACAATAGTTTAATATGCCTATCTCAATCAACGGAACTGGAACGATAACTGGAATATCTGCTGGAGGGCTTCCGAGCGGTATTGTTACAGGAGACACAATTTCAAACGGTTCTATTTCCACAGTAGACATTGCTGACGGATCTATTACCGCCCAAAAGCTAGGATACCAAAACTTTAATTTTCGCAACCGCATCATCAACGGTGATATGCGGATTGACCAGAGGAATAATGGGTCAGCCGTTTCTTGGGCGGCAAATACTAGCGGCTATACTATTGATAGGTGGAAGCTCGTTCAAAACGGCTCAGTCACATCAACTGTTCAAAGAAGTACAAATGCCCCAACAGGACAAGGGTTCACAAACAGTTTATTATTAACCGTGTCAACAGCAGAGACAGCCGTAGGTACTGGTAATAAGACTCTTGGATATTATTATATGCTTGAAGGGTATAATGTGTCTGACCTCGGTTGGGGGACGGCATCCGCGAAAACAATAACAATTTCGTTTTGGGTCTTATCAAACATTACTGGAACATTTTCTTTCTCGGTTATGAATACTTCTTTTTCTAGAAGCTATAACAGTTCCTATACAATAACAACGGCAGGAGCGTGGGAAAAAAAGACATTTACAATCGCGGGCGACACAGGAGCCACTTCAATAGACACGACCAACGGAAACGCTATTCAACTTGTATTTGATCTTGGATTTAGCCCAATGTACGAAACATCTACCGCAAATACTTGGCTGGCTACTGGGGCGTATGCTCTTGCGGGTTGCACTAAGTTATCAAGCACAGTCGGCGGTGTGTTTTATGTTGCAGGAGTCCAACTCGAAGCAGGTTCAACCGCAACTGATTTCGAACGCAGGCCGATTGGGACGGAGTTGGCGTTGTGTCAGAGGTATTATGAGGTTTTGGCAAATGACACAGAGGGAGTTGGAATAACATCATTTAACTACATATCAACACAACATAGGCATAGGTGGTATTTTAAGGCCACAAAAAGAGCATCTCCAACTGTTAATATTGTGTCTGGGTCATGGGTAACAGCAACCCCAACAATATATCCTAGTGTCGATTGTTGCGGGTTTTATAACCCAAGTTCACTATTTTCATCAAATAATGCTGGCGGCTTGTACGCATTAGCGGAGTTATAATATGTATAAACAATGTTTAACGTCAATCGGGTCAATAGCCAATGTTATCGTGAGGACTTCAGATGGCGCAGCAATTCCTTTCGACCAAGCCAACACCGACTACCAAGCCTACCTAAAATGGCTCTCCGAAGGCAACACTCCGCTTCCTGCTGATACTACCGAGGAGAACAAATGAGCCTACTAAAAGCCAACGGCGTACAGTTTGGACAATCTGGCACAGCCACAAACAACTTCACCCTCTCCGTCCCATCCTCACCCGATGGCACGATCAAGCTGGCGAGGGGGAATAGCGGTGCGACTACGGCTGATGTGGTGAATATTGATTCGAGTGGGAATATTGGGATTGGGACGACGAGTTTTAGTGCCTATCGATTAAACATAGCAGGAAACTCTGCGTCAGTTGGGGTTGGGATTTTGTTAAATGATACAAATGCTTCTGGTCGGACGCATACAATTAGATCAGATACAGGAACCTTTGCGATATATGACGCAACCGCTGGCGCGGATCGCCTCCGCATTGATTCGAGTGGGAGTTTGTTGGTTGGGAAAACAGCACTAAGCACATCAACTGTTGGATTCCAGTTTGATTTAGCTAACCAGAAGATTGCTTCTGGGGCTAATGGGGGTGCATCAGCGTTTTTTAATAGAAATGGTGATGATGGAATGATAGTTCAAATTGCACAAGATGGAACTGTTGAGGGAACAATATCTGTAAGTGGAACAACTGTTTCGTATAACGGAGGACATCTTTCAAGGTTCTCGCAGTTGCCATCTGGACAGCGAGATCCAGCAATCAAAAAAGGAACTGTATTATCCAATCTTGACGCAATGTGCGAATGGAGAGATGCTGATGGGAATCTTCTGCCAAATGAGCAGTTAAACAGAGTGATGGTTTCCGATATTGAGGGCGACAGCAACGTAGCTGGCGTGTTTGTGAATTGGGACAATGATGACAAAGATAATCCATTTGACTTAAATATGGCCATGACAGGCGACATGATTATCCGAATCGCCCAAGGGATAACTGTCAGTCGTGGTGATCTTTTGATGTCTGCTGGTGATGGTACTGCTAAACCCCAGAGCGATGACATCAGGAAATCAAAGACAATCGCTAAGGTCACATCCACCAATGTTACATGCACCTACGAGGACGGAAGCTACTGTGTGCCTTGCGTGCTGATGGCTTGCTAATTTATGAAACTCGACCTATCCATCCAAGAAATCAACATCATCCTAGCCTCGCTGGGTAGGATGCCGTATGAAGCTGTCTTTGGCGTGATTGAGAAGATTCAGGAGCAGGCGAAGGAAGAATCAGGGGCTAAGCAATGAGCATCTCAATCAACGGCACAAACGGAGTAACCTTCAATGACGGCAGTCTACAAAAAACCTCTGCTCAGACTGGCTTCCGCAACCGCATCATCAATGGAGATATGCGGATTGACCAGAGGAATGCTGGGGCGAGTGTGAATTTAAGCTCAAGTGGAGCTTTCCCGATTGATAGATTTGTTGTCTATACAACTAGCGGGACTGGGAATACGGCAACCAGATCGACAACCGCAGCCAGCGGATTCACAAATTCTATTGCGATTACAATAGGAACAGGTGCGGCTCCTATTGCTGGATCATTTAATCAAATTGGTCATATTATTGAGGGGTTTAACGTCTCTGATCTTGGCTTTGGTTCTGCTTCAGCAGGATCGGTAACAATCTCATTTTGGGTAAGAGCCAGCATTTCTGGAACTTATTGCGTTGCTTTGTTAAATGCTGGTTCTGCTGGAACGAGACGATCCTATATTGCGGAATACTCAATAAGCGCAACAAACACATGGGAAAAAAAGACTCTGACAATATCTGGTGACACTTCTGGAACATGGGCAACTGATAACGGTCAAGGGATACAATTGTGGTTTGATTTTGGGAGTGGCTCCGATTATCAAGGGACAAAGGATAACTGGTCAAATGGAGCAAAATGGAGAACATCGAACCAAACTAATCTTGTCGGCACCAACGGAGCCACCTTCTACATCACAGGAGTCCAACTCGAAGCAGGCTCAACCGCAACCGACTTTGAGCGCAGGCCGATTGGGACGGAGTTGGCGTTGTGTCAGAGGTATGCGTATTCGATAGGTCGGGTATTGGGCGAGGTTATTGGGAGTGGGTATTCAGGCACTGCCGCTGTTAGAGTCTTTGCTCCTCTTCCTGTGACTATGAGAGCCGCCGCAACACTCAGTTCTTATGGCTCCGCAAACGCTTGGGTAGCCCAAGGTGCTACTGGGACTGTAACGGCAACATCAATATCTTTGGCGTACTCTGGGAAACAGGGAGTTGTTATAAATTTTGGTGGTGGTTTGTCAAATGATTCTCCTGTGATCGTCTATGCCGACTTATCTACTGGCTATTTAAATTTTGAGGCGGAGCTTTAAAATGTACAAAATTACCACAAAATTTGTTGTAGAGCGTCTATCCGACCACGCCTTCATCCCCTTCGACCCAGCCAACCGAGACTACCAAGCCTACCTGAAATGGCTTGCCGAAGGTAACGAACCGCTTCCCGCTGACGAACCCAGCGAGGGATAAATGACCCTCGACCAGATCGCCAACCAAGTCTGCATCAAGACCCACGACACCTCAGCTGGTGCAGTAGCTGCCGTTAAGACATTCTGTAAGAACCGCTACCAGATGATCTGGGACAGCCAGCTCTGGGCAAACAGCATGGCTGTGACGACTCAGGCTATTAGCTCTGGAGATTCCATTATTACTATCTCCAACTCAAACATGGATCTTCCAGTTGCTGTGAAAATTGGAACAACTGCCATCGACCCAGCCAACTATGGATCTGCCTTTGTGATGTCCCCAAGTTCGTTTACGGATACTGGAAGCACAACCGCATTTGTGATCCTTGCTAAATCTGACGCTGGAAACATCAGGATTCAGCTCCTGAGTGCAGCATCTGAAAGCGGAACACTCTCTGTTCTATGCAAGACAAAGATCCGTGTGACCAACAACGGTGTGTCTGCCTACCGCTCGATGGAGCTGGACGATGATGTATGTGTCATCAATACAGCCGAGCAAGCCCTGCTTACTCTGGTTGAAGCCGACATGCTGGAATACAAGCAGGCTTACGCCAAAGCTCAGGCCAAGCAATCAGAAGCCCTTACACTTCTTTCCCTAGCCCGTAACGTCGAGCGTTCTCAGGGTGCATCCCGCTTTGAGGTGTCTGCCTCATTCAACGGCGAGTGGAGCCGTGATGACTGGGACTACGGGGGAAGCACAATCAGCTTCCAATAAGCCATGCCTATTATTTTTGACGAAGCCCTAGATACGCCTCTGGTCTTCGACGGGCAGAGGCAGTTCAGCGGTGGAGAGGACTCGAATACTCAGGCTAGGATCTTGGGTGAGAACCAATGTACCAGTCTGGTCAATGTCGAGCTAGATGAGAATGGTTTAGCCCATACCAGACTTGGGCTTGTTTTGACTCCTTCCACTGGGGTTAGCTCCTATATTAGCGGTCTTGCTTCCTACAGAAACACAAGCGTAACGCAGATGGTTGCATTCTTTGGTGGCAATCTTAAGTACCTGTCAACTTGGGCTACTGGATGGCAGACTGGGGCATCATCTGCATATACATCTGGCAACAGGGTCTATACGGCTACGGTAGCAGATAAGCTCTACTTTATCGATGGATCTGCGGGTGGTCAGCTGAAGTACTGGGACGGTTCTGCTGTGACCACCGTTCCAACCACTGGAGCAGTATCAGCCCCTGCTGGAATTAATAGGTTAATCAGCACGAGGGGTAGGCTATTTGCCGTAACCGCAAGCAATCCAGACACGCTTTATGTTGGTGATTTCCTAACCTCAAACTTTGATACCGCAACAAATGCCATCAGGATAGGTGGAGACTCTTCACCGATCACGGCAATCGTCGAGTGGACTGGTGACCGTATTGCGGTATTTAAGGAGAACAGGGTATTTGTTGTTAGCGGAATTACCCAGACATCTGCTGGTGGTTTCTCAGTCGAAACAGTTGAAAACGCCAACGGTGCCCTGAGCCAGTCGGCCACGCTTAGGGTTGGATCTGATGTTATGTTTATGTCTCGTGACGGGGTGCGCTTGTTAAGCCGAACCCTACAGGGGCAGGAGCAAGCGGTAAGCCTTCCAATATCGATGCCGATTGAAGGCAAGATAAAGCAGATCGATATTTCACAGCCGAGCGAGATCTCTATGGCATTCCACGAAAATACGGTGATAGTTTCGGCTAAGACATCTTCTGGTGGGACTATTACCCTTTGTTTTGACACCGCAAATAAGTGTTGGCTTGGTGAGTGGTCTGGGAGGTTCTATCCATATACAGGCATTCAGGCAACTAACGGAATAACCCTGCCAAACAATGTTGCTTCAACAGCCTTATTTACTGGTCTTGTAATAGGTGATAGGTCGGGTCGTATTTACCTTTGGAGGCGTGGGCATAACTTTGGATCTTCTACTGCGCTTACATATGCAGACGATGGTTCAGCAACTGCGGATGGATCTGTCGGCATACCAACATCGATTGCATCTCGTGGGATGACATTTTCGGAGGCTGGATCTAGGAAGCTGGGTAACAGGTGTGAGATTGAATTCTATGAATCAGACACAACGGCACTCATAGAATATATTATGGATAATGATCATTGGGAGACGCTTGCTACAATAGCAACATCAGCAGCACCTCTTGCACTTCCATTTAATCTTCCTCAGTATTTTACTGGATTCCCAGCCTTAAAGAACAAGGGATACACAATCATAGATCAAGATTACTTCAGGGAGATTATCTTCAGGGTTAGCTCGACATCTGGATATCTTGCTGTTCGTGGGATGTCTGTATCAGCCTACCTCCAGCCCTATCTGGTCACTTGACATTATACAACTGCTAGGCATACAGGAGCATATATATGGGAGGAGGAGGATCACCAGCACCAGCACCAGACCCCTACGCTCAGGATCGTGTTGATCAGCAGAAGCGCAGGGAGGCTTACGACAAAGAGCGTCAGGATGTGTATATCCCACGATCCAAGGAAATGCTTGCCTCATCCGATGCCCAGCGTCAGGAGTGGTACAAGCTGGTGAACCAGTACTATCGGGATACAAATCCTCTTCGAAAAGTGGCTGTCACAGATTACTCGGTTCCAGAGGATCAGCGTGGCCTCGGGGTTTGAGGAAGACTTAGACTCGATTCAGTCGTTCGTTCAGGAACACTACAGCCCCTCAATGTGCTGGGGTGATTTCAAGCCTTGGATGCGGTGGTACCGTGAAAACAAGCTGCTTGGTTATATCAAGGGTAAGGACGGCATAGAGGGCATGGCTATGGTCAGATTCGTGGACAGCGTACAGAGGGCTTTGGAAGACCCCTATTACAGCGATCCTTACTGCGATATATGCTGGATAGAGCTGGTCATAGCCCCCAAGCCAGAAACATTAGCTAGGCTCATAGATCTCCTGCTAAACGTCTGGGGGGACAGGCCAAAGTTCGCCGCCAGAAGGAATCACCTAGGTGGGGTTATAAAAGAGTACCCGTTTTCAGTCCTGTCCAGACTCTCTTATAAAGGCTTGACCCGTCTGCTTTCAGCTTCTAAACAGATATAGATAACAAACTAATATGGGTTCGCCTCCTTCACCTCCTCCTGCTCCTCCTCCTCCACCTTCGGTGTCTCCAGCCGACACGGGTGCAGCCAACAAGGAGGCAATGGAATACTACTCGACTACTGGATATCCGCTGACGCTAGAGGCATATAGGAAGGGTAAAGAAGCCAGCATACCTACCGATCTTGATATCATGCGTAAGACCTCGGACGCTCAGGTCGAGAACGCAATTACACTTTCTAAAAGATACGGCACTGATGCAGTAGCAGAGCAACGCAGAATCTTGGAGATGACAGACCCAGAGAGGTTTGCCGCCAATAAACAGTTGGGCAGCAAAATCTCCAGCGAACTATCGCTAGGTTCAAGCCTGTCGGCTGATCAGGCTCGTACTGCCGAGCAGGATATCCGCTCTGCTCAGGCTGCTCGTGGCAACATGTACGGTAACGCCGCCACTGCTGCTGAGGTGCTCGCAAAGTTTAACGTAGGTCAGCAACTGCAGCAGCAACGGATTGCCAATACCCAGAGCTATTTGGGTCTAGCTCCGATTGCAAATGGTCAGATTGGAAGCCCTGCTGTTGGTGCATCTGGGTTCTCGCCCAATACCATGCAGCCCATACAGAACGCAGCGTTTATGGGTGGCCAGCAGTATCTGCAGGGTCAGGGTGTTAACGCTCAGAACTATTCTACCCAGATGTCTGGATATAATGCACAGCTTGCCTATCAGGCTTCCACCTATCAGCCTGTCGGTGCTCAGATTATTGGAGCTGCTCAGGGTGTGGCTGGCTTGGGAATGGGCATTGCTGGGCTTGTGTGCTGGGTGGCTCGTGAGGTTTATGGAGATGATAACCCCGACTGGATGGTGTTTAGGGAATGGATGTTGAGCATGGCACCGAAGTGGATGCTGAACGGTTATATCAAGTACGGTGAGAGGATTGCTAATTTTATCAGTGGTAAGTCAACCATCAAGGGATGGATTAAGCGTTGGATGGACATAAAGGTAAAACAGGTTCGCAAGGCCAAGGCCATCTGCGGATACGGAGCTTAAGATGCCAGATTATTACGGAGGAGTAGCACAGGCTGGAGCACAGATGATGAACTCTGGGCTTAATGCAATGACTGCTCAGAAAAAGTTAGAGGCAGATCGGGCGATGCAGGAAGAGAGAATTGCAGCTCAGGAGCGCATGATGTCCCAGAGAGTTGCTGCAGGTGGTGGAGGGGCTTTCAACGGAAACGATCCAGTCTCCAAAGGTGCTAGGTCTTTCACGGCAATCACATCAGCACTAAACGCACACTCTGATGAGCAGATCAATCTTATGGGTGAGATGTCAAAGCTGGATAAAGCCATTCAGGATCGTGGTTATGGAACTGATGAGGACAACACAGCAAAGCAAAGACTACAGGCACGGCTGCAGAACAATGATTATGCCATGAAGATGATGACAAAGTCTCTTGGTGGCGGGAAGTTTGAGTACAACACGACAGATGCAGATGGATCAACTGTTAAAGCTGTATTTGATTCGGCTGCAGACCTAGAGGCTTATAAGTCCATGTTCAAGGGTAATGCTCCCGAGGCTGTTGCAGAAAAGAATAACAGCCTTCTGACAAATATCTTTGGATCTCAAAAGACGGCACCCAGAGCTGCTGATTCTACTGATTCCGAGCCTATGCGTACCGAGCCAGTGCCTAGAGCAAAGGCACCCACAATGGATGAACAAGTTAATTCCATGCTGGATGAGCGTGGGGTTGATCAATCCGAGCAGCCAAAGAATCCTGCTGCAACTGGCGGTGGTGGTGGTCGTCGTGGAAGAACAGAGGCAGATATTGATAACGAAAGAAAGCTCAAGATCGCATCTCTTGAAAAAGAACTTGATGGAATGAAGAACCAGAAGAACAGCAGGGGCAATCAAAACACTGCAGCCATGCGTGATATCGCAGCCAAGATTATTGAGGAAAAGAAGAAGCTGAAATCTGGTAACTGATCATGGCGATCACACCTTGGGATGACATAAAAGCCCAAGTAGGGTACGACGAATTACCCACCGAGGGTAAAGTAGATACGATCAACAAGTACTCTCAGTACGTTCAGGAGTACTACACGCAGGTTGAACCAAGAGATTCAAAGGAGGTCGGTCAGGCTTCCGATGAGTTTGTAAGGATAGCTTCTCAAGATGCATTGGGTGATCTTGGTGCAGTAGAACGTGGGTCTGCATTCCTTGGTAATATCTACAAGGGTGCAGCTGGAACTTTTACATCAGCCTTCAAGGCAGCTGCCCTAGCCCAGCAAGCCATTGGTGAGTCTCTGGGAAACTACGATGACAACACTCCAGTTACTGAGCGTGACATGTATAGGATTGCTCAAAACATTGATGAAAGCGTCAGGCAGACGACTGGCATCGAAGATCCTCGGCTACGAAACGATTTCATTAACACGCTTCTTCCGCAGGGTCTTGGCAGCGCATTGGGATTCTTTGGGGTTGCTGCAGCAGCAGCCGCAGCTGCCCCAGAGGCTGCTGCTGGTGCCGTTGGACTTGGAACTGCAGCTGCTATGGGTGCTGCCACAAACGCTGGATCTATTTATGAGGAGGCCAAACAAGCTGGTGCTAACGAGTTTGTTTCCCGTGCATCAGCTTTGGCTGGTGGGGTAGTAGGGTTATCAGAAGCCATTCCTCTTGGTGGTCTTGCTGGAAGACTTACGGCTGGCCTAGCCAAGAGATCCATTCTTCACGGCGTACTTGAGGGAGCCACAGAAGAGTTTCTGCAGGAGACAGGCTCTCAGATGGCCAACAATCTAATAGCATCCAAGTTTGCTGGATATGATCCAAACAGGGGTGTCATGGACGGTGCACTCCAGTCTGGTGCCGTAGGACTCGTAACTGGAGGAATAATCGGTGGCGGGGTTAACGCAATCACCCGTGATAATGAGGCTTTCTACGCCGACAGAATGTCGGATGAGATTAGGAGGAAGGCTGACCTAGCGGCATCTCTGACTCCAGAAAGGATGACCCAGATCGCCGAGGCAGCTAGGAACGCCAACACAACCACCCAGCAGAAGATCAACATGGAGACTGGTGAGACTGATACCACATCTACTCCAAGGACTGTGTTTGGCGATAGGCTCGGTGGTGAGGTTCCAGACATTGGCGACAACCCAGCGATCAATAGCGTTCCACTCGGTCGCAGCACAAGTCAGGACGCTGAAGGCAAGAACACTGAAACATTCACCTTTCACACGCCTCAAGGTCTTTTATGGGAGGCAGAGTTTAAGACTGGAGAGCCAGTCAAGGTTCGTGACGTAACCGATGATAGTCCGTTGCTTAACCCAATCACGAATCCAGCCAACCCAAGGACTGCCACACGATCCGAGTTTACTGGTCGCATTATCTCTCCAACCAGCAGTCTGGCCAAGGAGTTTGGCTTGGAGACCGAACAGGAGATGGATCGCAGGCTGATTGCCGAAGCCCAGCGGAACATGCAGCTAGGCAAGGCAACGGATCAGGCAACCATACCAGACAACCAGATCATTCCAGAATCCGTCAGCCGTGATGATCGTGGCGTGGCTCGTCAGGCTGTCCTTAGCCAAGAGATCGAGAGGCTTTATAAGATTCGTGAGGCTGTGCTGGCGAAGCAGATCCTTGTCGGAGAAAACCCCAACGCTGGCACAACCGAGTACGATCCAAACACGGCCAAGGAAGTCATTAGGTACGACTCTCAGGGTAATAAGATTGATAACAAGCAGGAGACATCGCAGAGGGTTGCCCGTCTAAACCGAATGATAGGTATGCGGGAGACCGAGCTTCGTGGGCTTACCGCTCGCCCAGAGGGCTACATCCTAGCATCTGAACGGAACACGCCCCCAAGCGCATCCCAGAAGCTGGCACTTGTTCAAGGGTTCCAGAACCTATGGAACAGCATTGCATCTCCAGCCCTACGCAATGCCATCACTTTTGAAGTCGG
>Ga0114973_10003172_pt1 | contig 11697 bp, 7 predicted proteins | sample M_140807_MF_Meta_FD_87025 | JGI IMG/M metagenome (GOLD analysis project Ga0114973, IMG submission 87025) | Freshwater microbial communities from Lake Montjoie, Canada to study carbon cycling - M_140807_MF_MetaG | ecosystem: Environmental > Aquatic > Freshwater > Lake | place: Lake Montjoie... | reverse complement strand
TTTTGGATGGAACCGGAACGGGTGAATTCATGCTTCTTATCAACGTTGGTTGAAACTCAGTGGAGTAAAGTGCATGTCGGGGAAAAAGTTCAATCGTTAGATTCGCTTCGTTACTATCGCATTTCGGGGAGAACCTTGAGTGAAAACGTTCAATTGCTTCTTACCCGAGAAAACGCTCGAATCATTCAAATCAAGTATGATGGAATCCCTGTAACGGTTGGCGAAAACGCACAAATAACAATCTTGGGGAAGCAGCTTACCGCTTCCTTAGTTTTTGATAACCGTCCACCAAGTTATGTTGAGCCAAATGCAAGTGAAACACGCTTGTTTCAAAGTTTTTATGGGTGGGAAATTAAATCCGATCGTCCGGTGTTTGATGCAGATTGCTTTACGATGATGGACTTTAATGTGCAGCAAGAAGGAGCTACACAGTTTATGTACGTTCTGCCTTTCGATGCACATCGCGCTTTAGTGGAAATTACTCGGTTTGGAGAAGAGTTACTTCCTTCAGAACGTGCAGAGCAGGCTTTGTTAAGCTATTTAACCGAGCATTCGATACCTTATTCGATTGAAGACAAAGAAAAGGGCGTGATTCCAATGTTTAGCCATGCTATTTCAGTGAATAAATCCAGCAGTACGTGGATTAATACCGGGGAGCGCGCGGGCATGCTGAAACCGAGTACAGGGTATTCGTTTGAACGGTCCTTGACTTTTGCAAAGCAGGTGGTTCAGGGAATCAAATCGAACAGTGAACCCATTCAAAGTAGAAAAACGCGCTTTGCTTATTACGATCGCTTGTTGCTGCAACTACTTCGCGATCAACCAGCGCAAGGATCACGCATTTTTACCCAATTGTTTAAACAAAATGCTGCGACACAGGTGTTTAAATTTTTAGATGAGCGCAGCACTTTTCGTGAAGACCTTCAAATCTTAAAAAGCCTACCGTTCGGACTTTTTGTTGGTGCCGCCGTGAAGGATATGGTTTGGAGGTGCTCCAAGGTTTTGCACAGCTTGACCCCAATGCTGCTAATCAGCTGTATGGTCTTTTTACTTCAAGCGGTCGGACAAATGCCCTTGGTTTATGGGGTATTGGGTATTGGAATGTTAGTCCTTGGGATTCCACACGGCGCCCTTGATCATTTGCATGCTTTAAAAAAACCATGGGGTTGGAATATGCTACGCTATGTGTTGATGTACCTTGGGCTTGGAGCCTTGATTCTTGGGGTTTTTTCACTAAGTCCGTGGGGTGGATTACTCCTGTTTCTTGGTTATTCCATGTGGCATTTTGGGGAGGCAGATTTTGCACATTGGCGCTTGGGTAGATCGGGTATGGCATTGCTCTGGGGCTGTTTTGTTTTGGGCGGTATACTTGGTAGTCATCTCCATGAGACGGTCTTGATTTTACGTGAAATGAAGGTGACTTTACCTTTTCATCTGGTTGCATTTAATTCTTTTGGCATGTGGTGGATTCTATTCGGTGGTGCCTTTTTTATTGGATGGAAAAGAAATCGATTCATGATAACCAGTGTGCTGTCGCTTTTGATTTTGAGTTTCCTTCCCTTGATACCGGCCTTCGCTGTTTTCTTTATTTTTCAGCACAGTTTCCATGGTTGGAAGAAGTTGCAAGAATTGAATTCCGAATCGGATATGCAACGCTGGATTAAGGCCCTGCCTTTTACCTTGGGTGCTTGTTTGTTGTTTGGAGTGAATGCCTATTTCGGATCGTTCTCTTGGGGACAAGTTTTCATATTTCTTGCCGCACTAAGTTTCCCGCATGTGGTGCTCATGGCTACCCTCTACCGGAAATCTTCGGTTGGAGCTTAATTAAGCCTATTCTTCCGAGCCGCCTTTCTTAGATTTACGATACAGGTAAGCATCGTAGATAAAGCGTTTCGCAAAGCGTACTTGCTTATCTGCGTTGATGAATTTTTTAAAAACATTCGCATTGACACCGAAGTATTCGTAGCTGTCGCCGTTGGTGAAGGTAATTTCAAGCAGTAAGCCTTTGTGTTTGTAATCGGCTATGCCACATTCCATAATCACTTGTTCGTACTCTGGACGGTTGGCTTCAATCGTTTCTGGGGCAATGCTCACTAAGAAATGATAGCCATCAACGATTTGTCGACCCATGAGTTCGGCCTCTGCTTTCATTGGATCATCGTCTTGAAACTTGTCAGGATGCCATTGTTTTACAAGGCTTCTGTAGGTTGATTTAAGTGCTCCCAATTCAATCTGGTCTTCGATTTGAAATAATTTTTTGTATTGATTGATGCGTTTCATGGAGCTTGACTATTTGACGTCAAAGGTAGGTAAAAAGGATGGGGTGCGAAAATTAACCGAAACGCTAAAGTTTTGAAGCGATTATTTGAACTTTTTAGTAAACTTCGTGTTTCAATTTCATACAGTTTCTTATGCGAAAATCAGGTTACGTTTTTACACCTTACGATGCCCCAGACCAAACACCATTCGAAACCTTGTTCGACGTGTTCATGGAAATTATTACCCATACGTCAGGAGATATGGAAGAGGCTATGGAATGGATGAACGTTATTGATCAGGAGTATAAGTTAACCACCGAGGACTATACCATGGATGATTTCATTGAAGACCTCAAGAAAAAAGGATATTTAAGGGAAGAAATCCAAGCAAATAAGCAAGGAGGTTTGTCGATTACAGCCAAAACGGAACGTACACTTCGCAAGAAAGCTATGGATCAAATTTTCGGAAAGATTCGAAAAAATGGCATGGGAAATCACAAATCCAAAAAGAGTGGTCAAGGCGATGAGTCAACGGGTGAGTTTCGGAATTTTCAATTTGGCGACTCCGTGGAGCACATTTCGGTGACGGAAAGTTTAAAGAATGCGCAAATAAACAACGGGGTAGGCGAGTTTAAATTAACGGAGCAGGATTTAGTGGTTCAAGATACGCACCATAAATCTCAAATGAGTACGGTGTTAATGATTGATATTAGCCACAGCATGATTTTGTACGGGGAAGACCGAATTACTCCGGCAAAAAAAGTGGCCATGGCTTTGGCTGAGCTGATTACTACATCTTATCCGAAAGATACCTTGGATGTTATTGTGTTTGGTGATGACGCATGGCCGATAAAAATAAAAGACCTTCCGTATTTGAATGTTGGTCCATACCACACCAATACGGTGGCGGGGTTGGAATTGGCTATGGATATCTTACGCAGAAAACGGAATACCAACAAGCAAATATTCATGATCACAGACGGTAAACCGAGTTGCCTTCGCTTACCGGACGGACAATATTACAAAAACAGCAATGGCTTGGATGAATACATTGTAGAGAAATGCTATACCATGGCTGCGCAAGCACGAAAAATGCACATTCCGATTACGACCTTCATGATTGCACAAGATCCGTATTTGATGACCTTTGTGGAGGAATTTACGGCATCGAACAAAGGAAAAGCGTTCTTCACAGGCATAAAAGGACTTGGAGAAATGATCTTTCACGACTATGAAACAAACAGAAAAAAACGAATCAACTAACACATGAATACTTCCCTAAGCACTTTTGGCGCACTCAAAGCATCTGGATACCAACCGAAAACAATTAAAACTGAATTACGAGATAACTTAATTCTGAATATTCAAGCGGGGAAAAATTCGTTTCCAGGGATGCACGGGTATGAACAAACGGTTATTCCACAATTGGAACGTGCCATACTTTCTAAGCACAATATCAATTTATTGGGTTTGCGTGGACAAGGAAAAACAAGAATTGCTCGCCTGATGGTTAATTTATTGGACGAATATATTCCCTATGTATCCGGCAGTGAAATGAACGATGATCCCTTTCATCCAATCAGTCGCTATGCCCGGGATTTGATAGCCGAAAAGGGAGATGATACACCGATTTCGTGGCTGCATCGCTCTGAACGGTTTTTTGAAAAATTAGCTACTCCAGACGTAACCATTGCAGATTTAATTGGGGATATAGACCCCATCAAAGCGGCGAACCTAAAACTTAGTTATGCCGATGACCGTGTGATACATTTTGGAATGATACCACGAGCGAACCGTTGTTTATTTGTAATCAATGAATTACCTGACTTACAAGCACGAATTCAGGTGGCCTTGTTTAACATGTTAGAGGAAGGTGACGTGCAAATTCGCGGGTTTAAATTGCGTTTGCCGCTCGATGTGCATTTTGTGTTTACCGCGAATCCAGAGGATTATACCAACAGGGGCAGCATTGTTACGCCACTTAAAGATCGAATTGGCTCGCAAATCTTAACGCATTATGCGCCAACTATTGAAATTGCAAAACAGATAACGCAGCAAGAATCAGCGCACTTAGACCAACGCTTATGCACGGTACATGTTCCGGAACTCGCTAAGGATATTTTAGAGCAAATTGCATTTGAAGCACGCGAGAGTGAGTATATTGACCAAAAAAGCGGCGTGAGTGCACGAATGAGTATTACGGCCTATGAGAACTTAATTAGTACGGCGGAGCGACGAGCCTTGATGAATAATGAAACGGAAACAACCGTTCGCTATAGTGACTTGCTGGGCATGATTCCATCCCTTACAGGGAAAATGGAACTAGTTTACGAAGGAGAGCAGGAGGGAACCTCCTTTGTGGCGGAACACTTAATCAGTGCGGCAACGAAAACGCTGTTTCTTCAATCTTTCCCGAAAATCGAAAAATTAAAAAAACAAGACCAAGAAACTGCGTATGACGAGGTGTTGCAGTGGTTTTTTGATGCCGATGAAATGGAATTATTGGAAGAAGCACCAGAGAAAGTACATCTAAAAACTTTGTTAGCCATCAAACCCTTGCAGAAATTGGTACAGCATTATTGTCCGAAAGTAACTAAAGCCGATCTTCCGTTCCAAATGGAGTTTGTGCTTTGGGCACTTGTTGAATTTAAACAACTCTCTAAAAAAAGAACAGCCGCAGGACTTTCCTTTAATGATCTGTACGGTGAATTTCTAACGGGACTGTAGGCGACATTTGGACATTAAGACATTTGGACATATTGATTTTAAAGCGGCCCTTCGATACGTCCGTCGTTACGGCCTACTCAGGGACCGCATAGCTTTTTGTAACTTAGACGCACCCTGAGTAGACCAAAGGGCGTATCGAAGGGTGCGGTAAAAAAGTAGGGTAAACGGTCCCCAAATATTATCCATAAAGATTCCTTGGACAGGGAGGTCCTTTGTTTTAATTTGTACTTCAATTTGATTCACCTGATTTGTAAGTCCTTCGAGTTGATTTTCAAAACGATTCATGCGGTTGTTGATGGCGTATCCTTTGAGCAAGTAGTCGGTTAAACGTTGTGATGCCCATTTCCTGAATTGCGTTCCTCGTTTTGAATTCACTCGATATCCTACCGAAAGAATCGCATCAAGATTATAATGTTCTACCTGATATGTTTTACCATCTGAAGCAGTTATTGCAAAAAATGCAACAACTGAATTTTTTATCAGTTCCTCTTCTTTAAAGATATTCTTTAAATGTTTTGAGATGACGGATTTATCTCGATCAAACAATGTTGCGATTTGATTTAAAGAAAGCCAAACCGTTTCATTTTCAAGGGTTACTTCAATGCGTTCTGAATGGCTATCGGCTTGGTAAATAATGATTTCGTTTTTCATGGCATTTTGTTAGCTAGTCCAAGTAACGATGCGCAATGGATTTCATTGTGGGGGAGACATTTGGACATCAAGACGTTTGGACATTAAGACATTTGGACATTGAGACGTTTGGATATTGAGATATTTAGAAATTGATTATCGTTGATTTTAAAGCGGCCCTTCGCACCACCTCCGCCTCGCTTCGGCGGACAAGCTCAGGGAACGCTTGCAATTCACCGTGGCCATTGATAGCTTTTTGGTTAGAATTTCCTATCTTTAATGTTTCGATGAACCAGCAAAAAATATCCATTCGTTTTTTTAATGACCGTGAGGTTCGTGCGGTTTGGGACGAGATAAATTCCAAGTGGTGGTTCAGCGTATTGGATATTGTTTCGGTGCTAACGGATCAAGATGATTATACCAAAACAAGAAACTATTGGAAATACCTAAAAGCCAAACTTAAAAAGGAAAACAGTGAAGTGGTTAGTGTTACTACCCAGTTGAAAATCCTTGCTCCTGATGGGAAAAAACGATTAACAGATATGTTGGATAGTGATGGGGTGATTTTATTGGCTAAAAATTTTCCAAATATCGGTGCAATCAAATTTCTGGATTGGTTTTTATACAGTGACAATAGCATCGATGGTCAAAGTAAGAAAAAAGCATACACCTTATTTGAAAGCAACTTTATAGATCAACTTGAAGTTGGAACAACCAAGGGATTACAACAAATCCATGCGTATCTTTTTGGTGGATTGTATGAATTCGCTGGCCAAATTCGTCAGAAGAACATTTCAAAAGGTGGTTTTCAATTTGCCGTATCTCGGTTTTTAGGTGATACACTACAACAAATTGAGGAAATGCCAGAAAGTACCTTTGATGAAATCATCGATAAATATGTGGAGATGAATATTGCGCATCCATTCATGGAAGGTAATGGCAGAAGTGCGAGAATTTGGTTGGATTTAATATTAAAGAAACGACTTAAAAAATGTGTGGATTGGAGTTTAATTTCCAAGCGCAATTACATGAATGCGATGGTTAGGAGTCCAACCAACAGTCAAGAGCTTAAACTTACAATTCAAAATGCTCTTACGGACAAAATCAATGACCGGGAAATGTATATGAAGGGAATAGACTACTCTTATTATTATGAAGAGAATGAATAGTTTTAATGTTATTTTTAATGGGTTCCTCCGGGTGCGTCCCTTCGATATGATTCGACAGGCTCATCACAAGCTCAGGGACCGCAACCAGAAGCAATGCTAGGATATTTTGGTTTCAGCAGTTTATATTTTTATGAGCGACTGTTTTACTAGCAAGAGAGACGAACTAAGGCTTGGGCAAGACCTTACCGAGGGAAACGAGCGTAAGGTCACCATGAAGAAGCCGAAGGATCACTGAAATGGTCAAGCCTTAGGAGTATAACGCAGCGTATAAAACCCGTCGCGGAGATTTTTTGCTACTTTTTTATCCAAAAAAGTAGTGGGGAGTTTTTGCTACGTTATGCACCCTGAGTAGTCCAAAGGACGTATCGAAGGGTGCGGTAAAAAAGTAGGGGAAACGGTCCCCAAGTCTTACTTCGCTCCACTTGCTAGAAAAACAGTCGCTAGGAAATACAATCAGAAAATTCCAGAAATGTTTATGATGAATCCTTCTGTTTCATAAAGTAAATCATCTAGGGTGAATAGCTTCTCCCCTTGAGGGGAGATTGAGAGGGGTGACATTTATAAGTTTGGACTTTCAGAAATAACAATAATTGATTTTAAAGCGGCCCTTCGATACGTCCGTCTACGTCGGACTACTCAGGGACCGCTTTAATCGTTATTATCAAGTGAAGATCGAAGGTATCGAAGGGTGCGGTAAAAAAGTAGATTAATCCCTTTTATAATATCCTTATCTTTACGCATATGAAACACGTAACGGTGGTAGCGGCTGTCATTGAACGTAATGGAAAAATTCTCTGCGTGCAGCGCGGAAAATCCGCACTCCCGTACATTTCAGAAAAATGGGAATTCCCCGGTGGAAAAATAGAGGCTAACGAAACGGAACAAGAAACCATTGCGCGCGAAATTCGTGAAGAGCTCCACATGGACTTCGTGGTGGGAGAAAAGCTGATGGTGGTAGAACACCGCTATCCGGATTTTCACCTGACCATGCATACCTATCGCGGTACCTCGAACGATGAACCGCAACTCACAGAACACCTGGCGTACCGTTGGCTTGATCCAGCCGCCTTGCCTTCCTTGGACTGGGCGGAAGCGGATGTGCCGATTGTTGATGAATTGATGAAATGATGAATGCAAATCTTCACCAATTACAAGGGAGTTTAACCACTGGGTTCATTGATCAAGCGCATGATTCATTGCGCTCTTTTCGTCCTGAATTATTGCTTAACGATAAATCTACAGGTAAGAAGGTACTCACTACCATTGAGCAAGAGTTACGAGCCTGTGACGAGTTTATGTTTTCGGTAGCATTTATCACCACGAGTGGGATTGCCTCATTAAAACAAACCCTGAAAGAGCTAGAGGAGCGTAAAATACCAGGTAAAATTTTAGCTTCACAGTATTTGAATTTCACCCAACCTGAAGCCTTGCGTTGGCTTTTGAATTTTGATAATATTGAGTTGAAAATTGTTACGGACGGTGACTTCCATTCTAAAGGGTATATTTTTAGAAAAGGGAATTTTTATAACCTCATTATCGGGAGTTCTAACCTTACAGCAAGCGCATTAAGTCTAAATAAAGAATGGAACCTTAAGGTTACAGCAACGGATTCAAGCGAACTCATTGCGCAATCTGTGGCCTCCTTCAATGCGGAATTTGCCGATGCTACTGAGGTAAATGCAAGATGGATTACTACCTACGATTTGTATTATCGCAGTCAATTGGAACGAAATCGCCGTATCCAAATGCCTTTTGAAGGCGAAGTGGTGAAGGAAATCAAACCAAACTTGATGCAGCGTGAGGCACTTGAAAATATCAATCGCTTACGGAAAGATGGAAAGAAAAAAGCCCTTTTGATTTCGGCTACAGGAACCGGTAAAACCTATTTGTCGGCCTTTGATGTCAATGTGTTCAAACCGAAAAAGTTCTTATTCCTTGTGCATCGATTAACTATTGCTAAAAAGGCGATGGAAACCTATAAAGCCATGTACGGTGATCAGTTCACTATGGGCCTTTATTCAGGAGATGAACGCGAGGTTGATGCGGATTTCATTTTTTCTACTATACAAACCTTGTCCAAAGAAGAGCACCTTTCGCGCTTTGCTAAGACTCATTTTGATTACATCGTAATTGACGAAACCCACCGAGCTGGGGCTTCCTCCTATCAGCGCATCATGGGATATTTTGAACCCGAGTTTCTTTTAGGTATGACGGCAACACCGGAACGAACGGATGGTTATGATGTTTTTAAAGCATTTGATTACAATATTGCCTATGAAATTCGTCTACATCGGGCGCTTGAAGAAGAGATTCTAAGTCCATTTCATTATTACGGTGTCGCCGATCTTTCGGTAAATGGTGTGCCAATTGAAGATAAGAGCGATTTCAATTTATTAACAGCCAAAGAACGGGTAGATCGAATTCAAGCAAATGCAGAATTCTATGGATGTGATGATGGTAATGTGCGCGGTTTGATTTTTTGTTCAAGAAAAGAAGAAGCCCGTGCCCTGTCAAATGAATTCAATAAACGTCGAAATCGCAAGCAGCATTTTTATCAAACCATAGCATTGACTGGGGAGGATCAGGAGGACGTGCGTGCTAAAGCCATTGAACGATTAGAAAGTAATGACCGATCCGATCAATTAGATTATATTTTCACGGTTGACATTTTTAACGAAGGGATTGATATTCCTAAAATCAATCAAATTATTATGCTAAGGCCGACGCAATCGGCTATAATTTTTGTTCAGCAATTGGGACGTGGTTTAAGAAAAGCGAGCGATAAAGAATACCTTACAGTTATCGATTTTATTGGCAATTACGCCAATAACTACATGGTACCAATTGCGCTATACGGAGATACTTCTTATAACAAGGACAATTTGAGGCATTTGATTTCTACAGGAAGTCAATTCATGCCAGGAACATCAACCATTCAGTTCGATCGCATTACCAAAGAGCGAATTTTTAAAGCAATTGATGAATCTAACCTGCAAATGAAAAAGGACCTGGTTAAGGATTTTGATTTGTTAACTCGGCAACTAGGGAGAATTCCCATGATGATGGATTTTGTTTCGCACGGTTCAAGAGATCCTTATGCGTATGTTGATTATGGAAAGAGTTACTATTCCTTCATTCGTGGTTTAGAATCTTCGTTAGAAATCTTACCGAAAACATCGATTCAATTGTTGGAGCAGTTTTCGCAAGAAATCGCCAACGGAAAACGCATTGAGGAGCTTGCTGCATTAAACGTTTTGTTGGAGAAAAAAGAATGCACGAGCAAGACCCTTTCGAAATACTGTGGTTTACTTTTAGGTAGTACATATCCCATTTCTGAGCCTTGTTTTGCTTCCTTGGAATGGAACCTTAATTTTGAATTTATCAAAAAACCTATACCTGTTCTAAAAAAGGTTGGTGGTGCTTTTGAGTTAACGGATTCTTTCAACTCCATGGTGCTTAATCCCACGTTTAAACGGTTTCTTTTGGATGCCTTGGCCTATGGAATTCATGCATTTCAGAAACGATTTAAGGCCACACGTTTTCATCATGGATTTGTTTTAGGGGCAAAATATAGTCGAAAGGATGTTTGCAGAATTTTAAACTGGGAGAAAGATATTAGTAGTACAGTATATGGATATCGTACGAACCATAAGGTGACGCCTTGTTTTGTTACCTATCAAAAATCTGAGGACCGCACACAAAGTACACAATACAACGACCATTTCATTGACAATAAAACCTTTGCATGGGAATCCAGATCCAACCGAAAAGTTGACAGCCAAGAAATTAAAAATTTATTGGAATCCGAATTGATTCTACTCTTCGTTAAGAAATCCGACGGAGAGGGCACCGATTTCTATTGCTTAGGGGAAGTGAAAATAGCAGAAGGGTCCATGAAGCAAGCCTACATGCCCAAATCCAACGAACCCGTAGTTCATTTTACCTACAAATTAGAGTATGCTGTGGAAAACGCGCTGTATACGTATTTGGTTGGGGAGGGTTGATGTATTATTCTTTTTAAATTTATTCGCTTATAATGATGCAATTACCAAAAGACCAATATGTCGATACCGGATTACTGAGTTCGGTTTTTAATCATACCACGGCGAGTTATAAGTTTTATTGGTTTTTGGCGATCTTAGAAAGCGTTGAACAAGTTAACTCAGAAAAGAGGTTCATTGAAATTGCAAAACATGAGCTTTTCGCACGAATGATTGCCAATGCTTGGTATACTGTAAATTACTTCCATCTGTCTTTTGGTTCGCATGATAAAATTGAAATAGCAATCAATAAAATTAATGAGATTAAAAACTTTGAAATAGATGAGCGCAAAGATACGTTAGCAAGTAAGTTGATTAATTCCTCAAGTAGAGATATTCATCAGATTCTCAATCATTTTGATAAAAATGTCCCTTTTAAATTTTTAAGTCCTTGGTTAGGTACAGGAGCAGAGAGGGTTATAAAAGAAAAATCACAAGAAAATTATAATTTACCGCCTTACAGTTTGTATGATGATCGAATTTTAATTCAACCCGCATGGTTTGATTATTTTCGTAGAAATTCGGGATTGCTTAAAGATTTCTGCTACTGGAATTTAGCATTATTTCTAGCCGCTCGAAATCCAAACGTGCCTAACATCCCAAATAAACTCATTAGACCGTTAAAACGGCAATCTCTACTAAATCAGAAGAAGGAATTTTGGGATCTTGTTATTACCCATAAACAAGGATCGATAGATTGTATTTATACCAATAGTAAATTAGGCATTGGAGAATATGCGGTAGAACATTTTATTCCATTTCAGTTTGTTACCCATGATTTAATGTGGAATTTAATACCGGCATCCCCCTCGTTTAATAGTATTAAAAGCGATAAACTACCTGATTTAAATACGTATTTCAAAAGTTTTTATG
>Ga0114973_10003169_pt1 | contig 11701 bp, 9 predicted proteins | sample M_140807_MF_Meta_FD_87025 | JGI IMG/M metagenome (GOLD analysis project Ga0114973, IMG submission 87025) | Freshwater microbial communities from Lake Montjoie, Canada to study carbon cycling - M_140807_MF_MetaG | ecosystem: Environmental > Aquatic > Freshwater > Lake | place: Lake Montjoie... | reverse complement strand
TATTTCTTAGTCTTCTTATTCTTATTCTTATACTTACTTCCTCCGTTTTGTGTATTACGCCGACGCACTACAGATCTTTTTCCACCATTTCGGCGGCGGTTCATGGTTTTTTTCACCATTTCTATATACTATATCAAGAAAATAAAGCTTGATTAATCCGGGTCTTCACACAAAACATCTTATGTATCAATATACCTGAAATAAAGACCAAGACGATTGTTATCCAATAAGACCACCTAAAGAACCACGCCAACAAGATCCCAAGGGCAAGAGTCATCGCAGTATCGACTAAAGCTATGTCCAAGATGGGGATCCTATACTTGTGCGGACCTTCTCCTACCTTTCCAAAGACATCCTTGTATTGGCAAAGATCCATATTTGAGTAATTGTCTTGTATAGTATAGTATGTATATAGATTTCTACCAAGAAAATTGATACAGATTTCCAACTAAACTAACCTATACAAAAATAAATACAAAACAAAATTCAACCATGGATTTCCATCTAGAATCAACCACAAATGCGCAACTGCAATCGATTGAAGACTACATGGACTATCATATCAAGATCAAACTCATTATCCGACGTCCACAAGAGGGCAAAACCTTTATTATGATCAAGGATATTATGAATGATCAAAGAAACTGTCTGCATATTATTTTCACCATGAATACAATATCATCCAATCAACAACTGTACAGTCGTCTATTACACGAATGCGGTCCAAATAAACTCCTGGTATTTAACTCAAAACCCGAAAGTGTAGGACCCGGATGCTTGCACGCTAAAGGATCATTTGAAGCTCTCCAGATTCTAACTTCACAGAATATTTCGTGTTTGGTCGTCTGCGCGCATTCGTCCAAGATCCGCAAAGGGGTTCCTTCCCTCCTCCGATTCTTGGCGGGATTGCGTAATTTCAACCGCGACGTAAAAATACATATCGATGAAGCCCACAAATATATCCCTGAAAACCGCGAATCCGTTCTGGAAATGCACAACATGCCCATCGTAAAAGAAATCTTGGGATACAGTGCATCTCCCAAGAACATTTGGGTTCCTTATCACCCCGTCTTTGGAAATATGTATATTGTGGACGTAGAGTCCGAGATGGGTGTTATGAAGAGTGCGGATTATTTCGGTGTTCGAAACACCATCTACGTTCCTTGTGATCGATTATCCAAAGAACTCGTTGAATGGGCCGATTTATCTCCCGCGATTCCCTCGAAAATCCTCAATATGGTAAAAACAAACTCTATCAATTGGCTCATTTCGTCGATTTTCGGACTAGGTAATGAAGTCGAACTGTTGTCTTTTGTCAAATACACCTTAGCTACAAAATGGGTCCAAGAAATAGACCCCTCCCAATTTAGTTATCATTTTGTTCCTGCATACACCAGACGCGCTACACATTATATGATTGCCGAAATGATCTTGGAACATTTCCCAACGGCGAATGTTATTGTTATGAACGGCCAGCATTTTGGGCTCTACAGGTCGAACGAAATCATCGACTTTCCCAAAGATTTGATGGATGTATGCGAACCCTCCAAAAAGGTGGAATACCTGATTCGTGGAACCCCCGATCGTCCTACTTTTGTTACAGGATTCACATGCTTGGGTATGAGTATCACGCTGATTAATGAAATCTTGGGAAATTTCGACAATGTCTTGATGTGTCATCAACATTATGGCGATGATATCTTGTATCAGTTATGCAGATTCTTATTCAATTACACATCTTGGTCGGAAGAGGCCAAGTCTAAGATCAAACCCACCCGATTCCACTGTTTGCATGCGGAAACACGCGACCGTTGTCTGGAATATGAAAGACTAACCCTCAATATTATGGACAATTTGTCTGGAGAAATGAGAACCAAGGAGGAAATAACTGGTCAAGTGGATCCAAATGCGGAGCGCAACCATCGCAAGCGCTTGAATCGCAAGGAACGCCAGGAGATTATTGAGGAGCTTGGACAATCAGCAAGTGTAGTATGGCACAGAATCCCCGTATTTGATGGAAACGATGAGGAGCGTTGGAGCCACATTCGCCAAACATATCGTATCCATCATGACAAGGAAATTGGTACTCGTGTTATGCCTAAGAAGAATGGCGGTGGATTCTATATTTCGTCTCTAACAAAACAAAGAACCGTATTATCTAATACTGAAATCAAACGATACAAACAAACAGACAAATGGAATAGTTTGCATGACCTATGTATGCAGACCAATTATTCTCGTTTATTCGTAGGTTATGATGACACAGAGGATCCCGGCGACTACACTATTTGGATGAAACAGACCACTCTAGAACCGATCGAACGTGTTATGCAACTCTTGGACCGATATCGTACATTGAAACGCGAATATGCTCTATTGAATGATACTGATGTAGAAAGTAGTACTGGTAGCGTGGGAGATCCTGATGATGGTCAAAGCATTTCATCCTCCGAATCATTGAGCGATGAAGAAATCTAGAATCTTGGGATCCAAGGATCTAGGGATTCTTATTTAGGCATTTCTCCGAAATTATTTTCTTTTGGCCTCTTTTTTTGGGGAAAAATGTACAAGCGAAAATGGAAACATACTTTACACCCTCCTTGGACCTTGAATCTATCTTCGACGATTTTCCCGGAATATCGGAAAGATTCGATGGGTTAACCATGAACCACAAAATGCAGCCAAACTATGCATCAAAATTTTGGTCAAGACACCCGTAGTTGACACAAGGAAAACGACATAAATATGTCCGGAGTATATTATTTAGCCGTAATGTCTTCGCCCACGAAACAATCACACATGTTGATCGACGATCTAGAAAAACCCACTCGTGATCGGGCAGACAGTTTCTCTTTAATAAAACCCACGATTTCCACAAAAATAGTTGACCCGTTGCTAACAGCGAACGACGACCGTTTTGTTATGTTTCCTATACAGCATAATGATATTTGGTCCATGTATAAGCGCCAGGTCGATTGTTTCTGGCGCGCCGAGGAGATCAACTTGGCCGGCGACTTGAATGACTGGGCTACGTTGTCGGCTGACGAGAAACACTTTATTTCGATGGTTCTCGCCTTTTTCGCGGCATCGGATGGCCTCGTCTTGGAAAACCTAGCAGTCAGATTCATGGGCGACGTCCAGATCTCGGAAGCTCGCGCTTTCTACGGATTCCAAATCGCCATGGAGAATATTCATTCGGAGACCTATAGTCTTTTGATCGACACCTATATCAAGGATGCCCAAGAAAAAGCCCGGTTGTTCACGGCACTAGACAATTATCCCTGTATCGCGAAAAAGGCGAATTGGGCGAAGAAATGGATCGGGGATAACCGCTCCTCATTCGCTTCTCGATTAGTAGCTTTTGCGGCGATTGAGGGCATCTTTTTCTCGTCCTCGTTTGCCTCGATTTATTGGATCAAGAAACGTGGTCTCATGCCCGGGCTCACTTTTTCCAATGAGCTCATTTCCCGCGATGAAGCATTGCATACCGAGTTTGCGATACTGTTGTACACGAAGCTCCAGAAAAAGCTTCCTAAAAAGCGCATATATGAGATCATCCAAGAAGCCGTCGAAATCGAAAAAGAGTTTATTACAGAGGCCATCCCTTGCCGTATGATCGGAATGAACGCTACCTTGATGACTCAATATATCGAGTTTGTTGCCGACCGATTGGTTGTCCAATTGGGATACGAAAAAATCTATGGTTCCGCGAATCCTTTTGATTTTATGGAGCTTATTAGTGTAGAGTCCAAGGTGAACTTCTTTGAACGCACAAATGCGGAATATGCCTTGGCCAACAAGACAGTAGATAAGGATGTCTTTGATTTTGCCGCGGATTTTTAAAACAAACAACCGAATACTATTTTGGATAAACAACATAAAAGTTTACGTGTTATACTAGATAATACGTAAACAATGGATCCACAACAACAGAATCCCGAACGTAAAGACGAGTTGACGCAAGTGAAAGAAAAAATCGAAGCTGATGCTGTTGCTAGACTAGAAAAGGAGCTGCCTGATCGAAAAATCATGTATGCACAATTGCTAGCTTCTGATGGTCAAGAATCTCGTGCGCCGGATACCAAAACCGTGAACATTGTAAAGAATATTATGCAAGATGGGGCGGATGAATTTGTCAAAAAAATGGGGCGAAATATGACGTATTCGGAAATACGCGAGATCTTTGGATAAGCGAAGCGACTATAAGGAATTATGCAATAATTCCGACTATAAGCATACAAGTTATAACAAGTAAAAAGCGACTATAAGCAGAGCGACAATACGCGCAGCGACTATAAGTTTACGACCAAAAGTACATAAATGATAACAACAAGTAAAAAGCTACACAACTAAACCATTGTATTTTTATTCTAGATATAAATACAATATACAAACACTTTAGGTGTGTCCACCTAACCACACTCCTTCGGGACATCCACGTTTGAATCCATGCATCATTTCAGTAGTAAAATCATGACTAAGGCGATGTTTTGCGTGTTTTGTTTCATGACTCATAATACATCCCTCCATCCATCCGAATATCCACGCAAATTGTTCTAAAATAACATCAAATCCATCCTCAATGCAATTTTCGTCTGTCTTCATAATTGGTCTATATAGTATTCGAGGTTTTTCTATAATACTTATTTTTACTTCTTGTTTTTTGAATGAAGTTTTTTCAATATTCGTTTTATTTTTCTGGAACCACCATTCTTTCGAACCGGTTTCGCAGTCCTAATATTACGTGTACTCTGCAAAGGTTTTACAGAGGAGATGGATGGTTTAGGTGGTGTCGATGGCGAAATAGCAGATACCTGGCTTCCCATTGTTATACACCCACTTTTGATGCACTCATCATAATCCTTTGTAAATGCGGTTTGAGCCTCTGGACTACTAAAAAATGCACCTTTCAATTCGTCGAACAAGTCTTGCTCAGATAATCCCGAGAGTCGAGATATTCCATTAGACCAATATGTATTGTATTTATCAATAATACGTTTTATCATGTAGACCCAAAATTGTTTAGGATTGGATTTAGCCCCATAGTTGTTGTATAACTCGAGCGAATCCAAGATAGTCTTTGCAATTTTGACTAACCAATTATAGAGATAGTATCCACCCAAAGACACACCCGGTATTATTTCGGCTTTAATTGTAGGATCCGCATTTGCGGTTTCATATCGATCAACTAAACTCTTGATTTTGCTATAGTCCATGTTCGGTCGTGCCGAAAAAAACCCTTTTTCAAATTGGGCTTGCATATCTAATAAATATTGTCTATTCGGTGAAACCATACCAGAGACGGCTGTCGCAACTTGTGCATCGACAAACAACGATGCAAACCAATCCATTTTGTTGTAATAACTATACTATACTCTTCTATAGTATGGATATATTTGTTTTGCAAAACTTCGTATATTCTTAATGCATTCCGGTTATTGCACTCATATATGCAATGTCATATACTGAATTTTTATATCCTTCGTATTCAAGTAATTGGCGTTCACGAATCAAAGCATTATATTCTTTTTCTGATAATATACCTATACCAACCTTTTGTTTAAGAATAGATTCCGCCGCATTTTGTTCCGAGGTATTGTGAATACTAACCAGTATTCGAACGACAGTTAGAATACCCTTGAAAAAATCGAGCTTTTTTTCGTCAAAATTGCCATAGGTTAATCCTTGCATGTTTAGAAAAATTTTTAGTATTCTGTCTTCTCTATAGACTTTATTGAAATTTTCTTCATTTTTTTTACGTTTCAGGTCCTTTAGTATCTCCATTTTTTTAATTGTATTTCTAAAAAATTTTATTAGAACACTATTTGGTATTGTTCCAGTAGCTTTATCAATAATATCTAACACATGAATTATAATAGAAATAATTCTATCGTTTTTGTCCGATAGTTGAAAATGATTCTTACTTTTTAGTTCTTCGATAACATTGCTAATAAATTTAGGCGCACCGTGTGGCTCGATTGTCGGAACATATTTTTTCCCCATTTTTTTCCAAATGATTCTACTATCGTATTTGGAATCGATACTGTTTACAATTTGTTCTGTTTCTTGAGATAATGTATGGTTTGTTAATATACTAGTTAGTTCTCCTAAAATAGGGAGGGTTTTTTGAACAAAAGCCACTTTATCGAAAACCTCATCAATGAAAGATCTCTTGGTACTCGATTTTGTTTCGAGAGATTTAGTAAGTTCCTCGGCAATATGTTCTTCTTTTGCTGAATGGAAGCTAGGTTCATCATGATCGGTTAGACCTCTAGATATTCTATCTACACTCGGCTGAGATCTCGCTGAATGGAAACTCGATTCATGATTATGAACTACTTTTGCTGTATGATTATGAGAAGGATGATATTCAGGTTGACCTTTACGTATGTATTTTGCTACATCTTTAACTGGATGGTAAACGTGATATTTATTGAAGTTAAAAACCGGATGTCCAGGTCCGGGTCCGGGTCCGGGTAAAAGTACAAGTTTATCAGTTTGTCGAGTTGGTTCATTATTTCTAGAAGCGTTCTTAACTGCCGATATATAAGCAGCAATACCCGCAAAAAATCGAGAAATACTAAACCCTCCTTTGATCAATGTCCGATTTTTTCTAGTTTTATATGGTATTCTTTGGAGGTTTCTTCGTCTCGTTTTTTGATTCATTCCTAACTAATATACTATCATATAATATTTACTATATAATATGATATTTCAACCAAGGGTTAAAATGCGTCGTCATCTTCGAATTCAGCAAATTCCGTGAATTCTTGGTCGTCGCTACTTATATCATTCGAATCCTTGTGATAAATATCCAGGGTACGCGCACTAGCATCTGTAGCATTCACATACTTGGGCATCCAAAAATAAGGCACTAGACGTCCTAAACCAGGATAAGCCTCTTCAAAGATCTCGCGATACCAACGCTGTTCAGCGGTCTTGGGTGGGTTCCAATCATACACCTTACTACCAGTACTAGTCGCAGTCTCTGGCGATGGAAACAAGGTCGACGCATGATCTCCCAAGATCTCGTATAAGGACCGGGTTTTTCCACTAACCCCATCGCTAAAAGCCTCCTTTCTACGCCACAACACCTTCTCGGGCAAAAGAGGATTCCCCGCACAATTGGAAAACCAAGCGGGCGAAAACGCCTGGCGCAACAGATACTTCTCAGGATTGCGACCCGTCTTATGGAAACGCACTTCGGGCAAAATCGACAGATAATATTGCACCCAACTTCGATCCAAGAAAGGTGTCCGCGGTTCCAAACCATGACTCGAAATCGACTTGTCCGATCGCAAGACATCGAATGCATGGATGTCTTTCAACAAACGCCGGCATTCGCGATCAAACTCGATGGAATCGGGACATGCACCCATATAGAGATAGCCCCCGGCCAGTTCGTCGGACCCGTCTCCATTGAAAATAACCTTGGCTTTGCTACACTGCGAAATGTGCCTACCTAGCAACCAGTTTCCAATGGAGGCGCGCACAGTAGTGGTGTCGTAGCTCTCGATCCCTCGAATAACCTCGGGGACGGCCGCAATAAAATCCGCCTCGGTCAAGATTATTTCGGTGTGTCGCGTTCCCAAATGCTCCGCTACCATTTTTGCATAGTGCAAGTCCTCGGAACCAGAGACTCCAATGGAATACGTCTCAATCGGCGGGAGATCATTGATCTTGTGATACTCGGAAACCAAGGCCGCTACCAAACTGCTATCTAGACCGCCCGAAAGCAAACAGGCGATGGGGCGTTCCGTTGTCGAACATCGCTTGAAGACGGCGGACATGAAATAGGTCTGGATCTCGTGAATGCATTCGCCGATTTCGTCCTCGACCGCATTTTTAAACATAATACATGTTTTGAATCCAGTTGTATGATATTTCGTGGTTTGGACTAGACGCCACTGAGGCATGACCTTTTGCGGGAGTTCATACTCCGCATAATGTCCGGGGGGGAAGTGTTGGATGGTATCGCGGTCTCTCGACGCGCGCAGCTCGGAAAGCATCTTCGCCTCGGATGCGAATCCGTAGGAGGTTTCCTGACGTTGAGCGTCAAACGATTCTATAGTATACAGGGGACGGACACCGTAAGGATCGCGCGCTACATAGATTTTGCTCGTTTCATGGGGTTGGGTCAAAGTACGATTATCTAGTAGGACAAAAGAGAAAACACCGTCTAGCATCTGTAGAGTCTGTTCAATACCATACATTTTGTACAAATGGATGATAACCTCGCAATCGGAGTCTGTATCTGGAATAACATTCATGTCTTGGTACAACTTTAGGTAATTGTAGATTTCGCCATTACAGATCAAGATAATGTCGTCGATCATTAGGGGCTGATTCGATTCCGTATTGAGACCGTTGATGGCTAGGCGGTGAAACCCGAACATGGCTCCTATTGAGACCGTTTGTAGGGTGGAGTGTTCCGGTCCACGTCCCTGACCTTTCTGGAATTGTTCGTCGATATTTTTACTGGAAAACCCCTGGTTCAAAAGCGCGAAAATCCCACACATGACGATACACTGTTATCTCGTGGAATCTTTATGCCGATTTTTCAGGAACTTTTGAGAAAATTGATATGCTTTTTTTGGATCTATTTTATTGCATTCCTTCAAGGAAATTGAGTGTTGATTAAGTTTAAGTTTTAGTTTTAGTGCAAAGATGGCCGCAAGCTACCGTGAACACGATGAGGCCTGGTTCGACCACATTCAGGAGTTGCGTTGGGCAAACGAATGTGAGGACGAAGGTGAAGATGAATATGTTAGTGAATACGGCCCCGAGGACCAAGAGGAAGAAGATTACGGTGTCGAGGACCAAGACCAAGACCAAGACCAAGACCAAGACCAAGAAGAATGCAGCGCCGAGGAACTCGCCATTTTCGAAGAGGCGTGGTTTAACCACGTGCAAGAGAATAGCTGGACAAGCGGATGCGAGAACGAAGACCAATCCTCTCGGATGTCTGTCGAAGACCAAGAGCAAGAAGAGTATGCGTACAGACACCTTGACTTTCTCTGCGAGAGTTTTGCCCTTGACGTTTCGAGCAGAAGCACTCCTTGTGCAACAGCTACTAAAATCGAAGTAGTAGAGGAAGATAAAACCGCCGCCGACATGAAAGCCAGACTCTTGGCAGCAGAAATGAGAGTTATGCAGCTAGAATCCCAACTGTTGACTGCTCAGGCGGTCGCGGCAAGAGATCGTCTGCGCACCCAAGAATTAATGGGTATATTAGAAAAACAAACCAAAGAGATTAATAAACTAACGGAGAGCCTCGAGATGATGACCGAATGGGTTATCGAGGTCGTGCAGCCCGAGACAGAAAACTGCTTGTAAACTATATATAAATACCACGCGTATATAAATACCACCCGTATATAAACCCTATAAATATTGTATTTCTCTCCCTTACATTTTTATTGGTAGGATTGTCTACTATTTTTATACTCTATACTCTATATAGGTAGTTTAGCAGTATAATGGACCTCTTTCGTTCCTTGGACCCATGGAGTTTTTATATGGTAGCCTTTATCTGTTTCCTCATCTTGTTCACAGTGTTGTTTCAAATAAAACCAATCTCATACACTATTGCCGAAGGATTCTTGGACGCCCACGGAAATAAATAATAATTATGACTTAAAATTATTACACCATAATTATTATTCCACTGAACATAAATCAATCAAATCAACCTACTATTATGTTCGATATAATACCTTTTTCTAGGAAATGCAAATTGATTCTAGCACCAACTACCGAGGATCTCCAAAACATCTCGCTTTTCGCAATAGCCATTTCGGCGGCCATTTCGTGTTTATATACTTGGTACGGCAAAAATGATGGAAGAGATATAACCAGACCATTTGATGCAATCCTACCCTTTGTGGGACTCCATGCATTTGTGGATTTCTTTATAACAAAACAATGGGATGTAAAATTACACCATCTGTGTATATGGGGTGTTATTTCTTATAATATTTACTACGATGTTTCAAAGGAACATCGATTCTTATTATTGTATCCGCTGGTGAAGACCGAAATATCGTCGATTTTTTATGTTTTGAAATATTGGTTGCCGAAAACATCGGTTGTGTATCATGTAAATACAGCGATATTCTATGTTTCATTTTTCAAGTTTCGTATTTACGACGTATACAATGAATTGCTTTATAAACATATTCCTTTCAATGTACTCATTCAGAACTATTCGCATTCGAATGATTATTTGTCATCGGTATCCATTGTATCGTGTTATGGTCTCTACTTACTAAACCTGTATTGGTTTGTTATCATGAACAAGATATTGTATAAAACTGTTGCGAAGATATACAACAAAATCGATACTGATCAAATGTGTCATTTGTTATGCAGGTATATACCTTGGATAAATATACCTTTATCGATCTATCTGTATTCGAATAAACCCCATGAGAAGTATATCTTTGACATAATAGGTACTGTTTTGTTAACAGCATCATCTTACAAATATCATACCCATATTTATCAGAGACTACGGGATAAAGAAATCATCGAATATTCGGTGCCAGACAACGAAAGTGTTGTGCTTTTTGTGAAGGATAATGTTTCGATTCATGTACGGAGTTTTTTGACGATTGCAACTAACCATTATAGCAGCCGACATTTACCGTTTATCTTGTTGTTCTCTGGTATATCTCATGCAGTTTCCGTCTTTCACGGATTTCTTATTATTTTGGATTTATTTATTGACCGGGATACAATGAAGACTGTGTTTGTGGATTGTCATAATATGATTTTGGCTATACCCATTGTCTTCGATGTGTCCATGTTATTTATGAATTCGTCTATTGAAATCTCCTTACCATTTATGCTAGTCAATATTATAATTGGACTCTTGTTTGCTATTCGGCCATTTTACAAGACAACCCATGTTGCCTTCCATTTGTTTTTGGTTGCGCAAAATTATTATATGTGTTTGTCAAACACTCAATAAGATGGCGTATTTAGTCGTCTCATATTTAGTCATTTTACACAAAAAATAATATAGGATTATAAAAAGTGTTGGTATATTATAACTATCATGTCTGGGGGGGATCCATCGTCAAACACCTATTATGATCCATCTACCAACTTTTTCAATTATACCAATTATTATTTTTCGCCGAGCGAGTTGTCGAGTAGTCAATCGGGTGTGGATATAACACAGGCGTATACAAACTCGATGTTCTCTGGTTATACACCGAATGCGAACAAAAAACAATCATTGCCAGGGGGTCGCTATTTCATGGATACAAATACTACATGTAGTGATGCTTGTGGAAATACACATCCTTTGTCTATCCTAATCGATAATGTAAATACTAGTCAAGTGAATGGATCTCCTGGACAAGGATTGTTGTATTCGTTGTTATCTTCTTTAACGCTGTTTAATCCTAGTGATACAGTGGATCTAACATCTGTATGTGTTCCTGTTTCGGTATATATGAATGATTCGTCGAATGCAGGAATGGCTAGTGGTTATATCACGTTAACCCAATATCAAGGAGTTGATCCGAGAGCAATTGGGCCCGTCGGTATCAATGGTAAAAACATAACAACTGGATTGAGTGGGTCGAGTGGTCTTAGTGGTGGCGGCGGACCAAGTGGTCTTAGTGGTGGTGGTGTGCCGAATGCTCTTATTGGTGGTGGTGTGCCGAATGCTCTTAGTGGTGGTGGTGGTGTG
>Ga0114973_10003167_pt1 | contig 11701 bp, 9 predicted proteins | sample M_140807_MF_Meta_FD_87025 | JGI IMG/M metagenome (GOLD analysis project Ga0114973, IMG submission 87025) | Freshwater microbial communities from Lake Montjoie, Canada to study carbon cycling - M_140807_MF_MetaG | ecosystem: Environmental > Aquatic > Freshwater > Lake | place: Lake Montjoie... | reverse complement strand
GCAATTCAAGAAGGTGCACTCGCCTACTTGAAGCGCCAGTTCAAGACCATCATCATGATTTTGATCCCTCTTGCGATCGTCGTGTTCGTCACGTCAATCGCAATCTCGCATAAGGTAATTCTTCCGGATGAAACAACAAAGATCGTTCAAGACCTTTCGTTTGTACAAGCTGGACTTTGGCGCACCGTCGCTTTCATTCTTGGCTGTGCTGCTTCAGGTTTTACTGGCTACATCGGAATGACATTGGCTACGCGCGGAAACGTACGTACAGCTGCTGCTGCTCTGACTGGTTCCATGCCAGACGCTCTCACCGTTGCATTCCGCACCGGTGGCGTTGCCGGAATGTTCACCGTTGGTCTCGGACTTATCGGCGCAACGGCAATCATCATGATCTTCCAGAACACATCAAGCGTCATTCTTGTTGGATTCGGTTTTGGTGGATCACTTCTTGCATTGTTCTTGCGTGTTGGTGGTGGAATCTTCACGAAAGCTGCGGACGTTGGTGCTGACCTCGTTGGAAAAGTTGAAGCAGGAATTCCTGAAGATGACCCGCGTAACCCAGCAACAATCGCAGACAACGTTGGCGACAACGTTGGCGACTGTGCCGGAATGGCAGCTGACCTCTTCGAGTCATACGAAGTAACGCTTGTTGCTTCGATCATTCTCGGTGTTGCAGCGTTCAACTCAATTGGTCTTAACCCAGCAATGGGACTTGTGTTCCCACTTGCAGCTCGCGCTATCGGCGTGATCGCATCAATCTTTGGTGTATTCGCTGTGAAGGCTAAGCCTGATGAGACAGATGCATTGAAGCCAATCAACAAGGGCTTCCTTGTTGCTGGAACACTTACTCTTGTCGGAACACTTGCACTTGCTCTCTCGTACGTCGGAAACGGGGCAACAAAGTTGTCCGATGCAGTCGTTAAAGACAAAGGCATTGACGTGATGACCGGTGCCGGTTGGCGCGTTTTCGGTGCAGTTGCAGTTGGTCTTGTACTAGCGCAACTCGTCAGCCGTCTCACCGAGTACTACACCGCAACCCATCATGGTCCAGTACAAGAAATTGCTGAATCAGCAGAGACTGGTCCTGCAACTGCAATTCTTTCGGGTACTGCATTTGGACTTGAATCAAGCGTGTATGCAGTTCTTGCAATTGCAATTGCAATTGGTGTGGCATTGGCACTTGGCGGCGGAAACCTTACGTTCTCGCTCTACCTCGTTGCATTGTGCGGTATGGGAATGCTCGCAACCACAGGCGTCATCGTGTCGGAAGACACCTTTGGTCCTGTGTCAGATAACGCTGCAGGTATTGCAGAAATGTCTGGCGAGTTCCATGGTGAACCACAAAAGATTATGGTTGCTCTCGACGCAGTCGGTAACACCACCAAGGCTGTAACAAAGGGCTTCGCAATTGGTTCAGCTGTTATTGCTGCTGTTGCCTTGTTCGCTTCGTTCATCGAAACAGCTGGTGCTGAATTGTTGATCAAGGCCGAGAACTTGGCTGATGGAGTTTTCAAAGCTCCAGAGCTTGCAATCAACGTTGCTGATCCGAAGATCTTCATTGGTCTTCTTATCGGTGGCTCTGTGCCGTTCTTGTTCTCAGCACTTTCAATTCGCGCCGTTGGACGCACAGCTGGTGTTGTGGTTCAAGAAGTACGTCGTCAGTTCGCTGACGGAATGATCATGGCCGGAACAAAGAAGCCAGAGTACGGCCCCGTCATTGACATCTGTACAGAAGCTTCACTTCGTGAATTGGCTACACCTGCACTTCTTGCAGTGTTGACTCCAGTCATCGTTGGATTCGGAATTGGTTGGCAAGCACTTGGTGGATTCCTTGCAGCTGTCATCTTGACCGGCCAGCTCATGGCTAACTACCTCAGCAATGCTGGTGGTGCATGGGACAACGCAAAGAAGTACATCGAAGACGGCAACCACGGCGGTAAGGGCTCAGAGCCATACAAGGCCGCTGTTATTGCTGACACTGTTGGTGACCCATTCAAAGACACAGCAGGTCCTGCATTGAACCCGCTGATCAAGGTGATGAACCTTGTGTCTTTGTTGACACTTCCAGCAATCATCAGTACTCAGAACAACGATGGTCAGCGCTTGCTTATTGCAGCTGCAGCCTTAGTAGTTCTTGCTGCATCGGTGGTTCGTTCATCTCGCCAGAAGACAACTTTTGGTCCAGCAACTAACTAAATAACTACATACCAAAAGGCCCGAGCCATGTGCTCGGGCCTTTTGTGTTTTCCGAACTAACCTTTCCAAATGCTCGCATTGCTAAACCCTGAAGATCTGCTCCGCAATGGAGGCCTCCTGGTCTTGGGGGCAATTGTGTTTGCCGAATCTGGATTGTTGATTGGGTTTTTTCTCCCAGGTGACTCGTTGCTCTTTATCGCAGGGTTCCTCGCTAGCGAAGCAGGCAACAACGTGCTCCCCCCGTTGCCATTTGTCATTCTCGTCTCGGCGTCGATGGCAATCATCGGAGACCAGGTTGGTTATCTCATTGGAAACAAAATGGGGCCAGCAATTTTTGCTCGGCCAAAGTCTCGTTTATTCAACCCTGACCACGTCACTAAGGCCCACGCATTTTTCGAAAAGTATGGCGCACGCACAGTAGTGCTGGCGAGATTTGTTCCAATCGTGCGTACGTTTGCACCCGTAGTCGCCGGCGTCAGCAAAATGGATTACAAAACCTTTGTTCGCTACAACATTGTTGGCGGCTTGTTGTGGGGTGCCGGACTTCCGCTACTCGGTTTCTTCCTCGGTCAAATTGACATCGTGAAAGAACACATTGAGATTGCTGTTATCGCAGTTGTTTTCATTTCCATTCTTCCCGTAGCCATTGAATTCATCAACCACTGGCGCAGTTCTCGGAAACTTTCGGCAGAATAGAAAAATGCGGTATCTCAGCCTCGATTGGATCGACGCCATGCAGGCCCAGGTGGCCTCGAGCGAGTCACTTGCAGACCTTGCCTCAACTCATTCCATCGGTGTCACACAGGTGGTCACAGACGGCCCTGAAGGCTCGGTGTTGTACCACTTGCAAGTGGGTAATGGCCTCGCTCGCTTTGCCTCTGGACCAGCGCCCGAAGAAGATGTCCGTATGGAACAGACATGGGAGACAGCGGTTGGCGTAGCGACTGGTTCGATGCCTGCCCAAGAAGCCTTCATCAAGGGCCATGTACGCATCTCAGGAGACTCTCAGCGCCTCATGGATGCTGTGCCTGTCTTTGCCGCCCTTGACGCCGCATTCGAAGCCGTACGCACGCTGACCACGTACGAATAAGGATCTAGTTCGTCCGGAAATACGGGTTAGAAGGATCGGCCATCGCCGCGAGTGCCTGAGCAATGTCAGGCCCGGCAGTACGTGCCTGTTGCAGCGCCGCAAATGTTGCATCTCTATTGTTTGCGAATACCGCTTCTTCGTTATCAGCAGATGGGTTTACCCACACCGCAACAATGAGTACGAGTGAATCAAGGTTGGCATCAAAAAGTGACGATTGATGTGCAAGTCCGACTCCGGCAGCAACACCCGCCTGCGCACCACCCCATGTCAACTCTCCATGACGATCATTTGCGATTGCCGCTTTGTTGACAAACAATGTGAATGGAACAACTGGCATATTTGGTTGCGCAACTGCAACAAAGGGAACATGTCCTTCACGCGGAGTTGCTAAAGCCGTAGCCCATGCGGTGCCGACTGGACCATCGCGAAGACCGAGAACAACGTTGATGTGTGCGGCATTCGCGCCGTCACCAACAAAACCTTCACCGATTTTCATACCGGCAACCTGCCATAACGACCCATTCGTAGTGCATCATTTGAAATGGTTCCTGGCTTTGTGTCGTACGCCAGCAATGCAACGTGACGTGGAATACTCCCCGACACACGGGACACCCGGTGATAGCTATTGCGTCCGTTAAACACCATGAGCGTTCCGGGTGTCATTGGCTCAGTGCGAACAAGGTCAGGACGATCACCTCGACGCACCGCAGCGACTGTGTCGGCGTTCTCTTCGGTAGCCGTGCGAATGCGCGACGCATTTTCAAAATCACCACCTTCAGATGATGTTTGCAATGCAATCGAAACAACAAAGTCTGTTTGATCGAAATGCCATCCGAGTTCATGACCGTCACGCATAACGGCAAGGTTCAGTGCACCAAAAGGATCTGCATAACGAAACAACTTCTCTTCACCCAGAATCTTTGCAACAAAGTCCATGAGTGGATCCCATTCATACAACGCACGAATCACACTGTCTGCTGGGAATTGGTCGTACGCAACTACTTCCAGATCCGCGTTAACAGTGGTGTGATACGCCACTTTCGCCAATTCATCGCATTCAGCAATCAATCCGGGGATAGCACTTTCGTAAATGAAACCAGGAAGTATCGCAATGTTCTCCTTGGTGAACGTGTCGCTTAGTTCCCTGTGCAGTTCAGCACTATCTAGCGGCCACCTGTCTGTATCGACGAGTGCCGCGACGCTCATTAAATGAGGCCTAGCTTCTTTACTTCGTCGCGCTCTTCAACAAGTTCTGCAACTGACGCATCAATGCGTGAACGGCTGAAGTCATCGATGTCTAGACCTTGAACGATGCTGTAGGTACCGTCTTTACATACGCATGGGAACGACGAGATGATGCCTTCAGGAACGCCATAGCTTCCGTCAGATGGAATTGCCATTGACACCCAGTCACCCGGGGCAGTTCCAAGAACCCATGAATTCATGTGATCGATTGCAGCATTTGCTGCTGATGCTGCAGAAGACAAACCACGTGCCTTGATAATGGCTGCGCCGCGCTTTGCAACAGTAGGGATGAAGTCATTTTCAATCCATGCCTGATCGTTCACCAATGCGGCCGCATTCTTGCCGTCAACTTCGCAGTGGAACAGGTCTGGGTATTGGGTACTTGAATGGTTACCCCAAATGGTCATCTTCTTGATTGAAGTGACTGGCTTGCCAACTTTTACTGCCAATTGAGTCATAGCGCGGTTGTGATCGAGACGAGTCATCGCGGTGAAGCGACTGGGGTCAAGACCTTGCGCATTATTCATAGCGATAACTGCGTTTGTATTCGCTGGGTTTCCAACAACCAATATTTTCGCGTCTTTCTTTGCTGCAACACCGAGTGCTTTTCCTTGTGGCTTGAAAATTCCGCCGTTTGCGCTGAGCAAGTCGCCGCGCTCCATGCCGTCTTTGCGAGGCATTGCGCCAACGAGGAATGCAGCATCAATGTCACCGAATGCAGTTTCTGCATTGTCGGTGCATACGACACCTGCAAGAAGTGGGAACGCGCAGTCATCAAGTTCCATACGAACGCCTTCTAGAGCGCCAAGTGCAGGAGTGATTTCCAACAGTTGAAGAATGACTGGCTGGTTAGGGCCAAATACTGCGCCTGAAGCGATACGGAAAAGGAGGCTGTAGCCAATTTGGCCGGCTGCGCCGGTAACGGCAATACGAACTGGTGATGTCATGCCTCTAAGCGTAGGCAATGAGAGGCGTATGTTCCCAATGGAAGAGCCGAATTAGACGCAGAATTAGCGGCCAATTGCCTGCAGAATCAGGGCAACATAGTTGTCCTGCCCTACTGCATTGGGGTGAATGCCGTCCGAATTGAACCATTCGGGATGCGGTTTCGACAATGTGTGCCAGTCAAGGATGGACACATTGGAATGTGTGGCGGGGAGATTATTTATAACCGCATTATTCAGTTGCTCTGAAGCACGGCCTGGTACTCGCATCGTCAAAATAACCACGCGCTTAATGTCAGCAAGCGGCTTCAGAATCCTCTCGAATGTTGCTGCCTTGGTAATGCCGTTTGTACCTAAATGGATAACAACCACATCGCCTAGTTCATTCACAGACTTGTAGTAATTAAAAATCTGTACTGCATCGATGACTTGTCTGTTCTTTGCTGCATCAACTGTGATCCCGTAGGACTTCAACTTTTTTGCTGATCCCAACATCACCGAATCGCCTACAGCAAAAACATCCATCTTTCCGCGCGGAATTGTCGTGGTGGTAACCAATGGAACCGTCGTGACACCGGACCCGACAGTCGTAGTGGTGATACGAGTAACCGCACCCTCGTTGTCGTTGAGTCCCGCTGTGATGTCATCTGGCATCACTCGCGCACCCGCCATGCTGACCACACTGAACAATGGGACTACGGCCAGAGTTCCGACCACAATCCCCAATGGACCACGAATGGTTCCGCCACGTTTGCGCCACGAGCGGTACGTAGCCAAAGCCTTTCCTGTTCGAATCGGTGTTTCTATAAATTGATACGACGCTTCAGTGAGAACGACTGTGATTGCCATCAACGCAATGAACTCACGTACGTCTAATGAATTTCCAGCGGCCTTACGGTATGCCTGAAAAACAGTCCAGTGATACAGGTACAGGCCATATGAGCGCTTGCCGAGCCAGACCAAGACAGGTGTTCCAATGAAGTACTTGCCCAAGCGAGAGCGCGGATGAGTCACAGTTGCGATAGCAACAACAGTGGCTAGAGCAACAGCAATGAGACCACCGCGATACAAGAGGTCATATCCACTCATACCCACATCAGCTACATCAACAACTTCACGAAACTTCCAGCACATGAAGCCGAGCGCTATCAGAGCAAGAACTCCCGCTAGATCAAGTCCATTTGCATTAGAACCAGCGCGCCCTCGACGCAATGCCCATGGTCTCCACATTGTGGCAAGGGCAGCACCAAGCAATAACCCACTGGCGCGAGTGATAGTGCCCAAATAAAGAAAATCAATGCGAACGACGCGATGTCCGAAAATTGACATGAATTGTTCTGGTGTTGTTGCGAACGTATCGATGGGGCCTGGGTGATAAATCATTGCAGTAGCAATGGCGATTGCAATGGCAAGTGCTGTAAATACAAGACCCAGCACTGGCAGTGTTTTTGGCCTAATTCGACGGAGCAACAAGAACATGACGAGTGGCCACACGATGTAATACTGCTCTTCGACTGCCAGTGACCACAGATGGCGAAGTGGAGCGAAAGCGAATGCCGATGTGTACGAGGAACCGCTCCAAATTTGGAACCAGTTCGAGACATACAGCAAGCCACCCACGACATCGCCGCGCAACATGCCGAGACGATCACGATCAAACAACGCGCAATACACCGTGGTACCGAGTAACAATGTGAACAATGCAGGCAGTAGTCGTCGAGCGCGACGCATCCAGAAATTGCCTAGCGATACCGTGCCAGAACGTTCACGTTCGGCAATGAGAAGCAAAGTGATCAGATAGCCGGAGATAACGAAGAACACCTCAACACCAAGAAATCCGCCACCTAACCACTGATGATTGGCGTGATACACAATCACTGCAATGACAGCGAGTGCACGTAAACCATCGAGTGCCGGAACATACGGGACAACAGGGCCTCTACGGGTTCCCCATGCTGGTGTTCCGCCTATGTGCGTGGATTGATCGTTCTGATTACTCATGAGAGAAATAGGTCATACGACCGGAAGACCCAGTTGGGCGTATATCTCCCGTGTAGCAGTGGATTTATTCAACGTATAAAAATGAAGTCCAGGCGCACCTGCAGACAACAACTGAGCGCACAATTCTGTTGCAGCTTCTACTCCGATTCGACGTACATCTTCTGGTGATGTTCCCGACTCAAGACGTTCACGCAGCCAGTTAGGAAACGCAGCACCTGACAATTCAGCCATGCGTTCAACCTGGGCGATATTGGTACACGGCATAATTCCTGGAACGACTGGTTTTGTTACTCCGAGGTCAGCCAAGTCGTTCACCAACGACAGGTAATGATCAACATCAAAGAAAAACTGAGTAGTCGCAAAGTCAACAACCTTGAGCTTTTCAGCAAGCAGGCGGCGGTCAGTTGCAAGATCTGGCGAACGCGGGTGTCCTTCAGGATGTGCAGCAACGCCGATCGACAGATCAGCTATCTCGCGCAAATGTTCCACTAAATCAGTTGCGTACGTGTAATCGCTTGGTCGGGCATCGGCGGGATCTTTCGGAGGGTCACCTGCAAGAGCCAAGACATTTTCAATTCCGGCAGCCGTATACGTTGCAATGATGTCTTCGATCTCTGTACGGGTATGACCAACGCACGTGAGATGCGCCATTGCAGGAATGTTCGTTTCACGTTCAATCCACAACACCGTGTCGCGCGTGTTTTCGCGAGTGGAACCTCCGGCACCGTAAGTACATGACACAAAGGACGGACTAAGAGATTCAAGTTCCGCAATTGTGCGACCAAGCGACATGGAACCAGGAGTTGTTTTGGGAGGCGAAAATTCAAAAGAGAATGTTCGTCCTGCCGCAAGGAGGTCACCAATACGTGCCATTTGTTTAGTCTACGACTTACCTAGTGACGGAAGTGGCGTGATCCGGTGAAGACCATCGCAATGCCATAAGTGTTGGCTGCCGTGATGGATTCTTCGTCTCGCACACTGCCACCGGGTTGGAAAATTGCAGTGACACCAGCGGCAGCCAACTCTGAAACCGTATCGCCGAATGGGAAAAAAGCATCGCTTGCTGCGACCGAACCAGAGGCATGGTCACCTGCGCGCCCAATAGCTAACCGTGCTGCATCAATACGGTTTGGCTGTCCGCCGCCAATGCCAACAACAGTGTCTCCGTGTGCAAGCACAATTGCATTGCTCCATGTGGCAGCGACTGTTTGCCACGCCAACATCAAACTTGACCACTCATCGGCGCTTGGCGCACGTTCTGTGACCACTGTGAAATCATCGAGTGGTTCATCAACCTCGTCAACTGACTGCACAAGAAGTCCACCGTCAATTGATCGAACGTTGATTGCCATTGATCCGAAAGGCGCCACTGCTTCAAATACGCGAAGCGACGGTTTGGCACACAAAATTTCAAGCGCGTCTGATGTGAACGAAGGGGCAATGACAACTTCGGTAAAGGTCTTGTTGATCTCTGCTGCAGTGTCGCCATTGACCTCGCCATTGACAGCAATAATTCCACCGAAAGCACTAATTGGGTCAGCGCCATGCGCATGTGAATACGCTTCAAAGATTGTGGGGGCAAGTGCAACACCACACGGGTTGGCATGCTTCACTACTACAGCTGCTGGACGGTCAAAACGGCTTACTAATTGCCACGCAGCTTCTGTGTCGAGAACGTTCAGATATGACATCTCTTTGCCATTGAGTTGAGTTGCGGAATCCCACCAGCTCTCAACACCAGGAAGGCGATACCGCGCACCAGTTTGATGTGGGTTTTCACCGTAACGCAAGACCTCAGCGCGCTCTGCCACCAACGTAAGAATCGGTGGCACTGTTGCATCTTCACGATCACTTGTTTCGTCTGCAAGCCATGAAGAAATAGACGCGTCATATGCACTTGTAATTCGGAACGCTTTCTGCGCCAGACGACGACGTGCAGCAACACTAAAGAAATCGCCGCTAATCATTTCAAGCACATCGCTGTAATCAGCCGTGTCTACAACAACGCCAACATGAGCAAAGTTCTTTGCGGCAGCGCGCACCATTGCTGGGCCACCAATATCAATGAGTTCGATTCCCGGCTTTGACGAGAACGGGTACAAGTTGACAACAACTAGGTCAATTCCTTCGATGCCGTTCTTTTCCATTTCAGCAACATGATCTGGATTCGAACGATCACCAAGAATGCCGCCATGAATCTTCGGGTGAAGTGTTACAACGCGATGATCAAGAATCGGTGCTAGGCCCGTGATCTCTGCAACATCAGTGACGGGAATGCCCGCGGCAGAAATTGCAGCGGCTGTTCCGCCACTAGAGAGCAACGACCAACCGAGTTCATGAAGCGACGTCGCAAATTCGACGATGCCCGTTTTGTCGTATACAGAAAGAAGTGCGCGTGGCACTCAGCTCAGCCCAGCAACGATGGTGGCCATGAGTGAACCTGCTTCGGTGGGGTTATTTCCCACTTTCACGCCTGCATCACGTAATGCGTCCATCTTGCCTTGTGCTGTTCCCTTACCGCCAGAAACAATGGCGCCCGCATGGCCCATCTTCTTTCCGGCTGGTGCAGTAACACCTGCGATATACGCAGACATTGGCTTAGTCACATTGGCCTTGATGAACTCTGCAGCTTCTTCTTCAGCTGAACCACCAATTTCACCAATCATGATGATGGCGTGAGTTTCTGGGTCTGCTTGGAATTCACGCAAGCAATCAATAAACGATGTTCCGGGAACTGGGTCGCCACCGATACCAACACATGTAGATACACCGATACCGAGTTGCTTCAATTCATACAGAGCCTGGTAGGTAAGAGTTCCTGAACGTGACACGATGCCAACGTTCGGGCCCTTTGCTGTAGGCAGTTGTGCAATTTCACCGGCAGTAATTCCGATGTTGCATTTTCCTGGGCTAATGATGCCTGGGCAGTTTGGCCCGAGCAGACGAACTTTTGGAAAGTCACGAACCAAGGTGTTGTACGTACGAGCTTCGTCTTGAGCTGGAATTCCTTCAGTGATGCACACGATGAATGTGATGCCTGCACCAGCAGCTTCAAGAATTGCAGCAGAGGCAGCCTTTGGTGGAACGGTGACGAATGATGCAGTCGCGCCGGTTGCCTTCACTGCTTCAGCAACACTGTTGTAGACAGGAATGCCCTCAACGTCTGTGCCGCCCTTGCCTGGTGTAACACCAGCAACGATTTGTGTGCCGTATGCCTTGTTACGAAGTCCGTGATATTTGCCTTGGCCACCTGTAAGGCCCTGCACAATAACTTTGGTGTTTTGATCGACGAAAATTGCCATGACTGAGGTCCTTACTTTGCGAGCGCAACAGCTGCTTCAGCAGCTTCGAGCATCGTTGACTTACTGGTGAGTTTTGATTCGGGGATTCCGGCATTCTTCAGAATGTCGCGTCCCTCTGTTGCGTTAGTGCCATCAAGGCGAATAACAATTGGCGCACGCAGGTCAACACGACCAAGCGCTTCCACAATTCCCTTTGCCACTTCGTCACCGCGGGTGATGCCACCAAAGATATTGATGAAGATGCTCTTGACGTTCTTGTCAGAGTTGATTACTTCAAGTGCGCCAGCCATTACGTCGGCATTTGCGCCGCCGCCAATGTCGAGGAAGTTTGCAGCACTGCCGCCCACTTGATTCACAACATCGAGCGTGCTCATCGCAAGACCAGCGCCGTTGGCAATAATGCCGACCGTGCCGTCAAGACCGATGTACTGCAGTCCTTTTTCACGCGCAAGAAGTTCACGAGCGTCCAATTCAACAGTTGCTTGAAACTCAGCCCATTCAGGGTGACGGAATTCAGCGTTCTCATCGAGGCTGACTTTTGCGTCAAGTGCGTGCACTTCGCCTGTTGGCTTCAAGATCAGTGGGTTGATTTCCGCAAGATCGCAATCGCCTTCAACGAAGCAGCGGTACAGCTTTACCAAAATGTCTGCGACACCTTGTTGTGCTGCATCAGGAATCTTTGCGTCAACAGCGGCTTTCTTTGCAGCTGCTGCAGGGAGGCCATCAACCGGATCAATGTGCAACATCAGAATCGCTGCAGGATTTTTCTCTGCGACTTCTTCAATCTCCACTCCACCTTCGCGGCTCAGCATGAGAAGGTGCTTCTTTGCGGCACGATCAAGTGTGAACGATGCGTAGTACTCCTCTGCGATATCTGAAGCATTCTCAACCCAGACGCGCTTTACGACATGGCCCTTGATGTC